>ERZ772921.1844-NODE-1844-length-11900-cov-12.585479_pt1 | contig 11900 bp, 5 predicted proteins | sample MGYA00512117_ERZ772921 | MGnify/ENA primary metagenome ERZ772921 (study PRJEB29015, sample SAMEA2737944) | human oral metagenome | biome: human oral; feature: human-associated habitat; material: dental | place: China | collected 2150 ... | reverse complement strand
TGATAACAGCTCATGATGTCGTCATACAGCTGACCGATATTACCCTGATTGATCAACCCCGCCCGAGCTAGAGCCTCTTGTGCCTCCAGATCACCTTTAATCGCTTGCCGATACTGCTCGGGTGGCATATTTGCTTTACCCAGCTGAGCAGCCCCACCAAGAGTGGCAACCAGGCGAGCTAACGCCTGCTTCTTTTGATGGTGTTGATTAGCTAGCTGACCGATCGACTCTACACCAGTAGACTCAGGCGTAATATAGTCTGGCGCTATTGGACGTTTATTCTGACTATCCACAAAGTTTCACTATCAAGCTTAACATCAGCACCTAGCTACCAGTCACGATACAGCCCAGCATTATATCCCTTAACAAAGTCGTCCACGCTAGCTTCTCTGCCGTCAACCTGGTATTCACTGAGATAGCGTTCTATAGATAGAATTCCAAAGCTAGATACTCTGGCCTCAGCGCCGTAACGTGACAAATTAGTTTTAGCTGGATCATCGAGTAGAGTGCCAGCCTCACCCAGACCTGTTCTATTTTCAAATATTCTATCTACTAACTCTACGACTAGAGTATTAACACCGTTCAGATACTTCTGCTCACGTTGTACCATAGCTCGCCAGTTAGCCTTTTGTTCATCACTATATTTGGTATTATAATCATTGACGAAGCTATCCAGAGAGTACTCTGTCTCATCGTTATTACCAGGTTGAAAATCCACTTGGAATTGACTCAAAGCTATTTGCCCTAGAGTATTTAGCACATAAGTACCTGGTCGAGGACCTGTGTTAAGTAACTCCCTGGCGCCACCTAAATACTCGTCGGTGAGTCGCTTCTCCTCGACCATATCACTAATCTCCTCATTAATATAGTCGACACCCTGATTAATATTAGCTTTGAAAGAGCTAATATAGCCCGTTGCCCCCAATTGATCAATCTCATCAACCGTGCGATTTGACAGCTCTTGGGCAAGCCCGGCTCTGCCAAGATCAGTCAATTTTCTATCTTCATTCACGCCCGTAAACAGGCTGTCGTACACGATATGATCAGAAGCAGTCAAACCGCGCTCCTTGACATTACTCTGTAAATCGCCCTTGGTTATCTTAGGCTCCTCCCATGACACTACCTTATCGGTACTATATTCTGGCTGCCCCGACTTCTTAGCCAAATAGTCGAGTAGCTCTGGTCCGTAACCATCACTATTTGCGTGATCGTAGAAGTCTTGGCGTCGCTCAGCGTCCTCTTGCCATGCTTTCCTATCATCATACCAACCAGATACAATCTCACCATATGCGTTTAGCACCGGCTCACCTTGGTCAGAAAAGGCTATTAATCGACCCAGCCCCTTGTCTCTAGCAAATTGCTCAATTTTAACTACATCACCCAAATTGTCTTCACCTTTATTAGCTATAAACTCTTGCTTAAATTGCTTGACAATCCTCTCCATATAATCCGAACGCTCTCGCTTCTCCTTGTCGCTAAGAGCACCGAACTCACCAACGGTCGGTCCTTGCCACCACCTAACGGTGGACCTAGGCGATGAACTACCGGATGATTCTCCACTACTCGACGATGGATTGCCTGACGAACTACCGCTCCCCTCGGGGGTGCTTGGAGTACCACTTGAGCCGCCCGAAGCACTAGCTCCGCTACCCGGGCTACCTGATTGTCCGCTGCCTACACCACCACCGCCCCGACTGCGTGACGAAGAGGATGACTGACTACTTGATGAACTACTTGACGAAGAAGATGAGCTTGATGAGCTGCTCGCCGAAGAGGACGACGAGCTACCCGACGAAGAGGACGAGCTACTTGAGCTACTTGATGAAGTCGATGAGCTGCTACTCGAAGATGAGCTTGACGAGCTGCTCGACGAAGAGCTTGTTGAACCGCTTGATGACGAGGAAGATGAACTGCCCGACGATTCTCCACTGCCCGACGATGGGTTGCCCGACGAACTACCACTCCCCCCCTCGGGGGTGCTTGGAGTACCACTTGAACCGTCCGATGATGGAGTTGGAGTTGGTGGATTCGCTTCTTCTTCCGGTGCCGTCTCTACCCTGGCCGGACGCTCAAATAGCTCGTCATCGGTGGACAGCCTACGGGTTCCCCGATATCCCGGTATCGGTGGCAGTGGCTCAACATCCGGCATGACCGGCACCGAGCTAATCACCTGATCGACCGGTGGTGTGATGTCATAGCCGGTCAGCGTATTGACCATTTCCTTAGCCGTCTGAGTGAAGCTATCCGCCGTACCGGGGCCAACCTCAGTGGCTAAGACCATACCGGTCTTAGTGTTAACTACCTCAAGGAAAGCATAGTTGCGGTTCTCTATCATGTCGGATACTCCCGGCTGAGTAATAGCATCCGGGTTAAAGTTGATAAGTCCGTTATCCTCCACGATAACATTGCCCACTGAGAATGGATTACCCTGGGTACCTCTGGTCGGCGAGACCATCAGCTTGATATGACCCTCTCTAGCGGCCTGGATGATATCTTCACGACTCATCGACATACCATAACCATACGAGCCACCTCTCGGGTTGAAGATATAGCTACTGCCCTCACCGTGATGACCAAGCAGTTCGTTATAGTCCGGGCGCTCAGTGCCGTAGTCGAGCCAACCGGCTCGGTGGAAGGTCGGATTACCCTTCACGGCATCTTCCGCCGAGATAGTCACCTGATGTTCCTGCGGCTCGTAGTCAAAGTGTTTCTCCACCTTGTATCCTTCAGCCTGCCACTGCTTGATCTGATCTTGGTTAATCTCGCCCTCTCGATAGAACTGCTTCTCCGGCTGATTACCACCGGCTACCACTTCACCGACTACGCCGCCATTAGGCGTATTCAAGAGGTTGCCTAACGCAGTCCTGGCTGCACCGGGTGCGTCGCCATGCTGACCAAACAGCATGTCTTCGAACGCTCCATGCACATCACTTCTGAAGCCTGCTGCAATCTCTTGCCCTATAGTTGAGAAGGCTAGTGTCCTGGCAGTCGTAACAGCCCATTCCTTAGCCACTCGGCGGCGACGGAGCTTCTTGGCTACTCTATCTCTAGCAGCCTGCATTTCGTAAGCCTTAATTATCTGCTCTCTGACATTCTCAGGCACATTGTCCCAGTTGAGCAATGCGCCGTTCACATCAGGAAACACCGCACCGTAAGCCTGGGTGGCTGCGCTAAGACCATCCATCAGCTGGTCCTTGTATCTACCGAGTTCCAAGTTAGGATCTTTGTTGGTACGGATGTAGGCTTGCTCCAGAGCGAACTGACGAGAGGTCAGCTCATTTCTGACCACCTCGGCATCGCCACCACCACTATAGTAGTCAATCAAGTCGACACCTTCATTGCGACCGACCTCCCTGGCGACCACCAGGTCAGCCAAGACTTGACGCATCCGGTCAGCATCACCCGAGGCGATCGCCTGGTCCATCGCCTCCATATACGACTCCGCCGTCCGCATCTCGGGTAGAGTCTCGGCGAGTTCCATTTCGTACTTATTGTCCTCGTCGACCTGGCCACCTTCGGCGATTCGGCGAGCCAGATCAGCTCGGTCAATCTTGACTTGCTCATTTTCCTTGACCCCAGCCAGCACACCTGCTACTACGGCACTACCGCCAAACGAAACCGCCTGAACTGCCCGGTTACGAGCAACCGCTCCGCCTATCCAGCTGGCCAGACCGGCCACCCCGGCCACCGCTTCAGGCTTGATAGAGAGAGTCCAACCTGTCTTTTTCCGCTCAAACTTAGCTACCAGCTTGTCAATCGCTCGTTCGTGATGACCTGAGTTAACACCCTCTGCCGAAGTACCTTGGTACATCTTAAAGCCTCGCATGACGTCATTTAGCGCTCGACCGTGATCAACCTGCCCCTTGATGTAAATAGCACTGGTAAGATAGTTGTCTAGGATAGGCATGCCCTCGTTGCCCATCAGGTCGTTATTGATCCGTCTGGCCTCCTCGATGAACGCCTCTTCATTGCCATTCTTGACGAAGGTCTTTACCGCCCGACGCATCGCCTTGTAGGCCTCGCTATCCGGGCTTAGCTGCTCACGCTCTTCACCGACGGTATCAGTAAAGAAGTCGCTATCCTGGGTCATCCGCCAGATCAGTGCCTGCTCCGTCTCAGCGCTCGACGCTGATCCGTCGCCTGAGTTCACCCCCAGAGTGTGAGCAAAGTCCTTAGAGTACTGTTCCTTGAGTTCCCGTTGGTACTTAAACTCATAGTAGTCTCGGAAGATCTTACCCTTCCAGAGGCGAGCCACCGCACCCCTCACCCTGGCGCCCAGCTTGAGCTTGCCTTTGGCATTGAGATCTTCCGGCTTTGGCGTCAGCTCCTTATCCAGCTTACGTTTGGCGTCTATGTACGCCTTCATCTCAACGATACGACTGCGGTCAACACTCGCCATGTTCACATTCTCGGCGTCGTTATCTCGCACCATTCGACGGATCCTCTGCTCTAAGGTGGCACTGTACTGCTGTCTCTTCTGCCAAAGCTCAGGGTCATTAGGATCGCCCTTGCTCAGCCTAGTCTTTTCCTTCTCTTCCGACTCTAGCAGCTGCTTGACCTGACTCTTAGACAGTCCCAGCACGAGTGGCGTTAGCTCAGCTAAACGCTCGAACTCTTCCTGTGTCATCCCTCGTGGATCGGGCACACTCGGTTCAGATGCGTTGCGACACTGAATAAAATCACCAAAATCTGTTCTTTTGCCATTCCTAGCATTCCTAAAGGTCTCTATCACCTCTTCGTACCGCTCTTTACTGAAGCTCTTCATCATCAACTCAGTGTAAAGCAAGCTCATAGCCCCTTTATCGACATTTTTGTTAAAGATTTGATCGGTCAGTTTCCTGCGAGGCGCCAGGAACTCCTCCAGCTCAGCCCGATTAGCTTTAGCCAGTTCGTTTACCTTGTCTATTTCCATCTGATAAAGCTCAGCTTGAGCTTGGTTGTATGCCCGGCGTTTCTTGGGTCTACCGGGATATCCACCGTCTTGGTATTTTTCTAGAACCTTCCTTACGTCAGGCGGTACTACCCCATCCTTTAGGTTATCCAAGTCATCGTCAAAGTCCAGTAGTTCATTTATACTATCCGCAGATAGCTCCTTGACCATCGCCAAGTGCTTACGGTATGACGCTACTTCATCCTCGGTTAGCAGACTGATGCCGTCCTTACTCATCAGAGTATCATACAGACCATCTGACTTTCCACCTAACTGGTCTACCAGCTTGCGGCCACGACTTCCATTGAGACGACTTGACTCGTCACATCGACTAAACTTGTCTCGATTTACTAGTGCATCAACAGCATTACGAACCCCCAGGCTGGCGTTCTGATACTCCCGGCGCAAATCCCCGGTTTGCCTGATCCGCTCCGCCTTTTGGTGAATCAAGTCTCTTAGCTCAGCACTAAAGTCTGAGCCTTCGTCTTCAGTTTCACTCCGGTTCCTAGCATTGGCTACGCCATTCTTAAATATAACTGATTGGATAACTCGCCTAACATCACTATCCGGCAAAGCATCCAAGTCGTTCAGTAGTCCGTTTAGCTGATAACACTCCTTGCTATTTAGACCGTCAGCGTCCTGAATAGATTTAACTATCATCTCGGCCACACTATTTACCTCGCCACGATATTGCTGTTGTAGCTCCGCCATCCGTTCTTGTCCCAGCGGACGAATGAACGCTTGTTTTAGCAGCTCGCTGCGCATCTTGTCGTTGAGCACCTGCTCGCCAACATACTTCGACATGTCCTCACGAAGCTTTGGCAAGTCCTCAGACGAGATCTCTTTCTCGCCGGCAAGCCCCCCCCTACTTGGTGACTCCGACGAACCGTTAGGAGGATGCACCGGTAATCGCCAAGATGCTGATATAAACTCACCGCGAAGCCCGGCTTTTAAGTAATTTCGAAAGCGCTTTTTGATATGTTCTTCCATGTCTTCCGTATATATATCATGAGTGCGTTCATGATACATGGACCAATTGTCCACATCGTGCGCTACCTCGTCGAATTCTTGCTGAGCTTTTTTAGCCAACTCCGTCAATTTCTGCGGATCCTCAGTTTTGAGAGTGGCGACTTCATCAATAAGATGATTTAGCTCGCTCACTTGCTCGGGCTTGAGGTCATCCACGGTCTCGGAAAGCTTATCAACAATTGATTCAGCGGATGGCATGACCATGCGCTGAGCGCCGTTCTTATCCGACTCAGCCTCACGCTCAAAATCATGCATGCTTAGACCGATCAACTTTTTCGACTCGCCGTCTAGCGTCCTGAGTCGCTCCGCCATCTCTCGGCGATCCTCAATAGTATCTCTACCTTTCTCACCACCGGTCGGTGATTCCGGTTGCTCCTTCTCTGACTCTTGCCCAGACGAAGGATTTACCTCAGGTCTAGGTTGAGGTGCAGGCTCAGGCTGAGAAGTCGCACTCGACTGCTTGGGCTTCGATTTGCCAGTAACAGCCTCAGCAGCCTCACGAGTCTGAGCGATGATCCTACTATGAGAATTACCAACTAAATCGGCTGTCAGTTTACAGTACTCTTTGTTGCTTACAAAATCACTTAATCTTATCTCTTCAACTTTTTTGCTCAGCTCATGACGGCGTTGTGTAACATCGCTACGTAGTCGCTCCATCCCCTGCGGATCTTTCTCTGCCAAAATGGCAACTCCGTCAACCAGTTTATCCAGATCGTCCATCTGCTCATAGCTGAAGTTAGATATGACCTTAAATATTGAATTGGTGTCAGAATCAGAAAACTTACCCTCAATATTAAGAGTCCGTTCCAGATCATCGTCAAGCTCATCCAAGCGCTTCTCAAGGCTAGCCCTAGCCTTGCCCTTCGGCTCAAGAAGCGCCAAATAAGCTAAGAAACGTTCTCTGTCAACCGACTCCAACATAGCCTCTTGAACAACATCACTTTCATCGTCACCCAACATAGTCATGCGTCTGACCACTGCTCGGCGATTCTCGATGTTGTCCCAGTTCTTCTCGCCGGCGGGATTAGGCGCACCAGCTAGCTCAGTCGGGGGCTGTTTCTCACCCTCAGCACTATGTCGCTCCTCACCTTTACCCTCACCCCCAGTCGGCGATTCCGGTTGCTCTTTCCCCGGCTTCTGCCCAGACGAAGGATTTACCTCAGGTCTAGGTTGAGGTGCAGGCTCAGGCTGAGAAGTCGCACTCGCTTGTTCGCTGCCCTGCCCCTGCCCCTCGCCTCTACTTTTAGTAACAGCCTCAGCAGCCTCACGAGCCTGAGTGATGATACTACTATTAAAATTACCAGCTAAATCGGCTTCCCGTTTAAACTGCTCTTTGCTACTTAAAGAATCACTAAATCTTATCTCGTCAACTTCTTTGATCAGCTCCTCACGGCGTTTTGTAACATCGCTACGTAGTCGCCTCATCCCCTGCGGATCTTTCTCTGCCAAAATGGCAACTCCATCAACCAGTTTATCCAGCTCGTCCATCTGCTCATAGCTGAAGTTAGATATGACTTTAGATATTGCACTGGTGTCAGAATTAGGAAGAAACTTATTAGTCCATTTCAGCTCATCGCAAAGTTCATCTCGGCGCTTCCTAAGGCTAGGGCTAGCCTTGCCATCCGACTCAAGAAGCGCCAAATAAGCTAAGCAATATTCTCTCCGAACCGATTCCGCCATAGCCTCTTGAACAACAATACTTTCTTTGTCACCCAACATAGTAATGCGCCTGACCACGGCTCGACGATTCTCGATGTTGTCCCAGTCCTTCTCGTCAGCGGGATTAGGCTTATCTTCCGCTTTTTCCTGAATTACCGGCTTCTGCTGCTGGGGTTGAGGCTGAAACTCTCCTTTACCCTCACCCCCAGTCGGTGATTCCGGTTGCGCCTTCTCTGACTCTTGCCCAGACGAAGGATTTACCTCAGGTCTAGGTTGAGGTGCAGGCTCAGGCTGAGAAGTCGCACTCGATTGTTCGCTGCCCTGCCCCTCGCCTCTACTTTTAGTAACAGCCTCAGCAGCCTCACGAGTCTGAGCGATGATACTACTATGAAAATTACCAGCTAAATCGGCTTCCCGTTTAAGCTGCTCTTCGAGATTTAGATTTAAAGAATCACTAAATCTTATCTCGTCAACTTCTTTGGTCAGCTTATTACGGCGTTCTGTAACATCGTCACGTAGTCGCTTCATCCCCTGCGGATTTTTCTCTGCCAAAATGGCGACTTCATCAACCAGTTTATCCAGCTCGTCCATCTGCTCATAGCTGAGGTTAGATATGACTTTAAATATTGTACTGGTGTCAGAATCAGAAAACTTATCCTCAATATTACGAGTCCGTTTCAGATCATCGCCAAGCTCCTTCCAGCGCTCCACAAGGCTAGGGCTAGCCTTGTCATCCGACTCAAGAATCGCCAAATGAGCTAAGAAAACTTCTCTCTGAACCGATTCCGCCATAGCCTCTTTAACAACAGCGCTTTCATCGTCGCCCAACATAGCAATGCGCCTAGCCGCTGCTAGGCGATTCTCGATGTTGTCCCAGTTCTTCTCGTCAACGGGATTAGGCTTATCTTCCGCTTTTTCCTGAATTACCGGCTTCTGCTGCTGAGGTTGAGCCTCCACGCCTTGTTGTTTAGGCTCTGGTATTACCTCAGGCTTGACAGCAGGCTTGGGCAATACCGCAGCAACCCATGGCGCCAATTCATCTGGTATTACCTCAGGCTTGGGCTTCGATTCGGAGTGTTGATGCCCCGCCGCCTGAGCCTCTTCAGCTAGCTTCTTTAGGCTACATAGCCCCTCTGCTGGCCAGGCAGTACTAGCTCTCTCGTACTCTTTTCTCGATTTATACTCATCACTATCAGGCTTCGACGCCCAGAGATCACCTTGCCACTTCTGCTGCAGCTCGGCCGGTAAGCTAACGTAGGCATGGAACGAGCTCTCCAGAGTAGCGAACTCCTCGTCATTGAGCCCCTCTTTAATGGCACCGACATAGTCAAGATGCCCCGCCGAGGCACTCTGACTATCCCTAGCCGGATACTCTTCGGCTAATTGACGCTGACGACTGGAGCTAATGTTGTGAAATACTATGTCGGGTATAGCCCGAGCACCGCCGGGGTCACTCTGATTTAGCTCATTTAGCCCCTGCAATACTTGCTGACGCCGCTCTAGCTCCTCGGTCTCGCTCTGACTGAGCTGCCAATCTTCCGCCGGGATACGATAGTGCTTATACTTTTGTTCCAGTCTACTATTTTTGTTCTTCATCTTCTCATCCGGATTTATTTAGTTACAGTACTAAGCATTTACCCCTAGGTAATAGGTGCGGAAGCGCATCATCGTCTCCAGTGCTACCTGCTGGCCGTTGACACCGCTCTGACGGAAGAAATCCTGGATCTCAGCATCAGTCAAGTCGTCTTTATCCAGCATATTGCTCAGCTGCTCCAGCTGCTCGGCATTCAGCGCATTGATCATCTCTCGGTCGATCTGGCTCATCAGCCGACTCCGTAGGTCATCTATCAGCTGACGGCGCACTTCGGGGTCTTCGCTACCGGCGATCTTCTTCTCATCTAAGATCTGATTTAGGAATTGATCCACTGGGTCTAGTGTCTGTTTGTCGTCCATCTTGCCTCCTCGGCGATCTAATTTATCTCCTCAGTATCATAGCACGCTAAGCATAAGTATGACAAATGTAGGTCCTTACCCTCTTCGTCTCTATCTGATACGCACCTCTCCGGTAGGGCCGTCAGCACACTCAACACTGGTGCCGTTAGTAGAACGGAGATCCTCGATGATTACGCCATCCGGGTCACCAGCGAAGCAATAACTGATCATGGCATGACGACTGGAGACACAATCACTATACTGGAATCGATCGCTCAGATAACCACGACCAACCGTCACATAGTTACCTCGGTCAATCCGGACATAGCCATAATTCTGTGGTCGCCCGGAGTCATCGTAAGATGTCGGCTGATTGCCAACCAGATACAAGTCCCCCGCCAGGTCTCTACTTCCTCGGGCATCAACCAGCTGAAGCCGAACACTGCTTGGATCATCCACCCCGTACCTGTCGGTGTTGTTGACTAAGATAATATTAGCTAATACCGGACAGTCGGCGAAGATTGGCTGAGTCCCTTCGCTAGGATGCGGAGCAATCGGGGCGTCTATATCTAGAAGAACGTTGCGCCCGTCATCAAGGTCAGCCCGCACGATAGGATAGAGTGTCTCTCGCTCGTTGTCCTTAGCATAGGCGTCATCATCATCGCCATAGCTGTAGTCATCGTCGATGGTGTCGTCGCAGTCGTCGTCATAGTCACGATCGTAGTCATCGTCACTATCGCGGTCACGATCATAATCATCGTCCGTCCACACCCCTACTGGCGTATTTAGAGCAGGCTTCTCTGATTCATCATCTACCCGGACACCTACAGGGGTATTCAGGGCAGGAACGTCCGCCTCGTCGTAGCTATCGCTATCTGATGAACGACACACCGCCATCTTAGCCAGGTTTCGCCTTACACTTTCTTTCTTATCCAAGTACCGAGCCTTACTATAGCTAAAGTCAAAATCCTCGATACGGGCGAACCATTCATTATTGTCGCCCAGGTCGCTCCGACCACCTACACATCTCTCATTCATGCTCTATATAGTACAATATTATGACGTATGAGTCAAGACTAATCCCACATTAACACCTCAGCCGACAGCGCCGCTCAAGCGCCGAATGATACAATACCCTCATGACCAGCCTGATAGACCGATTGCAGCACGACTACCCTCAGTTTGTTTTTCGCCCCGGTCAGACGGCACGTTGGGCGCCGGACAGCCGAACCATCTACTATGACCGGGATGATCTGACTACTCTACATGAGCTGGGGCACGCTCTGCTCGGACACGACACTTACCGCCAAGACGCCGAGCTACTTCAGATTGAGCGTCAAGCCTGGCTCAAGGCGCAGCAAATCGCCCCTCATTACGGGCTGTCTATTAGCGATGAAGTCATCGAGCAGGCTCTCGATAGCTACCGAGATTGGTTGCATGCTCGCTCTATCTGCCCCAAGTGCGGTCAGACGGGCTGGCAAAGCCGAGCCGACCTGACCTACACTTGCCCTAACTGCGGTAGTCGCTGGACAGCAAATAGCGCTAAGCGGACCACTCTCAGACGCTACTTGGTCAACCGGTCTAAAGACCAGTGATCCCACCCAACTAAAAACCCCGCTATGTAGCGGGGGTAGAGCTGACCGAAGTCAGAAAAAAGAGTAGCGGTCAGCCTATTTGACATCAATGGTGCCGGATGTATCGGCTTGGGCAACATTGATGGTGATTGCCTTTCGCTTAGCCGGTCCACGTCGACTAATTCGGCCACCCTTAGCACCGGCCATGCGAGCCAGCTCGGGGTTGGCGGCGAAGCCACCTGTACAGCCGTTCTTACCACCTTGGCGACCTATAGTAGCGTAAAAATCTTTACCATAGCGAGCCTTGTTGGTTGCAGCTGCCTTCTTGGCACCGGCCTTCGTTCCTGCCATATCTTGTCTCCTTCTTGCTTAATCTTGAGCTAATAAGGGTTACTACAGTTGATCCTGCATATCAGCGTCAATCGTGACTACGTAGACCACGACAAATAGACGCCATACAGCATCAACTATAGTAACCCTCCGGCTACTTACTGCTATCATCTAAGCTTAAGTAAGTACTTATACTCTACCATGATGCTAACGTATTGTCAAGGCATCGTCTACATTAACAGCCGTCTATGTACACTATGAATGCTCTGTATCGGGGTAGATTCCGTAATTTCCCTCCACATATAGCTTGGGTTGGTACGAGTAGTACAGGTGGTCTCCTTACTCCACTGCTCACTAATCCTCTCATTCTTCATCTGCATCATCATTTCCCTCAGACCCGCCTGGCTGGCTCGTGCACTGCTGAGCTTCAAGCGTGCACAGTCTTC
>ERZ772921.1843-NODE-1843-length-11900-cov-16.235036_pt1 | contig 11900 bp, 8 predicted proteins | sample MGYA00512117_ERZ772921 | MGnify/ENA primary metagenome ERZ772921 (study PRJEB29015, sample SAMEA2737944) | human oral metagenome | biome: human oral; feature: human-associated habitat; material: dental | place: China | collected 2150 ... | reverse complement strand
CAGGTAGTCGACGACGGCGCGCAGGTCCTTCAGGTCCAGCAGGGCCAGCCCCTGGGTATCGGCCCAGTGGAAGACCAGCTGGAGGGCGGAGGTCTGGGTGTCGTTCAGGCCCAGGACTCGTGAGAGCAGGATCGGCCCGAACTCGGTGACCGTGGTGCGGATGGGGGTGCCGTTGATGGCGCCCGCGCCCGACTGCGGCCCGCCGCCCAGGCTGAACAGCTCGATCGGGAAGGAGCGGCCTTCCCAGGTCTGCCCGGTGGAGGCCAGGCGGGCGGCCAGCTTCTCACCGGTGGCGCCGGGCTCGGCCAACCCGGTCAGGTCGCCCTTGACGTCGGCCAGGAAGACCGGGACGCCCTCGTTGGACAGACCCTCGGCGAGCAGCTGGAGGGTGCGGGTCTTACCGGTTCCGGTGGCGCCAGCCACCAGGGCGTGGCGGTTGAGCAGTCCCAGCGGGATGCCGACGTTCAGCCCCGGCACCGGGGCGGGGTCGCCGTCAGCGAGCGTGTCCAGGTAGGTGCCCACCGGCAGAGTGGGGGAGGAGAAGCTGTAGCCGGAGCGCACCTGGGCGGTGTAGGCGGAGTCCTGGATGTCCGCAGGACCCTCTGCGTCGGCCGTCGGGCCTGGCTCGCTGCTCGCCGGCGCTGTCGGCTCCGTGCTCGACGGCGAAAGCCCGGCTGCGCCCGACGGCGGGGCTGCGGGTGGCCCATCCGGTCCGGTCCGCCCATCACCCGGCTCGGCGGGTGCGCTCTGCACAGACTCCTTGGCAGGAGACGCGGAGCCGTCGACGACGTTCTCCGCGAGAGCGGCGTCCAGGGCGGCCTGGGCGGCGGCTGCCTTGGCCGTGGCGGCCTCGGCGGCGGCCTGCGCGGCTTCGGCCTTGAGGCGTGCGATCTCAGCGGCGTCAGTCATGATGCCATGGTAGGCGTCGGTCAGGGGTGGCGGGTTTCACAGGGTTGTCGGTACAGTTGTTGTTGTGGTGCTGGTCGATGGTGACCGGTGCCTGGGGCTGGTTGTAGCCCGTCTTCTCTGTGCTGTCGGTGTTGGTAGTGGTGAGTGATCGTGACTGCGTCGTTCTGGCTTCGTCGTGGCGGGGTGCTGGTGGTGGTGCTGGGCGTGTCGTGTGTGCTGTCGGCCTGCGGGCGAGGGGATGCGGGGGTGTGGGCGTCGGCCGGTTCTGAGGCTTCTGAGGTCTCTGCGTCGCCGGTGGTGGATCTGCCGCAGGAGCAGGCGGCGGCGCGGGAGGCGGCTCTGGCGATGGCGGCGCCCGAGCGGCCGGAGAACATGGATGAGGACTCTCCTGAGGGGGCTGTGGCGACGGGGTCGTACTTCGTCCAGCTCTATCCCTACGTGTACGCCACGGGGGACCTGGAGCAGTGGAGGGCGATGACTCGTCAGGACTGCCTGTTCTGCGGCTCGGTGATCACCAATGTCACCAGCCTCCACGACTCCGGGGGGTGGCGCGATCCGTGGTCCCAGAACATTGTTAAAACTACTTACTTGGATCCTGGTCCTGGCAGCGAGTACTCCCGGGTAGACGTTACGTTCGACAGAGAGGCTACCTACACCTACGACGGCACCGGGGCGGAACCTGAGGTGGCAGAACCCCATTCCGGTACGGTCATCATTTTTGCTATGAAATACGTGGAGGGTCACTGGATCATCCGAGAGGGGCAGGTCGAATGAGGGCAAGAATTATCGGACGCGTTATTCCGATTGCTGTTGTGACGATGGTGCAGGTGATGGTGCCACCGACCGCCATGGGGAATGACAGTGACTCGGTTTTCTCTTCTGAAGGGAGCGGGAATTCTGTAGGAGTGACGCATACGCGTACGGAGGTGGTGGATCCGGTTCCGGAGGCGGGGGGTGGGTCTTATGGGGGTGGTTCTGGTGGTGGGGAGGGGGTGGTGGAGCAGGAGCGGGAGGATCCGTGTGCTGGTGTTCCTGAGGCGAGGCGCGGGAGCTGCGCGGTCGCGTGGCGTGGTCTGGGGAGGCCGGGCGGGTCCGCCGGGCCGCGGGGGCGTGCGGGGGTGCCGGTGGTGGTCACCTCGGCCGACGTCTCCAGGGTCATGGCCTCCGGGTCGGGCGTCGTGCGCCAGCCTCCCGGGGCCCGGGCCCTGGTGTCCAGGATCGTCATCGTCTACACCTCGTCGGCCTCCCAGGAGCTGGTCACCCGGGTGGGGGACCAGGAGGTGAGCGTCGTCGCCACGCCGGTGTCCTACACCTGGCAGTGGGGCGACGGGACCACGACCACCACCACCGACCCGGGGGCCGCCTACCCCGACCACACCGTCTACCACAGGTACTCCCGCACGGCCCGCGGCGTGACCATCACGCTGACCACGACGTGGACCGCGACCTACTCCGTGGCCGGCGGACCCCCGCAGCCCGTCTCCGGCACCCTGACCACCACCGACACCGCAGACCCCTTCGACCTCGTGCGCAGCATCTCCTACCTCACCGACGACGCCGAGGAGGCCCAAGACCACTAGACCCTGCTACGGGAGTGCGGGGGTGGTCGGCGTGGGGCGCGGACAGGGTCTTGCGGGTTGGCGCGGATTGTGGGCTCATCTTGTGACAGCGGAGGAGGTCTCTGGTGCCGGGAGTAGACATCACGACCCGCCATGGCCTCGTGCAGGTGGGGCTGCCGAGGCTGCTGGCGAGGCGTTCCGGCGGGGCGGGGCTGGTGAGCGCCCGCTGCGGGCCCTGATCAACGGGACGCCTCGAGCGGGCCCCGGCAGGCAAGACCGCCGCGCCACCACCCCGCACCCCCGACAACCGGGTCAGGAACCGCCAGGGCAAGGGGATCCCGCGGCAGAAGACCGCCGGCCTTCAGATGCTCTCGCCCACCGCGGCCCCGAGCGCTGTGGAACGCGGCTTCAGCCGTCTCGGGCACCATCGCGGTCTCGCCGCACGCGGCGTCCTGCTCGCCGTCCGGTACCGGGTCGCCGCACGCCGCCGCACGCAGCGCCGACACCGGCCACTGGCTCAGACGACTTCCGCAGCAGGACCTGGGGCGGTTCTGGCGCGTGGCGGTGCGACCGGTTGGCGGCCGTAAGCTCATGGTCGGGGCCGACAGGAAGGCCGCTCAGGCGGGGTTGCACATGGGAAAGGAGGGCCTTCGTGGGGCGAATACGGTATTTCGTTGGGATTCCGCGGATCTTAGCGGAGCGTCAAGACCGGATGCCGCGCTCCCATGTGCGCACAGGGGGGTCTGCGCACATGGGAGCGCGGCAGCCCATCCTGACGGAAACTCAAAAACCGCGGAATCACGCGGAAGACTCGCGTTCGTCCCGGCGAGCCCCTCCTCTCCCATGTGCAACCCCCTCCTCCGGCCAGGCCAACGCACGCACTGCCGGCGCCGACCCCGACGACTTCCACAACAGGACCTAGTACGACCGCGCCAGGCCGACGGGGCCCACTCGACTCGTTACCGGCCCTGCGGGCTCGTGCGACCAGCGCCGCCCGGCTCGCGTCGAAACGCAGACCCCGGGCTCCACCTATGGGGCGGGTGCGGAGGCGGGCCGCACGCGGCAGAGCGGCCGCCCGCCCCTTAAACCGACCTCGACGCGGAATACGACCGATCTCGGTGCGGAAGTGAACCGATCTCGGCGAGAAGGGGGCGGCCCCGGGACCAGCAGCCTCGAGACCAGCGGCCCCGGGACCAGGGGATCAGCCGCCGAACCACTCGCTGACACGCGCCACGATCGCCTTGTCGAAGGCGTCATCGGAGTGGTGACGGGCGATCCAGGCCGAGAATGAACCACCCGCGGCCTCATCCATCTGCCTGCGGCAGGCCTCCGGCTCCCTCAGCGCCCGGGTGAGCATCGTCGCCGCCTCCCCGAGGTCGCGGTAGATGAAGGGGTAGGACGGCGGAACGAGGGCGCGCGCCCAGTCTCGGTCGGGCAGGATGCCGATCACGCCCGCGCCCAGCGCCTCCACGTAGAGCAGGCCGTAGGACACCTTGTCCGCGGTGGCCAGGAAGGCCGTCGTTCGCGCCAGTGCCTCCCAGTAGGACTGCCTGGTGGCGGTCAGCGGCCCCATCCACACCCAGTCCCGCTGGGAGATGCTCATAGCGGCCTCCGAGACGAGGCTGTCCTCCTGCAGCCGCATCTCGACCTTGAGTGGAACCGCCCTGCGCACCTGCTCGATGACCCGGAAGAACTGCTCCGGGTGCTTCCCTCGGGTGAGGTAGATCGACGGGTACAGGACGATCGGCACATCCGAGTAGGCGCGCGGCTGGATGTGGTCGAGCCGGAATCCGAGGTTCACCCACGCGAGCGTGGACTTCTCGTAGAGGTGCTGCGCCGTCCACTTCGCCACGAGCTCGCGCACCTCGTTGGCGGTGCGCTGAGAGTCCGCGAACGTCGGGAACAGGGCGCACGACAGCGCGAGCGTCGCCATGTGGACCTTCGGGGCGTTCGACGGCACGGGGCGCCAGACGAAGTTCATGATCCGGGGCTCCGCCACCGTTCCCGGTGCCGTGCCGGGCGCGTGGGAGAGCACCTGCCAGATATGCGGGGAGTCCGCTGCGTCCATGTTGATGACCACGAGATCCGTCGGATCGAGTCCCTCCAGGGGAACGACGTCGAAGTCCTCACTCTGCCGGGGGACGGGGGCGATGACGGTCGACTCCGGGAAGATCCTCAGCAGCCGCCGCACCAGGGTGTCGCCGGCCTCGTGGCCCGCGACACGGCCGGCGGACGAGATGTCGATGTCGTCGTACTTAATGGCGATTCTCATGACCGTACCTCCACGGGTTCTTCAGTCCTTCACAAGGATCTCATCAAGGTCGTCGTCATTGCTCGTGCGGGCGGGGATTCTCATGCTGTAGAAGGATCGGTGGATGAAGAAGAGGGACACGAGGAAGAAGGCCGCCGCCAGGACGTGCACCAGGGTCCCCAGTCCCTGTGCGGTCAGGCTGACGGCGAGCTCGACGGCGAGCAGGCCGAAGAGGGTCGTGAACTTGATGATGGGGTTCAGCGCGACCGACGAGGTGTCCTTGAAGGGGTCGCCGACGGTGTCGCCGACGATCGAGGCGTCGTGCAGGGCGGTGCCCTTCATGTGCAGGTCGACCTCGACGACCTTCTTCGCGTTGTCCCACGCGCCCCCGGCGTTCGCCATGTAGATCGCCTGGTACAGGCCGAACACCGCGATCGACACCAGGTAGCCGATGAAGAAGAAGGGCTCGACGAAGGCCAGGGACAGTGTCGCGAAGAAGACCGCGAGGAAGATCGTGAGCATTCCCTGCTGGGCGTACTGGGTGCAGATATCGACGACTCGCTTGGAGTCCTCCACCGAGGCGCGCTCCGCCCCCGTGTCCAGGTGAATCGACTCCTTGATGAAGGCGACGGCCCTGTTGGCGCCCGTGGTCACCGCCTGGATGGACGCCCCGGAGAACCAGAAGACCACGGCCCCGCCGGTGATGAGGCCCAGGAGGAAGGGGGCGTGCATGAGGGAGAGGTTCTCGATGCCCCTGGTCAGGTGATCGGTCAGTCCGATGATGATCGAGAAGATCATCGTGGTGGCGCCCACGACGGCGGTTCCGATGAGGACGGGCTTCGCCGTCGCCTTGAAGGTGTTGCCGGCGCCGTCGTTGTCCTCCAGGAGGAACTTGGCCCTCTCCCAGCGAGGGGCGAGGTCGAAGTCGCGCCGCAACTCGGCGTCGATGCCGTCGAGCTCCTCGATGCGCGAGAGCTCGTAGACGCTCTGGGCGTTGTCGGTGACCGGACCGTAGGAGTCGACGGCGATGGTCACCGGCCCCATGCCCAGGAACCCGAAGGCGACCAGGCCGAAGGCGAAGACGGCCGGCGCCACCATGATCTCCTCCAGCTCTGAGCCGGACAGGAGGAAGGCGCCCCCCATGAGCCCGACCACGGTGATGCCGAGCCAGAAGGCGGAGAAGTTGCCCGCCACGACGCCGGAGAGGATATTGAGGCTGGCGCCGCCCTGACGCGAGGACTTGACGGTCTCGCGGACGTGCTGGGACCCGGTGGAGGTGAAGACCTTGACCAGCTCGGGGATGAGCGCCCCGGCCAGGGTCCCGCAGGTGATGATCGTGGCCAGGCGCAGCCACAGCCCGGTGCCCTGCCCGGCCAGGACCAGCCAGGTGGCCAGGTAGGTCAGTGCGATGCACAGGGCGCTGGTGAGCCACACCAGGGTGGTCAGCGGGGTCTCGAAGTTCATCCTCTCGGCGTCCCCGAAGCGCGCTCGGCACCACGCCGCGTTGATCCCGTAGGCGGCCCAGGCCGCCAGGATCATGGCCGCGCGCACCGTGAAGATCCACACCAGCAGCAGCGCCTGGAGCCGGGCGTCCGAGACGGCCAGCAGGACGAAGGTGACCAGGGCGACGCCGGTGACGCCGTAGGTCTCGAAGCCGTCGGCGCTGGGGCCCACCGAGTCGCCGGCGTTGTCGCCCGTGCAGTCGGCGATGACGCCGGGGTTGCGCGGGTCGTCCTCGTCGATCTTGAAGACGATCTTCATCAGGTCCGCGCCGATGTCGGCGATCTTGGTGAAGATGCCGCCGGCGATGCGCAGGGCCGAGGCCCCCAGGGACTCCCCGATGGCGAAGCCGATGAAGCAGGCCCCGGCCACGTCGGCGGGCAGGAACAGGAGGATGGTCAGCATCATGAGCAGTTCGAGGCTGATGAGCACCATGCCGATGCTCATGCCCGAGCGCAGCGGGATCTCGTGCACGTCGTAGGGCTTGCCGCGCAGGGAGGCGAAGGCGGCGCGGGCGTTGGCGAAGGTGTTGACCCGGATCCCGAACCAGGCGACGGCGTAGGAGCCGCCCATGCCCAGCAGGGAGAAGAGCACGACGACGCCGACCCGGGACCATCCGAAGCCGACCAGCGCCTTGTAGTAGACGACGATGACCGCGGTGATGAACAGCCACAGCACCAGCAGGAAGCGCCCCTGGCGCAGCAGGTAGGCCTTGCAGGTGGAGTAGATGAGCTCGGCGACGCGCAGCATGGAGTCGTGCACGGCCGCCCGGCGCAGGCGCACGAAGGTGAACACGCCGAAGCCGAGCCCGGCCAGGCACACGACCAGGCCGATCAGCAGCAGCGCCCGCCCGCCCAGCCCCAGGCCGACGACGACGCCGCTCAGGTCCGGCAGCTCGAGGTTCGCCTCCCCTCCGCCGACGTCGCCGGTGACATCGGCCGTGAGCGGGCTGAGCGCGGCGGCGCAGGGGGCAAGCGTCGGGAGCATAGGGGGCATCACCTGGGTATCGGTCGTGTGGCGTCCGTCATGAAACGCGGCAAGTTAACCACAACGAGCGGCCCCGGTCACAATCGGGGTCGGTCCGGCCGGGCGCGGGCGGATCGGGTGCGGTGGTTGTCCGCCAGACGGGGGTCGGTCCGGCCGGGCGCGGGCGGATACCCGGCCCCGCCGCCGCGCCCGGCCCCGTCTCTCACCGGGACCGGATCATCCGCCCTTCCGCGCACCTTCCGGGATCCGGCCGTCGACGACGATATGCCCGCCCTTCCGCGCCCGGCCGCCCCCACGGGCGCCGGTTGCGTCCTACCCTGGCACCGCGGAGCCTGATGGCAGGCGCCTTGACCCCAGGAGCACCCATGAAGATCGCGCAACGAGCCGTACGAGCACAGCCCTTCCACGCCATGAGCATCGGCGCCCGGGCACGGGAGCTGGAGTCCCGGGGGATCCGCATCGCCAAGCTCAGCCTGGGCGAGCCCTCCTTCGGCGCCCCGCCGGGGGTCCACGAGGCGATGCGCGCCACCATGGACGGGCGCGCCCTGCCCTACACCCCGGCCGCGGGCCTGCCCGCGCTGCGCCGGGCCGTGGCCGGGCTGTACCGGGATCGCCACGGCGTCGACGTCGACCCGCGGCGGGTGCTCATCACGGCGGGGGCCTCGGCGGGGCTGCTGCTGGCCACGGCGCTGACGACGGAGGCGGGCGACGACGTCGTCATGGCCGACCCCTGCTACCCCTGCAACCGCGAGCTCGTCGACACCTTCGGGGGCCGCGTCGTCCTGGCCCCCACGACGCCGGCCGCCCGCTACCAGCTCGACCTCGCCACGGCGCTGGCGGCCTGGACGGAACGCACGAGCGCGGTGCAGGTGGCCACGCCGTCGAACCCGACCGGCACGACCATCCCCTTCCCCGAACTGGCCGCCATCTGCGAGGCGGCGCGCGAGCGCGGGGCCTGGCGGATCATCGACGAGATCTACCTGTCCCTGGCCGATCCGGCCCCGGACGGCTCGCCGGCCCGCACCGCCCTGGAGGCCGACCCCGAGGCCATTATCGTGTCCTCCTTCTCGAAGTACTTCGGGATGACCGGGTGGCGCCTGGGCTGGCTCATCCTGCCCGAGGAGCTGCTCACCCCGGCCGACAACCTGGCCGTCAACTTCTTCCTGTGCGCCTCGACCCCCACGCAGATGGCGGCGCTGTCCTGCTTCACGCCCGAGGCGCTGGCGGCCTGCGAGGACCGGCGCCTGGAGCTGCTCGCCCGCCGCGGGCTCGTCCTGGACGGCCTGGAGCGCATCGGCCTGCCGGTGCCGGTGAAGCCCGACGGCGCCTTCTACGCCTACTTCGACGTCACGGGCACGGGCCTGGACGCGTGGACCTTCTGCGAGCGGGCCCTGGAGGAGGCGCACGTGGCGCTGACGCCGGGGCGGGACTTCGGCCCGGCCACGGGGAGCACGCATGTGCGCCTGTCCTACGCGGCCGGGCGCGAGGAGCTGGCCGAGGGCCTGGAGCGGCTCGGGGACTTCGTGGCGGGCCTGGGCGGTTGAGGAGGTCTGGAGGGGCCGACGGAGGCGGGCGCGCCTCGCCGCTGGCCCCGCTCCGCCGTTCCCCGTCCCGCCCGCGACCGGAGGCGAGTCCCGTAGCCGTTCCAGATAACCGGGGCGGAGGGCCCTCCCGCCCGCGACCGGAGGCGGGCGCTGCTCCCGCGCTGAGCCCGGCGCAGAGGTTTGAGTTCCGTCGGAAGCAGCCCGCACCCGCCGATGCCCACCGCGATCGTCTCCCGAGCTCCGCCCGCGACCGGAAGCGGGCGACTCAGCGCACCCAGCAGCGGAGGCTCCCGACCACCGTCGAGGTCGCCCGGTACCTGGGGCTCCCCGGCGCGCTCAACGGCGGACGCCCCTGGCCAGCGGCCCGCACTCCCTCATCGGGGCTCCCCGGCTCGCTCAGCGGCGGAGGGCCGCCAGGCGCCGCAGCCCGGCCAGTCCCCGGGCCGAGTCCTGCGCCCAGCCGGCGACCCGGCACGAGAGCAGCAGGTCGATCAGTCCCAGGCCCACCCGCCAGGGACTGGCCAGACGGGGAGCCGGACCGGGGTCGACGACCAGGCGCGCGGCGAGGTCGGGGCGCTGGGCGGCGAGGAGGGCGCGGGCCTTGGCGGCGTGCACGGGCTCGGAGACGATGACGATCCGCGCGCGGGGCTCCAGGAGGGCCTGCGAGTTCGCCACGTTCTCCCAGGTGGAGCGGGAGGCCTCCTCCAGAGCGATCGGGCCGCGGTACCCGGCGTCGCGGGCGGCGTCGGCCAGGAGCCGGGCCTCGCTGCGGCGCCCGGCGACCGCTCCCCCGGAGACGATGAGGACGCCGTCCGCCTCCAGGGCCGCCAGGCCCCGGGCGATCCTGCGGCGGTTGATCCGGCTGGCGCGGGGCCCGGCGTCGGCGTGCCCGAGGACGAGCACCGCTTGGCCGCGGGGAACCGTGAGCCTCTGGTTGATGGGGTGGGCCCGGACATCCAGCACCGGCTGGTCGCGGGGAGCCGTGAATGGCGGGCTCGTTGCGGAAGCCGGTTTCACGGGCGGAGCCTGGCTCCGCGGAGCCGGATCGCGGCTCGGGACCCGGTCCCGGCCGGCCCGTTCCGGAGCCCGGTCCCAGCCGATCCATCCCGGGGCCCGGGTCCGGCCGGCCTCAGCCGTTGACCAGGGGCAGGTCGGCCAGGACCGTGCCCAGGGCGAGAAGGCGTCGGGGAAGGAACTCCGCGATGGTGAGTCCCACGACGTCCGCGGCCCCGCCCAGGTCGGCCACGAGCCGGTGGGTCTGGGCGGCGCTCAGGCCCCCGGGGATGAGCCCGAGTCCCAGGGGCAGCTCGTTGGAGTCGATGGTGTCGACGTCGAGGTGAATGGCGAGCCGTGAGGCTCCGGTGGAGCGGAACCAGTCGATGAGCGGGGCGCTGCTGCTGCGCAGGTCCTCGGGGCCGAAGGCGGTCAGGCCCCACTGGGCGACGTGGGCGTAGGCGTCGTCCACCCAGTCGTGCAGGCCGGCCAGCGCGATGCGGGACGGGTCGATGGCCGTCGGCAGGTGCTCCAGGACCTCCGGATCCCCCTTGCCCGCCAGGGCGGTGACGGCCATGGCGTGGTAGCCGTCGTAGCCGGTATCCGGGGTATCGGTATCGGGGTGGGAGTCGATCCAGACCACGGCCAGGTCCTCCCCGTACCGCGCCGCCAGGTGCGAGAAGGGGACCACCGACACCGAGCAGTCCCCGCCGATGGTGAGGATCCGCTGGACCTCCGGGTGGGCGTGGATGCGGTCCAGGGCCGCATCGATGCTGGCCAGGACGGCGCTGCGCGACTCGATGCCGCCGGTCGAGCCCTCGGCGCCGTCGGGCCCGGCGAGCTCCTCCAGGGAGACCGGCACGATCTCCGTGGGCCCGGCCGACGGCGGGAGCATGGCGGCCAGGGCTCGCGCGCCGGCGACGTAGCCGCGTCGGGCGACCCGGACGGGCAGCTCGGGAACGAGGAGGCCCGCGTTGTCGTAGCCGGCGCCCTGCCACTGGGGCCAGATCAGACGCAGGGTGGCGGAGTCGGTCGCGGCGGGGTGGGATGGGAGGAAGCCCGGGACGACGGGCCCGGGCATGTCGGTCGACGCGGTCGACGCAGGCGGTTCGATTGATGCACTGGCGCTGGCACTGCTCATTCATGCACGGTAACCGGCGCGGTGCGCAGCGGCCAGGGTGTCGAATGGGCAGCCGACGGGCGGGCCGCGGGCAGCCGATGGGCCGGCTTCCGGACCGGGCCATCGCGGGTCATCGCCTCGCGGGTCCTCGGGTGGCGGGCGGACGCAGGCCCACTAGAATAGTGAGAATGGACACAGGTATACGGCAGGGCGGCGGCGAGACGCGCAGTGAGCGGAGCGCCCGCGCCCCCGACGTCACCGGTGCGACCCTTGAGGAGCTGGCCGCTCACCTGGCCGCCCTGTCCGACGCCGACGTCGCCGGGCTCCTCACCGCTCGTCCCGATCTGATCGCTCCGCCGTCGGCCTCCTTCACCGCGCTCGCAGCCCGGGCCGGAGCGCGTCCCAGCGTGGAGGCGGCCCTGGCCCATCTCGACGCCCCCACCCTCGCCGTCGCCGAGGCCGTCGTCACCCTCGGCTCTCAGGACGCCGCCCCCCTGTCCGACGCCCTCGGTCTGGAGCCCGAGGGCGTCGTCGCCCGTTTGGAGCGGCTCACCAGGCTCGCCCTGGTGATCGAGGCCGGTCCCGTGGCGGGCCTTGTGGACGCCTTCGGTCCGCACCCCTTCGGTCTGGGGCCCCTAACCGAGGATCCGCCTGTCCTCCCACCGGCTCTCCCCGCGCTCCTGGCCGATCCGGGAGACGTGTCCGAGGCGGCGCTCGGCATGCTGCAGGCCCTCGCCTGGGGGCCGCCCGTGGGTACGCTGCGGGCCGGCGGCAGAGCACCCGGTGCGGTCGAGCTCGTCCGGCGCGGCTGGCTGGTGCGTGACCATGACACCGCCGGTCGCACCCGTTTCGTCATGCCCCGGCAGGTCGCTCTCGCGCTGCGCGGCGGCCTCCTGTCCCGCGAGCCCCTGGCCGCCCCCGACCATGCCGATCTGGAGGTTCTGCCCGCCGACACCGTTGCCGCGGAGGCCACTCGCCACGGCGAGGAGGCCGTCCGCCTGGTGGCCGCCCTGCTCGCCGAGTGGGACCGCGAGGGC
>ERZ772921.1842-NODE-1842-length-11905-cov-4.647595_pt1 | contig 11905 bp, 12 predicted proteins | sample MGYA00512117_ERZ772921 | MGnify/ENA primary metagenome ERZ772921 (study PRJEB29015, sample SAMEA2737944) | human oral metagenome | biome: human oral; feature: human-associated habitat; material: dental | place: China | collected 2150 ... | reverse complement strand
TGTCATCATAAATTTCACAAGGGATATTTAAATGTTTTAGATTTTTTTTCAAATTTTGCAAATTTATTTCGTTAAAACCAGGGTTCAATGAAATAAACACGACTTCAAAATTTGTTTTACTAGCTCTTTTTAATTCTTGAAATAATTTTGAGAGTAAAAGGCTGTCTTTTCCACCAGAAACTGCCACAGCAATCTTATCGCCATCTTTTACCAGCTCAAATTCTTTTAGTCCACGAATAAATGGCGACCAAAGTTCTGAGCGATATTTTTTTTGAATGCTTCTCTCAATAATATCAAGCGATTGAAGAGGAACATTTGGTAAAACTGTTTTGCAGACTGCACTACCAAGTTTTGTAGTTGCAACAGTACTTGCAAAACCAGTAGATTCGTCTTCATTTGTTAAATTCATTAAATACCTCCTTGCTTTAAAGTTTTAAAATTTGCTATTTTTTAAAATCGCCTGTTTGACCGTTATTTGCTTTTTCCAATAAAAACTTTACAAGTTCTCTGAAGTTTGAATCACTTATGTCATTGACACTTTGCGTACTTACAAATTTTCTTGAAATGGCAAGTGACTGATCTCTAAATGTCGGATTGTCCATTGAGTATAATTTTCCTTGAGAATTTTTTTTATCATATTGAGCTCCGATGACTTTATTGTTTTTTACTATCAATTTTACAAAAGTTGCATAATTAGCATCATATTTTTTTTCAACTGAATAAGTTCCATCTTTTAACTCTGAAAATGTTAGAACACTTGTAAAAAGTAAAATAAAGAATATTAATTTTTTCATTCTAAAATCCTCCTTTAAAATATAAAATAATTTTAATTATATTTAAATATATTATAGCATATTTTAAAAAAAAGGACAAAAAAATTTATTTTGATGAAATTTTTTTAATAAAACCCTTGTGTATCAGTTACATAACCTTGATTATTATAAAAATTCCAGTTTCCATAAGGCTTATAATTTCTCAAAGTTCCTTTTGCTTTTACTTTTCCATTGCTATAATATTGGGTAAATTCTCCACTTCCATTAGATAATTTTATTTCACGTTCTTTTGAACCGTCCCTATTGTATCCAGCAACTTGGTAAATTATTCCATTGTTATAGCTTTCGATCAATCTTTTTGAACCATTTTCATAGTTCCAAGTCCATTGACCATTTCTTAAATTTGAAGTGTAATTTCCTGTCATTCGAACTGTTCCATTTGTGTAGTATAAAGTTACAGGTCCATTTAATCTTCCATATTGATAAATACTCTCAGCAATTACAACACCGTTTGAAATTTTTACTTCTTTTCCGTTTTTTAAGTTGTTTACATATTCTACTGAGCCTGCAGGTCTTCCAAACTCATCAAAATCGTAAGCAATGCCATTTAGGACACCGTTTCTATAAGTCTTTATTGATTTTGAATATCCATTTCCATAAAACTCGATTTCTTCTCCATCTTTATTTCCATTTGTGTAATTTGTAACTTTTAACAAATTTCCATTATCATAATACAAGTACATTACACCATCTAAAATTCCATTTTTATAAGGTCTTATAGTTCTCACTGCGCCAATTTCACTGTATTCAATGTAATTTCCTGTGAAAGGCTGTCCAGTTTCCCTTATTGTGGCAGTATTTCCAGAAATATTTACATTTGAAATTGTTCCATAGTATGAAGACATAGCTCTTGCAGAACCGCTTGAATATTCGCTGGTTCTTTTAGCTCTGGCATTAGTGTTGTAAGCGGCAAATGAAAAACTTCCAAGCACTAAAAATGAAAATAAAACAAATATTGATTTTTTAAATTTTAACATTTTTCCTCCTTTTATCTTATAATATATTATAACAAGAAAAAGTTATAATTAACTTAGATTTTTTCACTAAAACTTAGTTATTACTGAAAATCTGTGTCATTTTTATTTTTAATTTCAGAAACAGAGTTTTCTTTTTTTATATTTTTTAAATCCATGTAAAGCACATTCAAGAAAATTAATGTTGCCATAGTAAGTAGAAGCAGATTAAATGAACTAGAGAATATAGTTAAAAAAATTTTAAAAATAAATCCTAAAATAGAAGTATTAGGAATTATTCCAAAAATGAATTTTATTGGTAGAAATATAAAATAAAAAAATAAAATTAAAATTATAATTGGCACAAGCAATCTAATTCGATTCCCTTTGCACAAATAAAAACTATATTTTATAGTCTGAACAAAATCTAAATCCCTTAAATAAAGTAAATGTACAAAAAATAAGAAATTGAAAAATAAAAATAAAATAATTAAAATATCAATCATAGGAATATTTACATAAGCTAAAATAACGCTGATTACCATTATATAAAAGAAAATTAAAAAACTTTTCTTAATTGTTCTAAAAAACAAAATTTTTTGGTTATTAATTTCTATAAGATTTCCAACTTTTTGAATGCCAGCTGAATTTATAATTATTTGTAAAAATAATAAAAATATAAGTGTAAAATCATTGATTTCTAGTTTCATATTTTCAATACAAAGTAAAATAATTTGTAAGACTAAATAAGAGACAAAAAAGAATGCAATAAATTTTTTTTCTTTTTTTAAAAGATGTTTAAAAATATCAAAAGAATCGTTAAAATAATCGCTTAGTTTGAAATATCCCTTATCTAATTTATTTTTCAAATTTTCAAAATCCATTTTAATTATCTCCTTTCATATCATATTTGACTTTTTTAGTATTATACCATATTTTTACAAATAATTACTAGACATAGACATCAAAATTTAAATAATAGATATTAAAAAATATTATCGGACATTATTAAAAAAACAATAGACAAACACTACATTTTTCTGATAAAATAAAATAGTCAAAAATCAAAAAATATCAATTTAATAAAAATAAAGAAAGGAGGAAAATGAAAAAATACTATGATAACAAAAATTATCGGAGTTGGAGGAATGGGAATTAACTTTATCAATTATATGATTAAAGAAAAAATTAAAAAAGTTGAATATATAACAATAGACACTAATCTAAAAAACTCTGAATCAAGCTTAGCTAATCAAAAAATCTTTTTAGATACTGGAATTGCTAAATGTAGCAGAGAACAGGTGGAAAAAATTGCATTTCAATGTTATGGACAATTTTATGAACTTTTAAAAGATACAAATATTCTATTTTTAATTTCTGGAGTTGGCGGAGCGACTGGGAGTGGAATAACACCGATTATTTTAGAAGTGGCTAAGAAACTCAAGATATTTACAATAACAATTATAGCTAGACCTTTTTTTCTAGAAGGATTTGATGTGATGAAAATTGCAAATGATGGAATGAGAAAGATTGAAAAGTTGACAGATAGCCTTATCATCATTCCAAATGAAAAGCTTTATAATTATATTGACAAAAGAGAACCACTAAATTCAGCTTACTGGCAAGCTAATATGCTTATTAAAGAAGGAATTGAAAGTGTTGTAAGTATTTTGACTGAAGTTGGATTTATGAATATTGATTTATTGGATATTAGAGCAGTGCTAGACCGCTCACGAGATACGATTATTCGTGTTGGAGAAGGATTTGGTGAAACAGCGGGAGAAAATATTTTAGCACAGATAAAAAAGAAAAATTTATTTGAAGGACAAATTCAAGATGCAAAAAGAGTTTTGATAAGTTTTACAACGGGAAATGACGTTCCATTGTTAGATATACAGAAAATCATTCAAGGAATTACCAATATTATAAAAGATAAAAATTTCAAACTTATTTGGGGAATTATAATAAATTCAAGCTACGAATTTAATAGAAAAATAAAAACTGTTATGATTTCAAGTGAACAGTGAAAAATGTATAAATTTACAAACTTCTGAATGTTGTTATTTTGGAAGTTTTTTATTTTTATTCTTGATTTTTTTGTTTTTCTTGTTTTAAGTAAATTTTTGTGATAAAATAAGTTATAAATAAATTTTGAATAGACTTTGAAAATAAAGGTTGTCACATCAATTAAGAAAGGAGTGTGTGATAGTAATATTATCATACGAAGAAAAGTGAAAAAATATATTAACAATATGAGCAAAAAAAATATAGTCTTATTGAACTTGCGAAAATTGTACGATTCTTATGGCTATAAAAAGATTTCTCTTCCGAATTTTGAAGAATATGATTTGTATAATGAAAATAAAGATTTTATTTTAGGAAATATACTTACAATTATGAATCCAAGCGGGAATTTATTAGCGCTTAGACCAGATATTACTCTTTCAGTTGCAAAAAAAATTTCAAAAGAAAAAACATTAAAATATGATAAAGTTTATTATCAGGAAAATATCTATACGACTTCTAAATATATAGGCTATAGTGAAAAAGAACAATTGGGAGTTGAACTGATTGGGAAAGAAACATTATTTTTAAATTTTGAAATTGTGAGTCTTGCACTAAAAAGTTTAGAAATTATGAGTAAAAAAAATATGCTTGTATTGTCTCATGCTGGATTTATTTCTTCAATTTTTGAAAACCTAGAACTTGAATATGAAATAAAAGAAAAAATTTTTGAGTACATTAACAATAAAAATGTTCATGATATAAAAATAATTTTAAAAGATAATAAAAACATTTCAGACGAATTAAAAAATCTTATTTATGAATTACCAAATTTATCAGGAAATATAGAAGAAATTGAGAAAAAATTATCTAAATATGAATTAAATCCTAAAATTATGAAGATTTTATCTGGACTAAAAGATTTGTATAATTTGATTATTAAATTTCATAGCAGAAAAAAAATTATTTTTGATTTTTCGATTATTAAAAATTTGAAATATTATAATGGGATTATTATGCAAGGGTTTATTGATAAAATTCCAAATGCTGTGCTAAGTGGTGGAAGATATGATAAATTGTTTGAAAAATTTGGAGTTGATACTGGAGCAATTGGATTTGCTGTTGTTACTGATAATCTTAATGAATTTTATAAAAATGAAAATCAGAAGGATTTTGATATTTTGCTTTTGTATGATGAAAGTGATTTCGGAAAATTGGCTGAGATTGTTGATAAGTTGGTAAAAGATGGCAACAGAGTGAGAACCCAAAATATTATTTATAAAAATTATGATTTTGAAATTTTTAATTATGATAAAAAATATATTTTTGAGAATGGAGAATTGAAAATTGAAATATGAATTTTTGATGGAAATTTGATGGAAAGGTGAAAATATGTTAAATATAGCACTTCCTAAAGGAAGACTTGGGAATAAAGTTTATGAATTGTTTGAGAGCATTGGGTATGATTGTGATGAAATAAAAAGTGACAACAGGAAATTAATTTTTGAAAATCCTGACAAAAAAATTAGATTTCTTTTGGTAAAGCCGTCGGATGTGGCGGTTTATGTGGAAAAGGGGAGCGCTGATATTGGAGTTGTTGGGAAGGACATTTTGCTGGAAGATAATCCAGATGTATATGAACTTTTGGATTTGGGATTTGGAAAATGTAAATTTGGAATTGCGGGACCTGTTAATTTTAAAGAAAATTTTGATAGACCTTTGGTTGTTGCAACGAAATATTTTAATGTGTCAAAAAGATATTTTGATTCGATAAATAGAGATGTAGAATTAATCAAATTAAATGGTTCAATTGAAATTGCACCGATTTTAGAACTTTCTGATGTGATTGTCGATATTGTAGAAACTGGGACAACTTTGAGGGAAAATCATTTGAAAGTGTTGAATTTTATTGGAGATATAAGTGCAAGGCTTATTGCGAATAAATCAAGTTATAGATTTAATCACGATAAAATAGAAAATATTGTGAGAAAAATAAAAGATAAAATAGACAAAACAGACAAAAAATAATTAAAAAAATTTTTATAAAAAATAAATTTTGATGGAGTGATAAAAATGATAAAGACAATTGAATATTCAGAAAATTTGAATTTAGAAAAAGAACTTGCTAGAAGCCAGTTTTCTTATGACGATGTAAATGAAACTGTGGAAAATATTTTAAAAGATGTAAAAAAACGAGGTGACAAGGCCCTTTTTGAATATACAAAAAAATTTGATAAAGTGGATCTAAAAACATTGGAAGTTTCCGAAGAAGAAATTCAAAAAGCGTTTGATACAATTGATAAAGAACTTTTGGAAGTTATTAAATATTCGCATGATAATATTAAATTATTTCACGAAAAACAAGTTAGAAATAATTTTATTGTAAAAAAAGAAAATGGAGTAAGTTCAGGGCAAATTATTAATCCAATTGAAAAAGTTGGGCTATATGTACCTGGTGGAACTGCCGCTTATCCATCGACTGTTTTGATGAATGCCGTTCCCGCAAAAATTGCAGGCTGCAAGGAAATTATAATGGTCACACCGCCAACTTCAGATGGAACAATTTTACCATCGCTTTTAGTTGCTGCGAAAATCGCTGGAGTTGACAGAATTTTTAAAGTTGGGGGAGCACAATCAATTGCTGCACTTAGTTATGGAACAGAAAGCATTCCAAAAGTTTATAAAATTGTAGGACCTGGAAATATTTATGTTGCAATGGCTAAAAAGATGGTTTACGGAGAAGTTTCAATTGATATGATAGCAGGACCAAGTGAAGTTTTAATTATTGCCGATGATAGTGCAAATCCAGTTCATGTAGCAGCAGATCTACTTTCTCAAGCGGAACACGACAAACTGGCAGCTAGTATTTTAGTTACAAATTCAAAGGAACTTGCTAAAAATGTTGCAGAGCAATTGGAAATTCAGCTGAAAGAGTTGGAAAGGGAAGAGATTGCAAGAGTTTCGATTGAAACTCAAGGTAGAATTATTGTTACGAAAACGATTGATGAAGCGATAAAAATAAGTAACGAAATTGCTCCAGAACATTTGGAACTGGCAGTTTCTAATCCTTTTGAACTTTTGACAAAAATAAAAAATGCGGGTTCAATATTTATGGGACATAACACGCCTGAACCACTGGGAGATTATTTGGCAGGACCTAATCATACACTTCCGACAAGTGGAACAGCTAAATTTTCGTCGCCATTATCAGTTGATGACTTTATAAAAAAATCTTCATTTATTTATTATTCAAAAGAAGGACTTGAAGAAGTGAAAGATAAAGTTATAAAATTTGCTGAAAGTGAAGGTCTTACAGCTCATGCTCGTTCAGTTTCGAAAAGATTTGAGAAATAAAATTAATTGTAAAAAATAAATAATTATATAATTTATTATCTAAATTTAATTTAAATAAAGATATTGGTGATAAAAATAAAATAAATTAAATTAGATTGAATTAGATTGTATCAGATTAGATTAGATAAATTATAGATTTAGAAAGGAAAAATTTAAAAAATGAAAAAAATATTTTTGGGACTGTTTATTTTAGGAACACTTGGAATGGCTCAACAAAATTATGAAGTTTATGTGAAAAATGGGGTTAAAATTTCTCAAAGTGAAGCGGATAGAGATAGTAAAGAGATTGATAAAATTATTAATGATAAGATTATTTCAAGATATAACAACGAAGGAAAAAAAGTTATAATAGGAAAGGCGAAAGAACTTTACAATAAATACATGGACGCTTTAATGGACAACATAGTACAAAATTCTCCAAAAAATCAACGGCAAATATTTAAAGAATTTTTAAGCAGACTTAGCGGAATTATATCACAAAATGGTCTTAATGAAATTGACAAAATTGAGATTTCTGTCAAAGAAATTTCATTTTTGGAAAAAAATAAAGCAAAAGTCAATGTATTAGTTAAATATAAAGATATAGATGATGAAATTGATGATGAAATTATTGAAGAAACATTAAAAAAATCTGGTATTACCGATAAGGAAATGGAACATTTTGAAAAAATTAGCAAAGCAAAACTTGATAAATTTTATAAATATTTTGAAGATGAAATAAAAAAAGAAATAAAAGATTCCGATTATGGTGAAAAAGTTATAGAAATAGAAATTAAAAAAGTTAATGGAAAATGGCAAATAGATTTTGATTATAATGATTTGATAAATGAGATGTTAAAAGGTTTGGAAGATAGTTTTAAAAGTATGAAAAATGACATTGACGATTAATAAGGAAATTTATCTAAAATAATAGATAAAGCAAAGAAAAAAATAAAGAGGGAGAAATTGTAAAATGAGCAAATTTTGGAATGATAAAATAAAGGAAATAGAACCTTATGTTCCTGGAGAGCAGCCGAAAGACAAGAAATATATTAAACTTAATACAAATGAAAATCCTTATTCACCGTCAGAAAAAGTTATAGAAAAAATAAAGTCTATGAATTTGGAAGATTTGAAACTTTATCCAGATCCAGATGTTTCAGAACTTAGAAAAGTGATTGCCGAATATTTTTCGAAAAAAATTGATGAAAGAATTACAAAAGAGCAAATTTTTGTGGGAAATGGTTCGGATGAAGTGTTAGCACTTATTTTTATGACTTTTTTTAATAAAGGAGACAAAGTTTATTATCCTGATATAACTTACAGCTTTTATCCAGTTTATGCGGATTTATTTGATTTAAAAGAAGTAAAAATCCCGTTAAACGAAAATTTTGAAATTGAAATTGATAAATATTTTGGACTTGATGGACATATAGTTATTACAAATCCAAATGCACCGACTTCGATTGCTTTGAAACTAGATGAAATAGAAAAAATAATAAAAAATAATCCAAATCAGTTAATTATCGTTGATGAAGCATATGTTGACTTTGGCGCAGAAAGTGCTGTAAAATTAATAAATAAATACGATAACGTTCTTGTTGTTCAGACATTTTCAAAGTCACGTTCAATGGCAGGAATACGGCTTGGATATGCACTTGGTTGTGAAAGTATAATTGAAGGATTGAATAGATTAAAATTTTCATTTAACTCATACACAATCGACAGAATTTCGATTGAAGCTGGAATTGAATCATTTAAAGATGATGATTATTTTGTAAAAACTAATACTAAAATTATTGAAACACGGGAAAAAACTGTAAAAAAATTGAAAGAATTGGGATTTAAAGTGCTAAATTCAAGTGCTAATTTTATTTTTATTTCACATAATAAAGTTTTTGCAGGGGATTTATATAAAAATCTAAAAGATAACGGAGTTTTAGTTAGATATTTTGCGAAAGATAGAATTGATAATTACTTGAGAGTTACCATTGGAACCGATGAAGATATGGAAATTTTTATTGAAAAATTAAATAAATTGTTGTAAAATATAAACATAAGGCATAAAGCAAGAGATAATTTAGTAAATTAAAAAATTATAATTAAAATTTATTATTTTTTAAAGATATTTTAATATAATTTTTGATTAAATATGTTATAATAAATTAATAATAAAATAGGAGTGATTTATATGAAAAAAATAGCTTTAAATTCAATTTTAATTTTAGGAGTTCTTGGTATGATGCAAGGATGCGCTAGTACCCATTCAATTTCATCTTTTAAACAACAAGGTTATAAAACAAAAGAAGAAATGGAAAAAATGGGAAAAGAAAATATTACATGTATAGTTGATTATGGAAAAACAAGTTGGTGTAAACAAAATAAATAGTTTTGTTTTTAATTTAGGAATAAAAAAATTGATAAGATATTTTGGAAGGAGATTATTTCTCCTTTTTTTATAAGTATACAAGTTATTTAGGTGCTCAAAAAATTTTGAAAAAAATAAAAAAAGATTATACTATTTGTTATACTATTTATAAATGTAAGTCTAAAAAATATGATAAGAATTATAAAAAACAGAAAAAAATTATCTGAAAGGATTGAAAAAATGAGAAAATCTAACATTGAAAGGAACACATTTGAAACAAAAATAAAAGTTGAATTGAATATTGATGGGACTGGAAAATATGAGAATAATACGGGAGTTGGATTTTTAGATCACATGCTTGACTTGCTTGCGAAGCATGGGAGATTTGACTTGAAGGTTTATTGTGATGGAGATACACAAGTTGATGATCATCACAGTACAGAAGATATTGGGATTGCGCTTGGAAAATGTTTTTATGAGGCTTTGGGAGATTTAAAAGGGGTTAAAAGATACGGAAACTTTCTTTTGCCGATGGATGAGGCTCTGACATTGGTTGCAGTTGATTTAAGCGGAAGATATTTTTTGAATTTTGATGTGAATATTCCGACTGAGAAAGTTGGAACTTTTGATACAGAATTGGTGGAAGAGTTTTTTATTGGATTTACACGACATTTAAATGCGACACTGCATATAAAGAATATGACTGGAACGAATTCACATCATATTATTGAGTCGATTTTTAAAGGAGTTGCCAGAGCCTTGGCGGAGGCTGCGAGTATTGATGAAAAATATAAAGATGAGATTCCATCCACTAAAGGGGTATTAGTTTAATCAAATTTATTAACAGCTCAAAATAATTTTTTTATCTAGTCAAAATATTTTTTTGAGTGTCATGTGTGGCACTCAACTTTTTTTATTTCTTTATAAATAAAATATAAAATAGAATCTGATTAGTTTGAATAGTTAAAAAATCTTGAAAAAAATAAATTATACTATTATAATTAAAGTTATTAAGAAAAGCAAAAAATTAAAAAATAAAATAAAAATAAATAGAAAGAAGAGGGAAGAGAAAAAATGAAAAAGATATTATTAGGATTATTTATTTTAGGAACATTGGGAATGGCACAAAACCATTATGAAGTTTACATAAAAAACGGAGTAAATATTTCACAAAGTGAAGTTGATAACGATAGCGATCAAATTAAAGGAATTGTTGATAAAATGATTAGTGATTTTGAAAATCGTGACAAAAAAATTATACTTGAAAAATTTAAAATTATGATACCAAGAGAAATGAAAAACGATGATGACTATAAAAAATCTAGTGCAAAAGATAAAGAATTTTACGATAGAATGAATAAAATTATAGCAGATGAAATGATAAAAAGCTTAGATAAATCTGTTAAATATATTCCAAAATCTATTTCTTTTACAGGAAAAAATATAGCTAAAGTGGAAATAACAGAAATATCGCCTGATTTTGACAGTAATAGTGATACAAACTTTAATAATGCACTGGAAAAAGCGGGAGTTACAGATGAAGAAATGGAGAATTTAGAATATATTAGTGATTTAAGTGATCAAAAAAAAGAGAGATTTTTTAAATATCTTAGAGATGAAATAAAAAAAGATTTGACGGAAACTACAGTTGAGAGTCGTATTCTTGAATTTAGAAAAATAAATGGAAAATGGCAGACAAAAGATGAATTATATGAAATACCCAAAATTTAGACAACAATTAAATATTTAAAGCGATAAAGTAAAGATTGAATAACAGCAATATTTATAAATGACTAGAAGATAAACTTAAATAGGAGAAATTAAAATGAAAATACAAAAAGAATTATTTTCACTTCAAGATAAAGAATACATAAAATTTTTAAGTAAATTAACGCCAAATGTATCGGAAGATACAATTATTGGAGTAAGGATTCCTGAAATAAGAAAATTGGCTAAAAAATTGATAAAGAATAATGAATATGAAGATTTTTTGAAGAAGTTGCCACATAAATATTACGATGAGAATTTGTTGCATGGAGCAATTATTTCAGAGAGCAAAAATTTTGAGAAATGTATTAAATTGCTTGATAATTTTTTGCCATTTGTTGATAATTGGGCGGTTTGTGATACGATTTCTCCAAAAATTTTTAAAAAGTATAAAAAAGAATTGATTGAAAAAATAAAGGAGTGGTCTCAATCAGATAAAACTTATACTTGTAGGTTTGGTGTAGAAATGTTAATGACACATTTTTTGGATGAAGACTTTAAAAAGGAATATTTGGAAGTGGTAGCGGATATTCATTCTGATGAGTATTATGTAAAAATGGTAGTTGCTTGGTTTTTTGCGACGGCACTTGCAAAACAGTGGGATTATGCGGTGATTTATTTAGAAAATAATAGGTTAGATGTTTGGG
>ERZ772921.1840-NODE-1840-length-11907-cov-5.272781_pt1 | contig 11907 bp, 9 predicted proteins | sample MGYA00512117_ERZ772921 | MGnify/ENA primary metagenome ERZ772921 (study PRJEB29015, sample SAMEA2737944) | human oral metagenome | biome: human oral; feature: human-associated habitat; material: dental | place: China | collected 2150 ... | reverse complement strand
TCATTACATGAAATTGCCCAAATAATTAATCAAAAAATAGAAAAACAACTGCAAACAGATGGAAAAACAGCAAAGTTAAATATTTTGAAATTTGTAAACTCAGTAGATAATTTTGGAAAAATAGCTTTTGGGAAAAATAATCTGAACTTTGATGAAAACGAAATAAAAATGCTGGAAGAAGCAAATAAAGACGTGCAAAATAAATATAAGGCAGTGTCTGAAATGACACTTGAAAATGCCAAAAAAGAAAATATAAATGAGGAAGACTTCAAGAAAATAAAAGAAAATTCAAAATTATTATCAGAAAATATGCAAAAAATGGTAGCAGGCGTGAAAAACCAAAATATTCAAGATGTGGTAATGAGTGCAAGTAATATTTTGAGTGTAAAGACAGATTTAGAAAATGTGTTTAATGTTTTGATGGTACAAAAGTAAAGTTTATATTAAGCTCTATTTAAATAATAAATTTACTACAAACCTTTCCAACAAAGGATAAAAAACCAACATTTCTAAATAATTAAAACTATTATTAAATAAAATAATCTAATGCTTAGACGAGAATGTGAATAATTATAAAAGAGGTGGGTAATAGTCGCTCACCTTGTATTTTTAATTCTAATTTTTTAGTATTTAACCATAAATAAAATATATTGATACATATAAAAGTTATATATTATAATTATTGACAAAATGTTTAAAAAAATGTTATTATTATAATATGTTTAGAAATTAATTTGTAAAAGTTATTATATAAATAAGATCAGGAGGAATAGCTATGAAAAAAATATTGTTATTGATGATTTTAGCACTAAGTGTTTTTATGTGTAGTGTTGAAAAAGAAGAAAAAAAAGCAGGAAAAAGTACTGATGGAGTTCCTAAGAAAATTGTAATTGGATTGGATGATTCATTTGTTCCAATGGGATTCAAGGATGAAAAAGGCGAAATTGTAGGGTTTGATATTGATTTGGCTAAGGCAGTTGCTCAAAAATTAGGAAGCGAGGTTGAATTTAAACCTATAAACTGGGATTCTAAAATATTGGATTTGAATGGTGGAAATATTGATTTAATTTGGAACGGACTTACTATAACGGAAGAAAGAAAAAAAGAAACTGAAATGACAAAACCGTATTTTACAAGTCATCAGCTTATAGTGGTTAAAGCAGGTTCAAGTATCAATACAAAAGCCGATTTGGCAGGAAAAAATGTTGGAAGCCAGACAGAAAGCAGTGGAGAGGAAGCTGTGAAAAAATCAGGGGATGACAAGAAATTTAAGGAATTTAAAACTTATGCTCAGTATGATCAGGCATTTATGGATCTTGATGCAGGCAGAGTTGATGCAATTATAGCTGATGAAGTATTGGCAAAATATACTAAAAAAACAAAAGAAACTCAAGCTAAAAAAGAACTGTATCAAATTTTAAACGATAATTATGGCGAAGAAGAATATGGAATTGCGGCCAAAAAAGGCAATACAAAATTAGTTGAGGCTATAAACAAAGCTATTGAGGAATTAAAAGCAGACGGGACATATCAAAAAATTTACTCGAAATGGTTTAAAGATTAATGAATCAATCGTTACCAATATTTATAGAACTGGTAAAAACTTTACCAAATATAGCGGTATTATATGTATTCACGATTTTATTTTCCATCCCGTTAGGAATTTTAGGAGCGTTGGCATATACAGGTAAAAATAAGATAATAAAATTCATTATTTCAGTTTATACATGGGTTTTTCGTGGAACTCCCTTAATGCTGCAATTAATGGTTGTTTATTATGGAATACCGTTAATGAATTTTGGTGGCTATAAAATAGTTCTTGCACCGTACACGGCAGCCACAATTACATTTATCATAAATTATGCCGCATATCTTGTGGAAATTATGAGAAGTGGAATTGAAAGCATTGACAAAGGACAGCACGAAGTGGCAAAAGTGCTAGGTTACAGTTATTGGCAAAAAATAATATACGTTATTTTACCGCAGGCAATAAGAAGAGTACTGCCAACATTGGGAAATGAGGCAATTACTCTTATAAAGGATACTTCCCTCGTATATGTTCTTGCTGTTACAGAAGTAATGAAACGGACAAAGGAGCTGGCAAATATTTATTACAATGTTACCCCGTATATTTGTGCAATTATTATTTATCTAGTATTAAGCTTTGCTGTTGACAGGCTATTTAAGAATATTGAAAAAAGAAATAAAATCAGGATTTAAAATTTCTGATTTACAAATAGTTTTATTAAAATATAAGAAACTGGGAGATAAATCGTGGAAAGTGAAAAAATAATAGAATTAAAAAAATTAAAAAAACAGTATGGCGATAATGTAATTTTGAAAAATATTAATTTGCATGTTGATAGAGGCGAGGTTGTTTCGCTGATAGGGCCTTCTGGAAGTGGTAAGTCAACAATTTTACGGTGCATAGTTGATTTGGAAAGCATAACATCAGGAGAAGTGCTGATTGAAGGAAATAATTTGGCGGATAAGAATGTGGATAAAAAAATAAAAAAGGAAATGCTGCTAAAGACAGGAATGGTTTTTCAGACATTTAATTTATTTCCTCATCTATCAGTTAGAAACAATATAGTCAGAACTTTAAAACTTGTAAAGAAAATGGCGACAACGGAAGCAGAAAATATTGCCAATAAAATGCTAGACCTAGTTGGACTTTCGGATAAAATTGACAGTTTTCCAAATGAACTTTCAGGTGGGCAGAAGCAGCGTGTGGCAATAGCGAGGGCATTGGCATTACAGCCAGATATTATGCTTTTTGATGAACCAACATCAGCACTTGATCCTGAACTAGTAAAGGAAGTTTTGGATATAATAAGAAAACTTAAAAAACAAAAAATTACAATGTTGATTGTAAGCCATGAAATGAATTTTGTCCGTGAAATTTCGGATAGAATAGTTGTTATGGAAAAAGGTGAAATACTGGAAATAGGAACTTCACAGCAAATCTTTGAAAATCCATTTTCTGAAAGAGTAAGAGAATTTTTAAATACAACGAACTAGAAAATAGAATAAAATTAATTTATTTAAGGGGGAACTAAAAATTCCCCTTATTAAATTATCTAGGAATATTAATTTAAATTTATAGTATAATTATTTTAAAACTAAATGTAAAGCACAAAAATAAAATTTGTAAGAAAAAATATTTTTGTTTGTTTCAAATATTTTATAAAAACTATAAATAATACTTGTATATGCAATAAAAAAGTGGTATAATATGGAAAAATTATGTTAAACTAAATTTACCTCTAAAATTTTGCTGAAATTTTGAGATAATTTGAATAAAATATTAGGAAATTAAAATTATCAATAAAAAGTTGACTTTTAAAGTAATAAATAATATAATCTTTATAAAATATACGGTATAATATCGGAAAAATTAATGAAAAAAGAGGTGAAATATGGACAGCTTTATAAAAATAAGGAATTTGATAAAAAAATATAAGGTTAATAATGGTCAGGAACTAATGGCTGTAAATAATGTGAACCTTGATGTTGAAAAAGGGGATATTTATGGAATTATGGGGCTTAGTGGAGCTGGGAAATCTACACTTATTAGGCTTCTTAACAGATTGGAAGAACCTACTTCTGGAGAAATCTTTGTAAAACACGAGATTATTGATAAAAAAGGAGAAAGAAAACTTGGATATGAAGATCAAAACATTCTGGAGTTTGATATAAGAAAATTACGGGAATTTCGTAAAAAGACAGGAATGATCTTTCAGCATTTTAATTTGCTAAATTCTAGAAATGTTGCCGATAATGTGGCTTTTCCGCTGGAAATTTCAGGATGGAAAAAAAGAGATATTAGTAGAAGAGTTGATGAATTGCTAGAAATTGTAGGTCTTTTGGATAAAAAAAATAATTATCCTGAACAGTTATCAGGAGGGCAGAAACAACGTGTAGCAATAGCACGTGCTTTGGCAAATAATCCGGAATTATTATTATCAGATGAAGCAACATCCGCACTTGACCCAAGAACTACCAATTCTATTTTGGAATTATTAAAGGATATAAATAAAAAATTTGGAATAACGATTATATTAATTACCCATCAGATGGAAGTTATAAAGAAAATTTGCAATAAAGCAGCGATTATGTCAGATGGGGAAATTATAGAAAAAGGAGAGACAAAAGAAATATTCTTAAATCCTAAAACAGATTTAGCAAAAGAATTTGTGGCAAATATTTCACATGAAGAATTTAGAACAGAAGAGGAAGTAAAACATCGTGAAGAAAATAACGGCAAATTAAGATTAAGATTGAAGTATAATGAAGGACAGGTAAATGAAGCTTATATTACTCAGATAATTCGTAAATATGACGTTGAAGTAAATATTTTAGGTGGATTTGTTGACAAAGTGGGAGATATTATTGTAGGAAACTTGTTGATAGAAATTTCAGTAAATGAAGAAAAATCTAAGGAAATTATTGAATGGCTAAGTGAAAATAAAATAGATTTGGAGGTGTTATAATGAAATTTGACTGGGTAAAATTTTTACAATTTCAAACTATAGTCCAACCTTTATGGGAAACCATATATATGGTTTTTATTTCTACAATTATAGCTTTAATTATCGGACTTCCGATAGGTATTTTACTTACCACATCCGACACAAAAGGAGTGAAACCTAACAAAACTTTACATAAAATATTAGATATAGTTATTGTAAATGTTACAAGATCCATTCCATTTATAATTTTGATAGTTTTATTAATACCTCTTTCAAAATTATTGTTTAAATATTCATTTGGAAGCACTTCGTTTATTGTACCGCTTTCATTAGGATCTGCACCGTTTGTAGCAAGAGTTATTGAAGGGGCTTTAAAAGAAGTTGATGAAGGGCTTATTGAAGCTTCAAAATCAATGGGAGCAAAAACTTCTGAAATTATTTTTAAAGTTATGATTCCAGAAGCAATGCCTGCTCTTGTACATGGAATGACATTGACTTTAATTAGTTTGATTGGATATTCTGCGATGGCTGGAACAATTGGCGGTGGCGGACTTGGAAATGCCGCTGTAATGGATGGTTTTCAAAGAAATAATATGGAGCTGATGTGGCAGGCAACAATTGTTACAATTATTTTAGTTCAAATTATTCAATTTATTGGAGATAAAATTGTAAAAGCCTTACTTAATAAGAGAAAAAGAACGTAAATTAAGTTTGTAAAATAAATTATAAATAAAAATAAAATTTAGGAGGAAACTATGAAAAGAGTACTGACATTAGTGTCGTTAATATTAGTGGCGGCATTATTTATTGTATCTTGTGGAAATAAGGGGAAGGAGTTAATTGTTGGAGCATCACCTGTTCCGCACGCTGATTTATTGAATCTTGTTAAAGATGATTTGAAAAAGGAAGGAATTGAGTTAAAAGTAGTTCAGTATACTGACTATATTTTACCAAATAAGGCACTTGCCGATAAAAGTATAAATGCAAACTTTTTCCAGCATGCTCCATATATGGAAGATTTTGGTAAGAAAAACAATATAGAAATGGTAGGAGTTGGAAATATTCATTTGGAGCCAATGGCTTTGTATTCTAAAAAGATAAAAAATATTAACGACTTGAAAAGTGGAGATACTTTAATTATTCCTAATGATCCAACAAATGGAGGACGTGCATTAATCTTGCTTGACAAAGCTGGGATTATAAAGTTAAAGGATAACAAAAATCTGGCAGCGACAACGGCTGATATTGCTCAAAATCCTAAAAACTTAAAAATCATAACAATGTCAAATGAACAAATTGCACCAAGATTAGGTGAAGTTGCAGGTGCGATTATAAATTCAAACTTTGCAATTGATGCAGGAATAACAAAAAATGAAATTATCTTGATTGAAGGTAAGGATTCGCCATATGTAAATATTGTTACAGTTTTAAAAGAAAATCAAAATGACGAAAGAGTTAAAAAGTTAGTAAAAGCGTTACAAAGTGAAAAAGTTAAAAAATATATTGAAGAAAAATATCAAGGTAGAGTAATTCCTGCATTCTAATCATAAAAAAATAGCTTTGAAATTTTATTTTAAGTTTTAAGGCTATTTTTTAATAAAATTTATTATAATTTATTTTTTTTCATAAATTTTTAGATTTTTTGATTAAACTTCTTGAAATAAATTTGAGAAAAATGTATAATAAGAGAAATGTGATAATAGCATAATCAAAAATTTAATTATACACTTAACTTTTAATTTTTTTTGAATTAAACAAATCTAGAGATTGGGTAGAATAATTACAAGAATATTATTACATAAAAATGAAAGGAGAATATTTCTTTAAATTCAAAGAAATTTTAAGAATATGAAAAAATTAGTTATAATTTCACTATTTTTAGCAAGTATTAATTTAATTTATGCAGAAAATACTTCTGTACCAACAACTGTAGCATTAAAAAAAGATAATAGAAAATCAGGAAATGCTGCAACGACGGTAACACCGCCAGCAACAACAGAGAAAAAAAATCCAAGGGCATCTGAAAGACGTTCAGATTTTTGGGATTTTTATGAAAGAAAGCAGTCAGAACTTTTAAAAGAAAATGATAAGGACTTGTTTACTAATACAAGTAAAGATGTTGACGCACAAGAGGATTTTTATACATATGTAAATGAAAAATGGGAAAAAAATACAAAAATTCCTGATACTAAACCAGCTTGGGGTTCTTTTTATGAACTGAATGAAAAAAATCAGGATTTTTTACGTAATTTAATAAAAGAATTAAAAGAAAAACCTGCAAAATCATTAACTGCCGACGAGCAGAAAGTCATAACACTTTATGACAGCTATCATGATGTAGAAAAGAGAAACAAAGAAGGATTGGAGCCTTTAAAAAAAGATTTGGATAAAATTAATGCAATACAAAATATTGACGACTTGAAAAAATATAATATAGAAGTGACAAAAGTTGGGAATTCTGAATTTTATGGATGGGGAATTGGAACAGATTTAAATAATTCTAAAAATAATGCAATATATTTAGGAAGTGCAGGAATTGGATTATCAAGAGATTATTTTCAAAAAAACACTAAAGAAAATAAAGCTATATTAGATGAATATACAAAATATGTAAGTGATATGCTAAAATATTTAGGAGAAACAAATACTCTTGAAAAAGCTAAAAAAATAGTTGCATTTGAAAAAGAAATCGCAGAAACTTTGTTAACAAATGAGGAACGTCATGATGTGACAAAATATAATAATCCAATAGCAGTCAGTGAATTAGGAACATTATCAAAAAACGTTGATTTAGCTGATTATTTAAAACAATTAAATGTAAAAACTGATAAAGTAATCATATCAGAGTTAAATTATTATAAAAATTTAGATAAATTTGTAAATAATGGAAATATTGATACGATTAAAGAATACATGAAATATAATTTAATAAAATCAGCAGCTAGTGTTTTAACTGATGATTTAGGAAAACGAAGCTATGAATTTTATGGAAAATATTTAAGTGGTCAAAAAGAAAGAGAGACACTCGAAAAAAGAGCACTTGACTTTACAGATGGAGCTTTGGGAGAAATAATAGGAAAAATTTATGTTCAAAGAAATTTTTCGCCTGAAGCTAAAAAGAATACACAAAAAATGGTTGAGTATATAAAAAAAGCAATGAAAAACAGAATTGAAAAATTAGACTGGATGACTAATGCAACTAAGAAAAAAGCACTTGAAAAATTGGCAAAAGTAAATGTGAAAATTGGATATCCTGATAAATGGAGAGATTACAGCAAGATGGTAATTTCAAGCAACGATACGCTTTACGATCAAATGAAGAATATTAGTGTATGGGAATATAATGAAGAATTTAAGAAAATAGGAAAGCCTGTGGATAAAACAGAATGGCATATGTATCCGCATACAATAAATGCCTATTATTCTCCAACAGGAAACGAAATTGTATTTCCAGCTGGAATTTTACAATTCCCTTTCTATGATTTTAATAAATCGGAAGTAGCAAGCAATTTTGGAGCTATAGGAACGATTATTGGTCATGAGCTTACACATGCATTTGATGTGTCAGGTGCTTCATATGATGGAGATGGAAATGTAAAAAACTGGTGGACAGACGAAGATAAAAAAAGTTTTGATGAAGTAACTAAAAAATTAGAAAATCAGTATTCAAAATATACAGTTGACGGTGGAATACATCTTAACGGAAAATATACTTTAACAGAAAATATTGCTGACTTAGGTGGAGTAAATATTGCCTATGACGCATTACAGCTTTATTTAAAAGACAATCCAAATGCTACAAAAGTATATCCAAATATATCAAGTAAAATATTTTTTATGAACTATGCGAGAATGTGGCGACAAAAATCGACTCCAGAATTTTTAAGAAATCTAGCAAAATCTGATTCTCATTCGCCAAATTATTTCCGTGTAAATGGAGTATTGCAAAATGTAGATGCATTCCACAAAATATTTGAAACAATCCCAGGAGATGGAATGTATAAAGCTCCTGAAGACAGAATAAAAATATGGTAAAATAATTAATTTTCTTTTTAAAATGGAAAAATACAAGATACAACAAAAATAAATAATTAAAATAGACTGCCTTAGTAAAAATTATAAGTTAAGACAGTCTTTTTCTTTTTTATATATTTTCCAAAAATTCTTTTTCAAAATCTTCTTCTGTAAGCACACGAATTCCTAATTTCTCAGCTTTTTCAAGTTTACTTCCAGCTTTTTCCCCAGCAATTAAAAAATCTAGATTTTTTGAAACTACCGACAGATAATTTCCGCCTTTAGACAGAATAATATCTTTTATGTCATTTCGTTTGTATTTTTGCAGTTTTCCAGTTGCAAGGAAGTTTTTGTCTTTTATTGGATTATCTGCTATTTCTTCTGAATTAGTTTCATCAACGGCAAACTGTAATCCTATATTTTTTAAATCTGTGATAATTTTCCAATTATTTTCATCATTTAAGAAAGTATTTACAGCAAGTGCCACTTTATCGCCAATTCCTTTTACAGCCAGTAAATTTTCAATTGACTGATTTTTCAGATTTTCAATATTTTTAAAAGTTTTTGTCAAAAGATTCGCATTGAATTTTCCAACAAAAGGAATTCCAAGTGCGTAGAGAACTTTTGAAAAATCACGATTTTTACTGGACTCAATGCTATTTATCAAGTTATCTACACTTTTTTGTCCCATTTTTTCCAGATTTTCCAATTCTTCACGATATTTTTCAAGAGAATAAATATCAACTATTGTTTTTATTTTTCCTAATTCAATAAATTTTTCGACAATTTTGTCACCAAGTCCAGAAATATTCATTGCGTCACGGGAAACGAAATAGGCAATTTGGCGTTTAACTTTTTCGGGGCAAAGTGGATTGTGGCATTTTAAGGCGACAAGTCCTTCTTCGTGTGCAAGCTCGCTATTGCAGACAGGACAATTTGTTGGCTCCTGAATTTTAATTTCTTGTCCAGTCCTATCGTCAAACACAACATTTACAACTTGCGGAATAATTTCTGCCGCCTTTTCTACAATGACATTATCGCCAATTTTTATATCTTTTCTGCGAATTTCATCAAAGTTGTGTAAACTCGCTCTTTTCACAACAGAACCTGATAAATTCACGGCTTCAAGTTCAGCAACAGGAGTAATTACGCCAGTTCTTCCAACTTGAAAAGTTACGTCCAATAGTTTTGTTTTTACTTGTTCAGCAGGAAATTTGTAGGCAATTGCCCATCGTGGGCTTTTAGTTGTGTAGCCAAGCGTTTCGTAAAGTGCAAAATTATTTACTTTTATAACAAGCCCATCTGTTTCATAATCAAGTTTTTTCCTGTCGTTATGCCATTTGTCGATGGATTTTTCCAATTCTTTAAAATCAGTATATTTTTCAAATATTTTTGTTGTCTTAAATCCAAGTTTTTCAATATATTCAATGCTTTCCAAATGAGTATTTATTCCGTAATTCTCAGCATTTACCAAATAATAAAGATAACAGTCAAGTCCTCGATCTGCAACAATTGTTTTATCTAGCTGCCTGATTGTTCCAGATGCTGCATTTCTTGGATTTGCAAAAACATCTTCGCCATCATCTTCACGCTCCTGATTTATCCGATTAAAATTGGATATTGGCAAAATAATTTCTCCACGTACTTCCAATGAAACTGACTCTTTCAATTTTTTAGGAATACTTAAAATTTCTTTAATATTTTCCGTAACATCTTCCCCAACTTGACCATCTCCACGTGTAACAGCCTGAACAAATTCTCCATTTTCATAAATCAGACTTATGCTAAGTCCGTCCAATTTGAGTTCCAAAATATATTCCAAATTTTTATTATTATTTTTATTTTCATCAATTTGAGATAAAATAATTTTTTTCACTCGTTTGTCAAAATCTTCAATTTCAGAAATATTATAAGTATTTGATAAACTAAGCATTGGCGTTCGATGCCGCACTTTTGAAAATTTTTCACTCGCAGTCCCTCCAATTTTTTTAGTAGGCGAGTTTTCACTATTTTCCAGCAATTCAGGATATTCCTGTTCAAGCTGTTTTAATTCACGCATTAAAGCGTCGTATTCCATATCAGAAATAATAGAATTATCTTCGTTATAATAAAGATTATTGTGATATTCAATTTCATTTCTTAATTTTTTATATTTTTCTTGAATTTTAGAAAAATTGATATTTTTTTCATTATTAATATTTTGTTTTTTGTTGTTTTCGTCTTGATTAAATAGATTCACTGTTGCTCCTTTTATAAAAATTTGTTTTGTAAATTATATCATTTTTTTTAAAATATTTGTAGATAAAAAAACTGTCTCATAAAAATATAATTTAAATATAGTTTATGAAACAGTTTAATTGATTATTAAGTATAAGATTATGTGTTATAAAACTTAGTATAATAATTTTTTTATTTTTTATAATTTGTCATGAATAAATAATATTGTTGAATAATGTGTGAAATGATATATGTGACTAATTGTTGTTAATTATTTATTTTTTGCTTTTATGTTTGATCTAGTATTTTTTATTTTTACGTTTAAATTCTGATAATGCGGCATTACATCTTGTATATGCTTCTCCTCTATAAAAGTCTGCTAAATCTTCATATGTTTCTTCATCGATATCTCTACTTCTAGGTAATAATTTTACTGTTACCCGTCCTCCACTTATGAAAGAAATATCACTAAAGTATTTATTGTTTTCTCTTCTTATATAGTCTTCCACATCTCTTGCACCTAAACTGTATGCTTCATTTAAACATTTACCTAATCCTCTATTAACAGCAGCTTGTGCTTCTCTATAGCTAGCTTCAAGAGTTGCTTGTGTACGAGCACTAAATCCAATAGATGAAACAACTAGAAATGATGAAATTAAAACTAATGGTTTAAACTTTTTTAACATAATAGACTCCTCCTTTTATACTAAGTTTTATTATTGATTATTTCGTACCAATAATATTGTACTATAGAATTTTCAAAAGTCAATATAATTGCTAAAAAATTTATATATTTTGATTTACAATGTATCTTCATATTTTTTTATTTTAACTACATTGTATTTTTGAAATATGTGTGCTAATATGAATTGTGAAAAGTATTTTTTTAGTGAGCTAAAGAAAGAGTGTAAAGTCACACTAAAGCAAATTAAATGTAGGAATTGAGAATGTTTTAAAAATTAGAGTTGCATTTTTGGGGAAAGATGTAGAAATTGAAAGTGAAAGAAGGATTGGTAAATGTGAAAGATGAAAATAATATGGAAATATTTGAGATTAACATTATTAATAATGGAAAAATAGAAAAAAATAAACTATTTTTATCAGAAATTGAAGATGAGATTAATTTAAAAATAGAAATTGAAAGAACAATATATTTTTCAAAAAGTGATAATATCTTTGATTCTGTTGTAGAATTACGAAAAAA
>ERZ772921.1838-NODE-1838-length-11923-cov-7.861560_pt1 | contig 11923 bp, 8 predicted proteins | sample MGYA00512117_ERZ772921 | MGnify/ENA primary metagenome ERZ772921 (study PRJEB29015, sample SAMEA2737944) | human oral metagenome | biome: human oral; feature: human-associated habitat; material: dental | place: China | collected 2150 ... | reverse complement strand
GATCTCTGCCTTCAGGGCAAGGAGCGCCTCCTGGGTACGCTTCTCGGTCTCATCGAGGGCGCGGCCCGACCACCCCTCGCCGGTGGGCGCAGAGAACGAGGCGCGGGCGTCCTGCGGGGCGACCTGCACCTGGGGCGCGTAGGGGGCCGACGCGCCCTGCGGAGCGTAGCCGTTCGGCGGCGCGGCGGGGATGGGGCCGGGCTGGGGCATGCCCTCGGGCGCGGGGCCGGGGATCGGGCTAGTCATGGCGAATCTCCTTTTCGAGAGCGTCGAGGTCATTGGCGAGGCGGATGAGTGCCTTTTCGGAGGTTGGGGGCGGACCCCACAGGAGGGCGGAGCAGCGCGAGGCGGGCAGGCCTCGCTGTTCCATCGCGTGAGTGAGGGCTTCCCGGTCGGCGGTGTGCGCAACGCCCAGGGCGGTCGCGATGCGCGAGGCCGTGGAGCTGCGCAGTGCCTGCGCGGCGTGCTCGTAGGCGCGCTGGGAACGCAAGAGTCGGGCCTTGCCGATAAGCGTCTCGGATGCCGGGACCTCGATGGGGAGGCGTTCGGAGGTGAGGGGGCCGAGCCTGCGACCACGCGCGAGGCCAGCCAGCAGGCAGGCGGCGATGACCATGAGGAACGCGGGCATGAGGTACGGGGAGGTGAGCAGCTCCTGCGTCGACGTGCCCGTCGGAGTGTCGGTGCGCGTCGGCGAATACCAGGCAACCTTCGAGGTCCGGCCGATCGCGTTGATTGCCAGCGCGGCATTTCCTCCCTCGGAGATCGCGCGGTTGCGCAGGCGCAGGGAGTCGGGGATCAGAGCGCGGAATCGGCCAGAGTCGGAGCGCTCGGCGTACGCGTAGTTCCTGCCGTCGTCGGAGAAGCACAGATTCCATCCGTCGGCCGAGCCGGACAGTACGTAGTCCGAGGCCTGCAGATGCTGGGTGCGGCCCGCAATGTCGGACGTGCAGCCGGGGGTGAGCCACGTCTTGCTGCTGTATGCGCGTCCGGAACGCAAGCCCTGAAGGTAGACGGAGTAGGATCCTTGATCCTCCTCGAGGCCCACGTAGACGACGTTCGTGCGCGTCTCGATAGCCTTCGCCATCTCATCGGTCATACGCGACGGGAAAATAACGACGAGAGTTGTATTCTCGTCGACCGACGCGGCCTGCTGCGCGTTCACATCACGCACGGAAATGCCGTGGTCGCCCAGCACCTGGGCGAGGGCACGCGCCCCATCGCCCTCCTTATTCCGAATACCGACGGGGGCGTTGTTGTACCCAGCCGTGGGCAGGATAGACGCTGCGACCACGAGCAGCAGCGAGAATACGACGATGATGATCATCGGGCGTGCCGCGGCGAAGCGCTCGCGGGCAGTCGGAGTGACGACAGCGACCTGCGTGGCTTTCACGACGCCACCTCCGCATCACGGCAGGCGCGCAGGAGGTCCGGGGTGAAGCGGCGCAACGCCTCAACATGATCGGATGAAACGCCGGAGCGGCCGTAGCGCACCTGGTCAAAGGCCTGCGCAAACTGATCGAGCTGGGGGCCGAACATGGGCGCGACTCGCGTCGCAGCGTGCGCCGCCTCGCGCGCCGTCAATCCGGGCGTGGAGGTGACGACGTCCTGAGCGTCCAGGCCCAAAACCATGAGACGGTACGCCCACACGTAGGCCAGGTCCCAGTCCTGGACTGCCACGGCCTCGTCGAACGAGGCCTGGGCCTCCGTTTCGCTGGCCTCCTCCTCGAACACGGTGGGAGAGACGCGCTTGGCGAGGCGGATCGGGTTGAGGATGAGCGCAATGAGGATTGCGGCAACCGCGATAATTCCCACGATCATAAAGATCAGGGAGACCGGGGGAGTGCCCTGCCCCTTCCAGGACAGGGCCTCCCAGAACCAGTCAATGAGCGATGCGAGCCAGCGCGCGATGGGGTTGGGAACATTGGCGTACTCGCCGTGAGAGAGTTCCTCAACGATCCACTCGTGCGCCTCCCCCTCATCGGGGGTCAGCGGAGCATCACAGGAGAGCAAGCCGATCACTGCTGCTGAGCGCCTGCCTGAGCCAGGACCGAGGCGAAGTTCTCCTTACGGATACGCAGATCCGTGTACATGAGCGTCTCGAACGATGCGGAGAACGGCAGCAACAGCGAGGAGCCGAGCATAACGAAGAACATGGTGATGGCAGAGCCGACCGGGCTTGAGGGGTCGGACGTCGCCGCAAAGGAGACCAGGCCGCCGATGAGGCCGATGACGAATCCGATGAATCCGCCGATGAAGCTGACGGCGAGGTTCAACAGCAGGAAGCGGCCGAGAGTCGGCCAGAACTCACCCTTGACGAGCGACCAGGAACGCTTCAGCGAAGCGACGGGACCGATCTCCTCCAGCACCGCGCAAATCGGAGCAAACAGCAGCTTGATCTGGAAGAAATACACGAGGATAAAGATGGGGATAAAAGCAGCGAGGGCGACAAGCACGAGCCACCACAAATCATCGTTGCCGCCCATCAGTGCGGCGAGCGAGGCAAAGACTGCGACGATCCAGAGGATGACCGGGATCATCGTGATGACCGCGGTCAACGCGAAGGAGCCAAGGAGCGATCCGAGTCGCTTGCGCGTCATCGCCCACGCCTCGCTCAACGTCAGATTCCTGCCGACCGTCATCTGTGAGACAGTCGAGGCCAGCAGGCCCGTGAGGATGCTCGTCCCCGCGAACGTGACGATCCATTGCACCATGTTCGAAATCATCTTCAGGAGGAGAACGTTGGTACGATCCGTCATCGATTGCTGGAGTGCCTGGGGATCGTAGTCAGTATTGGCGACGGACTCGTATCCGAGGCCCGAGAGCAGGATCGACACACTGGCAATGAGCGACACGAGCAGCATGATGACGACGGTAAAGCCGAAGAGAACCTTCGGGTTCGAACGGATCGCCTCGAAGGCGCCGCTGAACAGGTCGCCGATCGTGAGAGGGCGCAAGGGGATGATACCGGGCTTGGACTGCCACCCCCACCGGTTGATGGTGGAGTAGCCGGATGCCCCGGGCTGGGCGTTGTAGCCAGGCTGTGCGCCATAAGCGGGCTGTGCACCGTAGGCCGGGGCCTGGGGGGCTGCGTATCCCTGCTGGGCTCCGTATCCCTGGGGCGCGGCGTAGCCCTGCTGGGCTCCGTATCCCTGGGCGGGCTGGGGGGCCGTGTATCCCTGCTGTGCGCCGTAGCCCGGCTGTGCGCCGTAGCCCTGCTGGGGTGTCGGTGCGCCGGACTCGGGCTGCGGCGTCCATCCCTGGTAGGGGGCGGACGGATCGGGAGAGGTCCAGGGGGAGCTCATTGATGCCTCCGTGTTGATGGTGCTTCTACAGTGTCCATCCTGCCATATGCGCAACTTGCGCGAAACCTTATCTCGGAGAGAAATTGAGGGATGGCTGCGCGAGTCTCCTGCGTTCGTGACGATTTCGTGACACTATCGTGATATGAGTTCGCGCATCCTCGTCGTCGACGACGACGTCGCCCTGGCTGAGATGATCGGCATTGTCCTCCAGAACGAGGGCTATGAGGTCGTCTTCTGTGCCGACGGATCCGCTGCGTTGACTCAATTTCAAGAGAACAATCCGGACCTGGTCCTCCTGGACGTCATGCTCCCCGGCATGGACGGCTTTGACGTGTGCCGCGCGATCCGTCGTGTCTCGGATGCTCCGATCGTTATGTTGACCGCCCGTTCCGATACCTCTGATGTGGTGACGGGTCTCGAGGCCGGTGCCGACGATTATGTTCCCAAGCCCTTCAAGCCCAAGGAACTCGTGGCGCGCGTGCGCGCGCGGTTGCGGGGCCGTGAGGACTCTCAGGCTGATGAGGGCCTGTCCCTCCAGGACCTGTCGATCGACGTTGCCGGCCACATCGTCAAGCGTGAGGGGCGCGTCATTGCGCTGACTCCTCTGGAATTTGATTTGCTGGTGACCCTGGCGCGTTCGCCCTGGAAGGTGTTCTCGCGCGAGGAACTCCTCGAGCAGGTGTGGGGCTACCGTCATGCCGCTGACACCAGGCTCGTCAACGTCCACGTGCAGCGCCTGCGCTCCAAGATCGAACGCGACCCGGAGCGTCCCGAGCTGGTCGTAACAGTCCGCGGGGTTGGGTACCGTGCCGGCGCAGGGGCGTAGGGACGCGCTCAAGGATCTGCTGCGTGCCGTCGCATCGTCGAGGCCGTGGTCCCTTCTCGCCTCCTCTCACCTCGCCAGTCGTATTCGGCATTCCCTGTCCGCCCGCATCGCCCTGGTGATCACGGTCGCCGCCCTCGTCATCCTCCTCGTTTTCGGGGTGATTATCGCCTCCCAGCTGCGCACCTCTATGTTCGAGACGCGCAAGGATGCAATCCTGGCTGACGCGTCCCTGCGCTTTTCATCCGCGCAATCCGTGTTCTCCTCATCCACGGCCTCGTCTCCCGCGCAGGTTCAGGAGTCCGCGCGCGGCGCGCTGGCCTCGCTCAAGGCCTCGGCGGCCGGCGCGGGTGCGACGAACGTGGCGCTGCTGCGCTCGGAGGGAGCCACGGCGTCGCTGCGCATCAACCAGATCGAGGATGAGCAGATGCGCGCACTCATCACTCCGCAGATGCGCACCGCAGTCTCGGGTGGGGGCGCACAGTGGCAGTCGGTTGGTATCCGCTCGAGCGACTCCGACAAGGTAGTCCCCGGAATTCTCGTCGGCACCCAGGTGCAGCTGCCTCGTGCGGGCACGCACGAGCTCTACATTCTCTACTCGCTGTCCGCCGATCAGGCGCAGGTCGACGTGGTCCTGCGGGTCCTCGTCCTTTCCGCGCTTCCCATCATCGTGGCCCTGCCGATCGGTGTGTTCGCGCTGCTGCATCGCCTCCTCCTGCCCGTGCGAGTGACCGCGCAAGCTGCGACAAAGGCGTCAAAGGGAGACCTCGACGTGCGGGTGGATGTGCATGGGGACGACGAGATGGCCGACCTCGGGCACGCCTTCAATGCGATGACCTCCTCGCTCCAGGAGACGATCTCGCGCTACGACGAGCTCGCCAAGCTCCAGCAGCGCTTCGTCTCCGATGTCTCCCATGAGCTGCGCACCCCGCTGACGACGATCCGCATGGCGGAGGACATCGTGTGGGACAACCGGGACGAACTGCCGGCCCACGCGCGTCGATCCGCCGAGCTCCTGCACGACCAGACCGAACGCATGGAGCAGATGCTCGCGGACCTGCTGGAGATCTCCCGCTACGACGCTGCCAGCGCCCTGCTAGACGCCGAGGACCGCGACCTGCGACCGATCGCCCTGCGCGTCGTCGAAGGCTGTGCGGAGCTCGCACAGCGACAGAACGTGAGCGTCGAGATCGTGGCGCAGGGCAGAGTCGCGGCCGAGATTGATGAACGCCGTATCGAGCGCGTCATCCGTAACCTCGTCGTCAACGCGATCGAGCATGCCGACGGCACGCCCGTGACGATCACGCTCGCCGCGACCGAGACCGACGTCGCATGCCGCGTGCGCGACCGCGGGGTGGGCATGACCCAGGAGGTCGCCGACCACGTCTTTGACCGCTTCTACCGTGCCGACACCGCCCGCGCCCGCACGACTGGCGGTACTGGCCTCGGCCTCGCGATCGCAACTGAGGATGTCGCCATCCACGGAGGACGCCTGCAGGCGTACGGAGAACCCGGTCGCGGCGCGTCCTTCCTGATGACCCTGCCCAAGCGCGCCGGCGAAGAGATCGTTAGCCGCCCCCTTGCCCTGTGGGAGGACGAATGAGACGCCGCCTGATGCTACTCGCCGTGGCCGCATGCCTGGCCCTCGCGGGATGTACCTCCCTGCCCACCTCCTCGGCACCCGCGCCCTTCGACGTGTCAGCTCGGGACGGCAGCGGCATCCAGTTTTCCGCGGAGGGCCCCTCCGACGGGGCGGACGCCGCGACCCTGGTGAGCGATTTCCTGCTGGCGTGTGCCGCCGGCCCCCAGGACGACTACGCGACCGCGCGCCTGTTCCTGAGCGCAACGTCGGCGCGTTCGTGGCAGCCGGAGATGGAAATCCTCATCTACGACACGGACGCGGCCCCCGCGGTCACCGCCGGATCCGAGAACGGCTCCGAGGTGGACGTGACGGTCTCCGTGCTCGGTGTGGCCAGCATCGACGCGTCGGGCGTGCTGACCCGCGTGGCTGCCTCGACCGTGACGCGCACCTTCAGCCTCGTGCGCGAAGACGGACAGTGGCGCATCAACAGCCCCGAGAACATGGTCCTCATGAGCCGGGCGTCTTTCACGGCCTCCTTCTCGCTCGCCAATCTCTACTTCCCAACGACAGAGGGTGGGGACCTGGTCGCCGATCCTCGCTGGTACCCGTCGCGACGCCTGGCCTCCCATCTGCTCGCGGGCCTCGTCGAAGGGCCGCGTCAATCTCTCGAGCCGGTCACGGCGAACGCCATCCCGGCGGGTACGACCGTGCCCTCCCAGGGACTCGACGTCGTCGACGGGGTGGCGCGCGTGGAACTGAACGCGGTGGTGCCCGCGACCGAGGGGGCGCGTGCCAACCTCGCGTGGGAGCTCACCCGTACCCTCACCCAGGTGGCGGACGTGTCCCAGGTGAGCGTCTCTTTGTCCGGTGACGTGCTGGATGCTCAGGGGATCCCGGTGCCCCCGACATACTCTCTCGATACTCTCGTGGGGGCGGGCCCCGACGGGGTGGGGATCGTGTCATCGTCGGGGCTGACGAGCCTGACCAGCACCACCGATGCCTCCAACCCGACAGTCTCGCCCGTGGACCCCTCTCTGGTTGCCTGGAGCGGTACCGACGGTGTGTACGCGCAGCGCGGCGGAACATCGGTCGCATTCCTGCCTGGACAGGCGCCTCTCGGCCCGTCGGTGGACCGCTTCGGATGGGTATGGGGTCCTGCTACGGCCTCGTCGGTGAGCGTCGGCGGGGGAGTCGATGGCGCGTTCAGCGTGAGCGTGGAGTCCGAGAGCGCCGGGGAGATCCACGCGGTGCGCATCTCTCCCGACGGCACGCGCGCCCTCGTCCTGCGCGGAAGCGACGCGAGCGCGTGGGTCGGTGTCGTCGAACGCGATGCCTCCGGGCGCCCGCTGGCGATCCGCTCCCTCGAACAGATCCCCCTTGAACACGGCTCGGTTGTCGACGCATCATGGACGACATCGACGGGCTTCGTGATCGTTGTGCGCACGACCGGTGAGGACGACCAGCTGGTCACGCTGCCCCTCGGCGGTCTGCCCTCGAACGTGTCCCTCCCGATTCGCGTGACATCGATGAGCGCCGGTGGGTCCTCCTCCGTGGTGGTCATCTCGGGTACCGATGCCGCCGGCAAGGCGCAGGTGCTCATCCGCTCGGGCGCGCTGTGGCAAAACGCCCCCGAGTCGCTCACCTCCGCCAGATACGCGGGGTAGGAACCGTGGTGGGCGGGAGCGGAGTCCGGGGCCTGATACGGGGGCTGGTCGGCGCGCTCCTTCCCGTGCAATGCGCCGGCTGTCGCGCCTGGGACGAGGTCCTGTGCCCGTCATGCCGCTCCCTGGCTGGCTGCCCCGCGCACGTGGCCTCCCTTGAGGGCGTGCGAGGCCCCCTTCCCCTGGTGGCCATAGGGGACTACGACGGGCCGCTGCGACGCATCGTCCTTGCCGCCAAGCACTCCGCGCGTACGGACGTCACCGATTTTCTCGACGAGGCCGGGGCCTGCCTCGGCACCGCGCTGGGTGGGGTGCTGGGCGTGGCTGGGTCGCCCGCCGCCGCTGTGGGCGCGTTGGAGGGGAGGGCTTCGTTCACCGGGGGAGCGGTGGATGTGTGGGTGGTGCCCGCGCCCTCTTCGTGGAAGAGGCGCCTGCGGGGTAGGCAGGTGGCGCTGCCGTTGGCGCGCGCTGTTGCCCGAGCTCTGGCGGCAGGCGCGCCTCCTGGCGTGCGTGTGCGCGTTCGGGTGGTGGACGCTGTGCGGCTGCGCGTGGGCGCGACCTCCCAGTCGGGCAAGGCCGGGGCACAGCGTACGATGGGGCGCATGGGGTCGATGCGTGCGCTCGCGGTCCCGAGGCCTGGCGTGCGTGTTGTTGCGGTGGATGACGTGGTGACGACGGGCGCGACGGTTCGGGAAATGGAGCGTGTGTTGGGCCGTCTCGACGCGGTTGTGACTCTGTGTCGACCCGGGCTTATCTCATGACGCAGGTCACCGGCTGGGGTATGATGTGCGTACTGACTTTCGATAGCGTGAGCAGCAGGGACGCTCCTCACGTCAGTGCGGGAGGTGATAGCTCAGACCACGGTTCGGGCAGTGAGCACCGAACAATCCCCACCTGCGGGCAACGATGCCCGCCGCACACCATGGAGGAAACACATGGACATCACCGTCGTCGCACGTAATGCCGAGATTCACCCGAATTTCCGGGATTACGTGGAGGAGAAGGTTTCGAAGATCACTCAGTTCTACCCCCGCGCTCAGCGCGTCGATGTGGAGCTGACTCACGAACGTAACCCCCGCCAGGCCGACACTGCCGAGCGCATCGAACTGACCGTTTACGGTAAGGGCCCGATCATTCGCGCTGAGGCTCAGTCCGCTGATCGCTACGCGGCCGTCGATATCGCCGCCGGCAAGCTCTACGAGCGCCTGCGCCGTCTGCGTGATCGCGTGAAGGACCACCGTCGTCGGTACCCGCGCGACCTGGCCGAAGCCGAAATCCTCGAAGCTCCCGTCGTCGAAGAGACAGCCACATTCGAACCCGAGGCTCCCAAGCCGCTGCGCAGCGCTGAGGACCTGAAGGTCGGAGAGGCCCGTGAGGAACAGTGGGGTGATACCCCGATCATTGTCCGTCAGAAGGTGCACGAGGCCCCGCCGATGAGCGTGGATGAGGCCCTGGATCAGATGATGATGGTTGGCCACCCCTTCTTCCTCTTCGTCGACAAGGACACGAACCAGCCGTGCGTCGTCTACCACCGCCACGGGTGGACGTACGGCGTGCTTCGCTTGAACACGACAATCTGACGGTTAAAGGACCGCGGCGCCCCGGGCACCATGCCCGGGGCGCTCCCGTGTGCGCTGTGAGCGTTAAATACGTCCATAGTTCGCGCGGGCGTTTCCACTTTGGGCAGTTAGTTCGTAAACTAATGGGTGGATTTGACTGTCTGCTCTACAAGGGGGCGGGCGATTAACGTCAGGAGCTATTCGTGTCGATTATTGACAAGATCCTTCGCGCTGGCGAAGGGCGTATGCTGCGCAAGCTGGACCGGCTTGCGTCGCAGGTTGATGCCTTGCAGGAGGATTTTGAGGCTCTGACGGACGAGGAGCTGCAGGCTAAGACTCAGGAGTTCAAGGATCGCCTTGAGGATGGCGAGACCCTGGACGACATCCTGGTCGAGGCGTTTGCGACGGTCCGTGAGGCCTCGTGGCGAATCCTGCGCATGCGTCCCTTCCACGTGCAGGTCATGGGTGGCATTGCCCTGCACCAGGGCAAGATCGCCGAAATGAAGACCGGTGAAGGCAAGACCCTGGTCGCCACGATGCCCTCGTACCTGCGCGCGCTGACCGGCAAGGGTGTGCACGTTGTGACGGTCAACGACTACCTGGCGAAGTACCAGTCGGACATCATGAGCCGCGTCTACAACTTCCTGGGCCTGACTTGCGGTTGTATCCTCGTGGGGCAGACGCCTGCTGAGCGCCGCGAGATGTACGCCTGCGACATCACCTACGGTACGAACAACGAGTTTGGCTTCGACTACCTGCGCGACAACATGGCGCAGGTCCCCGAGGACCTGGTGCAGCGCGGGCACGCCTACGTGATCGTCGACGAGGTCGACTCCATCCTCATCGACGAGGCGCGCACGCCCCTGATCATCTCCGGCCCCGCCGACGGGGACCTCAACCGCTGGTACGTGGAGTTCGCGCGCATCGCCCGCCTGCTCAAGCGCGACGAGGACTACGAGGTCGACGAGAAGAAGAAGACCGTCGGCATCCTGGAGTCCGGCATCGACAAGGTCGAGGACCAGCTGGGCGTCGAGAACCTGTACGAGGCGGCGAACACCCCCCTCATCGGCTTCCTCAACAACGCGATCCGCGCCAAGGAGCTGTTCTTCCTCGACAAGGACTACATCGTCGACGGCGGCGAGGTCCTCATCGTCGACGAGCACACGGGCCGCGTGCTGCCCGGGCGCCGCTACAACGACGGCATGCACCAGGCCATCGAGGCCAAGGAGGGCGTGGAGATCAAGGCGGAGAACCAGACCCTGGCGACCATCACCCTGCAGAACTACTTCCGCCTCTACCCGGAGGGCTCGCGGGCAGGCATGACCGGCACCGCCGAGACCGAGGCGGCCGAGTTCGCGAGCACGTACAAGATCTCCGTCGTGCCGATCCCCACGAACAAACCGATGATCCGCGAGGACAAGCCCGACCTCGTCTACCCCACGGAGGACGGCAAACTGGGGGCGATCGTCGACGACATCGAGGAGCGCCACAAGAAGGGGCAGCCGATCCTGGTCGGCACCGCCTCGGTCGAGAAGTCCGAGCTCCTGTCGAAGATGCTGCGGGCGCGCCACATCCCCCACCAGGTGCTCAACGCCAAGCAGCACGCCCGCGAGGCAGCGGTCGTCGCGATGGCGGGCCGCAAGGGCGCCGTCACGGTGGCCACGAACATGGCCGGCCGTGGAACGGACATCATGCTGGGCGGCAACTCGGAGTTCCTCGCGCAGGCGAACCTGGCGGCCGAGGGCCTGGACCCCAAGGAGAACCCCGAGGAGTACCGCGAGGCCTGGCCCAAGGCCCTGGAGGCCGCGGAGGAGGCCGTCGAGGCCGAGCGCGAGGAAGTGCGCGAGCTCGGCGGGCTGTACGTGCTGGGCTCGGAGCGCCACGAGTCGAGGCGCATCGACAACCAGTTGCGCGGCCGTAGCGGCCGCCAGGGGGATCCGGGCGAGTCCCGCTTCTACCTGTCCATGGAGGACGACCTGATGCGCCTGTTCAACTCGGGCATGGCCCAGCGCATCATGGCGTCGGGGGCCTACCCCGAGGACATGCCGCTGGAGAACCGCCTCGTGTCCCGCTCCATCGCCTCCGCCCAGCACCAGGTGGAGGCCCGCAACGCGGAGATCCGCAAGAACGTGCTCAAGTACGACGACGTCATGACGGGCCAGCGCGAGACGATCTACGGCGAACGCCGCAAGGTCCTGGAGGGCGAGGACATGGCCCCCCAGCTGCGCTTGTTCATGGAGTCGCTCGTCACCGGCCTGGTCGACGAGGCGATCGCCGACAAGGCGGTCGACGAGTGGGACCTGGAGGCCCTGTGGGAGAACCTGCGCGCCTACTACCCGCCGTCGGTGACCCTCGAGGAGGTCGAGGAGGAGCACGGCGGCCGCGCGTCGCTGGTGCGCGAGGACCTGGTGACCGAGCTCGTGGGCGACATCCACGCCGTGTACGCCGACACCGAGGAGCGCCTGAACGCGAACCCCCTGGCCGTCGCCCAGCTGGGCGAGGAGCCGATGCGGGCCCTCGAGCGCCGCGTCGTCATCGCGACCGTGGACCGCCTGTGGCGCGAGCACCTCTACGAGATGGACTACCTGAAAGAGGGCATCGGCCTGCGCGCGATGGGCCAGCGCGACCCCCTGGTCGAGTACAAGGACGAGGGCGCGCAGATGTTCCAGACGATGGTCGAGCGCATCCGCGAGGAGGCCGTCCAGCAGGTGTTCTCGTTCGCGAAGCAGTTCGAGCGGGCCCTGGCGGACGCGGAGGAGCAGGCCGGCGGGGCGATCACCTCCGCCCGCGTCGCCCCCTCCCAGGACAAGGACGAGGAGGCGTCCCCCAGTGTCGAGGAGATCGCCGCCGCGGACGCGGCCGCTTCCCAGGAGGCGCGCGCGGCGGTGGCCCGCGCCCGCTCCGTCATGGGGTCTGTGGGCCGCGAGCACGCGCCGACGCGCGTGAGCTACTCCTCTTCCCAGGGCCAGGGCCAGGGCGGGAAGGGCTCAGCGGCG
>ERZ772921.1837-NODE-1837-length-11924-cov-2.980201_pt1 | contig 11924 bp, 9 predicted proteins | sample MGYA00512117_ERZ772921 | MGnify/ENA primary metagenome ERZ772921 (study PRJEB29015, sample SAMEA2737944) | human oral metagenome | biome: human oral; feature: human-associated habitat; material: dental | place: China | collected 2150 ... | reverse complement strand
GACAGCCACGGCGATGATCATCCAGGCATAGGCGTGGATGCTGACAGAGGGCACCAGCTTGCTCCACAGGGTGGAGATAATATGGCCGAAGGCGAAGAAAGAGGTCGAGGTCAGAAGACCGATTCCCATATTTACCACGGAGATCTTATCGCGCTTGGCCTGCATTTCGGGGCTGACCTCCATTTCCGAGGCGTCATTGGCCTTGGAAACCATCAGCGCGCCCTGGCCATTCCACTTTTTACTGACGATAAGCTTGACGATGATGCTGGCCAGCACGATCGAAGTGGCATTGCCGATGGCTACGGCAGGGTTCATAATGGAAATGGCCTCTTCCGCCGTCATAGTACCGGTGGATTCAAAGATCTTGGACAGAGGTACGGCGCCGGCGCCCATGCCGCCGCCCATAATCGGAAGGGCAATCAGCAAAAGCGCCTTTACCGCGCCGAAGCCGAAGGCAGCACCGCCCAGAGAGGCCAGACCGAACGCTGCAATGATGCCGCCGAAGATGGCGGGGAAATAACGGGCGGCAGCCTTCATCAGAAGCTTCCGGTTCATGCCCAGAATGGAGCCGGTGATCAGGGCCGCAATATAGAAGTCCAGAAACGCACCGGAGGGCTTGAAGAAGGACTCGATATTCTTCATCAGCGTGGCGGTGTACAGCACACCATCTGCGTTTGGCTTACTGAGCAGGTCAAAGAGGCCGAAGAAATTCTCATAGCGCAGGAAACCCATGCCGAAGATGATGACGATGGCGCCGCCGCCCAAATAGGAGCGGACAATGGGAAGCCGGTCGCCGATCTCCTGAAAGATGGTACCGAAAACGATCATGAAGGCAAAGCAACCGGCCATACCGGCAGGAAGCACACCCATCATAGCGGAAAGCAGCACGACTACCGAAAAAACGGCGAAGTAATGCCAAGGCATGCCATAGAGCTTGTACCCCTCTTTTTTCTGCACATTTACTTGATTTGACATAATATCATCCTCGCTCAAGACATATCATTGCCGCATGGCGGCGGGGCAACGGATCAGATACGGGCCACGCCGGACCTCCGGGCGGCCTCAGCCACAGCGGCAGCCACAGCGGGGCCGACGCGCTTGTCAAAGGCGGCGGGAATGATGTAATCCTCGGACAGATCGTCCCCCACCAGCTTCGCCAGAGCCTCAGCGGCGGCCATCTTCATCTCCTCGTTGATATCGCTGGCGCGGACGTCAAAAGTGCCGCGGAAGATGCCGGGGAAGGCTAAGACATTGTTGATCTGGTTGGGGAAGTCGCTGCGGCCGGTGGAGATCACTCTTGCGCCGCCCGCCTTGGCATCGTCGGGGAAGATCTCCGGTATGGGGTTGGCACAGGCGAAGATAATGGCGTCCTTATTCATGGTCCGGACCATCTCGGTGCTGACGGTGCCGGGAGCGGACACACCGATGAACACGTCGGCACCCACCAGCATATCCGCCAGGGAACCGGAGCTGCGGCTCAGGTTCGTGACCCGGGCCATCTCTTCCTTGATCCAGTTCAGACCTTCGCGGCCGGCATAGATTGCACCCTTTCGGTCGCACATGGTGATATCCTTGAAGCCCGCGGAAAGCAGCAGCTTGGTGATGGCGATGGCGGCTGCGCCTGCGCCGGAGGTGACGATCTTCACGTCCTCCTTCTTCTTGCCCACTACCTTCAGAGCGTTGATCAGACCGGCCAGGGTGATGACGGCAGTGCCGTGCTGATCGTCGTGGAAAATAGGGATCTCACACTTTTCCTTCAGCTTGCGCTCGATCTCGAAACAGCGGGGCGCGGCAATATCCTCCAGGTTGATGCCGCCGAAGGAGCCGGAGATGTTGTACACCGTCTCCACGAACTCGTCCACGTCCTTGGTCTTGACGCAGAGAGGGAATGCGTCCACGCCGCCGAAGGACTTGAACAGCACGCACTTTCCCTCCATAACGGGCATGCCGGCCTCGGGGCCGATGTCTCCCAGGCCCAGAACAGCGCTGCCGTCGGTGATGACGGCGCAGAGGTTGTGCCGGCGCGTCAGCTCATAACTTTTCTTAATGTCCTTCTGGATCTCCAGGCAGGGCTGTGCCACACCTGGCGTATAGGCCAAAGACAGATCATCCTTAGTTTCCACCGGTACGGTGGAAATCACTTCAATCTTACCCTTCCATTTGGTATGCAGGCGAAGCGACTCCTTTGCATAATCCATATTTTTTCCTCCACTCTTTAAGGTGTATAATGATTTCGCTTACAGGCGGAAGACCTCCCGCGGATTTTCCGCCTGAATTATGTTTTAGTATACACATTTTGTGAGTGTAAGGGATCCTTTTTTGCAGTATCACCGGCTTTGTTTTACTTGCCGCCATACTGAATGTTACGCTCTATGTCTCGCTGAGCAATGCTATTCGCCTGTAGCATGGAAATCATGTCCGGATCGGCGGGACCTTTGTCGGCGGGGAGCAGTTCCTTGCTCTGGAGGGGGAGAGCTATAATCACTTTCGGGCCGTAATAAAATTTTAAAAAACATCCGGAATAAATTCATATGATGAACACAAATATCTGTTATGATTACTTCACGAAAAAATAATCCGCGTTTTCAGCATCATGGCGGGGAGTCTGCCGGGATGCTTGCAGGAAAGGAGAAGCAGGTGGCAGAGAATAAGAGCGAGTCGAAGGGAAAAGAGGAGAAGCTGGACGGCGAGATCCAGAAGCTGATGGATTCCTCGAAAGAGCTTCCGAAGAAGAAAAGACGCTTCAAGAAGAGGTGGATCCTGATCCCCCTCCTTATCCTGGCACTGGTCTTCTTCGTGATGAGAATCCTCGGAGGGGCGAATAAGGGAGGCTTCCCTGTCGTTACGGATGAACTGAAAAAGGGGGATGTGCAGAATGTCCTGACCCTCTCCGGACCGGTCTCCGGGACGGACTCCGCCGATGTGACCTCCGGACTCCACGCGCAGGTCACGGAGCTCTATGTCAAGGAGGGAGATAAGGTCGAGAAGGGCCAGGCCCTCGCGAAGCTGAATCCCCACGATGTGGAGCAGGCCCTCGCCCTCGCGGAGAATCAGGTGGAGCTTGCGAAGGCGAACCGGGAGGAGGCGCTGAAGAACGCGCAGTCCTCCTATGCCAAGGCGGCGCAGGCTCTCCAGAGCGCGCAGGCGGATTACAACAGAAAGGCCGAGCTCTACCAGGGGGGAGATATCTCCCAGGCTGATTTCGAGCAGGCGCAGTCCGCCCTGAAGGACGCCTCCGCGGCGATGCAGGCCTTTACCGTAAAGGGAGGAAAGGTCAGCGTAGGGGATTCCTACGACATTCAGATCCAGAATGCGGAGAAGGAGCTGGAGAAGGCGAAGGACAAGATCAATGATACCACATTGACCTCCCCGATTTCCGGCACCGTGACGAGGGTCAATACCAAGGTCGGACAGTTTGCGGACAGCCAGGAGAATCAGAAGCGCTCCCTCTTTACGATAGAGAATCTGGACACGCTGGAGCTTGAGATCGGAGTCTCCGAGTACACGATCGGAAAGATCAGTGTCGGACAGAAGGCGACGATCCGCGCGGATATCATGGGTGACAAGACAGCGGAGGGAGAGGTCGTCTCCATCTCCCCCTCGGGAGAGCTCAAGTCGGAGGGCGGTACGGAGAGAGTGATCCCCACGAAGATCCGGATCGACGGCGCCGCCTCGGGGCTGATCTCCGGCATCACCGCGAAGGCCGATATCCTTTTGGAGGAGGCGAAGGACAGCTACGTCGTCCCGATCTCCGCTCTCATCTCCCAGGATGATGGAGGCAGCGCGATCGCCTTTGTGAAGGACGGGATCGTCCATTTCAGTCCGGTCAATACCGGAGTCGAGAGCGATATCTCCGTTGCGGTCAGTCCGAAAAATGCGGATGACCCGTATTTCGCGGAGGGAAGCCACTACATCACGACGCCGGACAGCAACATCACAGATGGAATGCCGGTCCGAGAGGCCTCCGTCACGGATCTCCCCTCCTCCGGTGCCGCGGCATCCGCCTCCTCCGGAGCTGCAAACTCCGCTTCCTCCGGTGCGGAAGGCTCCTCCGGCGCGGCGGCAGGAACTGGCAGCGAGAGCGCTGCAGAATAGAGGCGCGACGCATGAAGGATGTATTGATTGAATTAAAGGACCTGGTGAAAATCTACGACACCGGATTGATCAAGGTGCTGGGACTCTATAAGATCAATTTAAAGATCTTCCGCGGGGAGTTCGTCGCCATCATGGGGCAGTCCGGCTCCGGAAAGTCGACCCTCATGAATATCCTCGGCTGCCTGGACCGCCCGACGCTCGGAAACTACTACCTGGACGGCGTGGACGTCGCTTCCATGCCGTCGGATGAGCTGAACAAGGTGCGGAACCAGAAGATCGGCTTCGTCTTCCAGAGCTTCAACCTGATCAGCAGGATGAGCGCTCTGAAAAATGTAGAGATCCCCATGATCTACGCTCATAAAAACTCTCCCAAGGAGAGGGCGGAGAGGGCCGAGATGCTCCTCGAAAAGGTGGGGCTTGGCGGGAGAATCCACCACCAGCCCAATGAGATGTCCGGAGGGCAGAGGCAGAGAGTCGCGATCGCACGGGCGCTCACCAATGAGCCCCCCCTGATCCTCGCGGATGAGCCCACCGGCAATCTGGACACCGCAAGCTCTGTGGAAATCATGGAGATGTTCTCCGCCCTGCACAAGGCCGGGGCGACGGTCGTCGTCGTCACACACGAGGAAAATATCGCAGCCTATACGGACAGGATGCTCCGCTTTTCCGACGGACGCCTCATCTCGGACCGGGATAATCCGAATCCCACTCCGGTAAGGGACCTGAGCAGCTTTCAGGGGATGTATCATCAGAAGGGAGAAAACCGGTGTTGATTGAAAATATGAAGATGGCGATCAATTCCCTCCGCGCCAACAAGCTTCGCTCTATCCTCACGATGCTCGGCATCATCATCGGCATCGGCTCTGTGATCTCCATCGTCTCCCTGGGAGACACCATGCGGAAGGTCTTCTCCGACATCTATAAAAATGTCGGAGAGACGCAGGCCTTTATCATGCTGAGCTATACGGTGGATGAAGTCAGAAGCAGCGACTCCTTCAGCCTGGATGATATCGACAAGCTGAAGCAGATCTTCGGGGATCGGCTTGCCTATATCGATGCCGGCTCGCAGTCCAGAGTGGATGTGAAGATCGGGAGGAAGAAGCAGAAGGCAGACCTCTCTGGAGTGGACTATAACTACGAAACCGTGCAGCCGGTTAATATGCTCTCCGGGCGATACCTGAATAAAAAGGACGTCCAGGAGACCCGGAATGTGGCAATGCTAAAGGACAGCACAGCGCGTCTTTTCTTCGGGACGGAAAACGCGGTGGGAAAGACCTTCCGCGCCGAAGTCGGCGGAGAGAACCGCACCTTCCAGGTGATCGGCGTCTACCATAGGGATGAGAGTGCGATCCAGAAGGTACTCACGCAGACGAACGACAGCATCGGGGAGGTCATCATCCCCTGGACGATCCTTGCGAAGGAAGGGGACGAGCTCCCGTCGCTCCGCTATTTCGGGCGGCTCGGGATGAATAAGTCGGAGATGGATCAGCTCAATACAGAGATCAAGGGCTATTTCAGCCGGACGAAGAATCGAAATCCCGAGGACTGGCAGATTGTTTCCCTGAAGACGCAGATGGGGCAGGTGGACAGCGTCATGGGCGGAATCTCCGCCGCAGTCGGCGGCATCGCGGCGATCTCCCTCCTGGTCGGAGGCATCGGCATCATGAACATCATGCTGGTCTCTGTCACGGAGAGGACGAGGGAGATCGGAATCCGAAAGGCGCTCGGCGCGAGCACGAGGGACATCCTCATACAGTTCCTTACGGAATCAGCGCTCCTGTCCGCATTGGGAGGCCTGATCGGCGTCCTGCTCGCCGTCGGCCTGGTCTCTCTGGGAGGTGCGATCTTCCACCTGCAGGTGGTGATAAAGCCGATCATCATTGTCATCGCGGTGGCCTTCTCCGCCGTGGTCGGTGTATTCTTCGGACTCTATCCCGCAAACCGCGCGGCAAACGAGGACCCGATCGTCGCGCTCCGCTACGAATAAAAAATTTCGAAAAAGAGCGAAGAAGCTTCAGAGCGGCAGTCTATGCCGCTCTTTTTGAGGGGATTTTTTGCGATTTCTTCACTTTCTTCGATTTTTTCGCGGGAAAGTCAGAGAATTCTTGAAAAAAATAAAGATTCCTGTTAGAATCCCTCCCAGAGAGCCGGGAGTCTATCGGAAGGCTCTTTACCCAGATTGCAAAGGAGCTGATATGTTCAACAACAGCCGAAAGGCAGAAACTGCGTCCTGGAACGACAAGATCGACACGATCATCGGGGAGCATACCAATGTGGAGGGAACCCTGCACACAAAGGATACGACCAGGATCGACGGCAGGATTAAGGGAGAAGCGATTTCGGACGGCTACCTCATCATCGGAGAGGGAGGCTACGTGGAGGGCGATGTCCGAAGCGAGAACATGCTGATCGCCGGGACCGTTCACGGCAATGTCTATGTAAAGGACCGCCTGGAGATCACGGAAAACGGAAAGATCATCGGGGATATCACGACGAAGTCCCTCGTCATCGCGGAGGGCGCGTCCTTTGCGGGAAAGTGCACCATGGCCGCGCTCCTGAAGGGAGCGGAGAACCAGCAGCCGACCGCAGGGCAGAAGGAGCTGATGAAGAATGGGGAAAGCAAGCTACAGCAGAGGGTCGCAGAAGCAAAGTAAGAAGGGAAACGGATTTACCCTTCTGCTTCTCTCAAATATAGAAAAGAAGCCGGTTCAGATCCGTCTCCCCCGCCTCTTTCTGAGGACCTGCGCGGCGCTCTTCCTCTTTCTCATCGGCCTCACGGGCTACGGTTTGATCTCCGCCGCCCTCTTAAAGCCGGTGGCGAGGCAGAAGGCGGCTCTGGAGAGCGAGATCTCCGCCCTTCGGGAGGAGCAGAACAAAATTATCTCAGAAAACCAGAGCCTGAAGGCTTACACCGTGCAGCAGGATAAGGAGATGCAGACACTCCAGGATATCTCGAACGACCTTAAGAGCAATGTTCAGGATATCCAGCAAAGGGACAGCGCGCTCCGGGAGAAGCTCGGCATACAGGGAGAGGGAGAAGCGGAAGGACAGAGTCCCGCGGCTTCCGATGCCGCAGGATCTTCCGGAGAATCCTCCGTGACTGCGGAGGAGGCCGCGGAGTATTACAGCGCAGAGGGGCTTTCGGAAGACGGCTCGGAGCTTATCCTCAGTGACCGGCCGAGGCTGAAGCTCACAGCCTTTGTGAGCTATCGCCCGCCGCGCCAGGCCGAGACAGAGCTTCTCGCGGAGGAGCTCTACCGGCAGAAGCAGCTTCTCCTCCAGTCTGCGACGAATTACAGCCAGTATGAGGGCGTCGTCTCCTCCCGGGAGTTTCAGGCGGCGCAGAAGGCGGAGCAGGCGAGAGAGAGAAGAGCCTCCATCGTCGCCTACGCGATGCAGTTTCTCGGAGGGAAATACCGCTGGGGAGCCAATGATCCCCACACCGGGGTGGACTGCTCGGGATTTACGAGGTATGTGCTCGGGCACGCGGGGGGCGTCTATCTGAACCGCACCGCTGCGGAGCAGTCCCGACAGGGCTCCGAGGTCTCCGTCTCGAACATAAGGCCGGGCGACCTTCTCTTCTACGGAAGCTCGGGCCATGTGGACCATGTCGCGATGTACATCGGAGACGGAAAGGTCATCCACGCCTCCAATTCGAGGAATGGAATCCGGATCTCAAGCTGGAACTACCGAAATCCCGTCCGCATCAAGAATATGATCGGGGAATAGTATCATCGGGAAACCATGTGATCCACGAATAGCGGGAAATAGCGGACCAAAGAGGCCGCAGGCAGTGAAGACGGAAATGTCCTTACTGCCCGCGGCTTCTTCTTTTGCGGCTTTTGGCTTTAGCCTGCTGAGCATGTGGTTCGCTTGCAAAGCAAAAAACCACCCGCTATGCGGGTGGAGATAAATTGTAGACTTTACAGAGCTCTCCCTCCTGCGGGGGAGATTTTTTATTGCGGATTTTTCTTAAGCATTTAGTCCGCGGTTTTACCAGGCGGAGAAATCCACGAGCCGCTATTCCTATAGATCCCTTTTCCCGGAGGGGAGGGACAGAAGTGAAAATATCGAAAAGCTCAGATCTTTGCGGCGGCAAGCAGATCCCTCGCGGAAAGCCCGTTTTTCTTCCCTTCCCCCCGGAAGTTCATGTGGGCCGCCAGGATATAGAAAAACCTCGGGAAGAATGCCGGGCCAATGTAGAGATCCTCTTCCAGCGCCTTCCCCTCCCGTATCCTCTCTGAAAGAAGGAGGAGGGCTTTCCCCGCATGCTTCATCGGACCGGAGCAAAGCGGAATCCTCCGGACCAGGGTTCCAAGCATCTCCCCGGCTCCGATCGCGAGCCCGCCGCAGTAGGTATAGGAGCATTTCTCTGACCAGATCTGCACCATCCGAAGAAGATTTCTGAGCTGTCTGCTCTCATAAAAGCCCATATTCGAAACGACATAGATCCTTCGCCCTGGATCCTGCCTGGAGGCTTGCAGCGCCTCCATCAGGCGGAGTACGGCAGAGGGGATCCCGTCCACGTAGAGGGGCATCCCGAGAAGGAGGGTATCCGCCCCCTTAAGGAGGGATAGAAGCTCCTCCTGCTTCCCCATATACTGAGACAGCGAGTAAAGCTCTGCCTCCTTTCCCGTATTCTCCCGGATAGTCTCGAGAAATGCCAGGGTATTCGAGCGTTTTCCGCGGAGGCTCCCGTTCAAAAGGACGAGCCTCCCGGAGCTTGTCCCATCAAATGCCGGATCATCCGCCCTTGGCTTTCCGTTCAGAGGGACGAAGCCTTCAAGGGATCTTTGTCCGGATAAATCCCGCGGGATCGGCGCCGCCGAAGGCTCTGCGGGTTCCGTCGCTTTCTCCCCCGCCCGGACCTTAGAGGATTCATAGAAGCGAAGCTCTCTGAGCTCTGCCTCTAAATTGAGGCACACGGACTTCACATAGCTCTCTGCCTCTGCCTTTTCCTCCTCCGTAATATCCTCCCCATAGAAGAGGATGCGGAGCGGGAGAGGAGCGCGCTTCGGTCTTATCCTGTGGTGCATCTCGCCCCGGATTATCCGGAAATAGGGGAGGAGATAGCCGATGCTTCGGTCCATAACATTCTTCACGAAGGGACTGAAGCCGCCGAAGGAGCAGCGGCTTATGATAAGGAGCTCATCCGCCTCGGAGAGGAGCGCCCCCATATGCTCAAAGCCGTCCCGGATGACGCAGCGCCCCGGCGTCTTAAGCCAGCAGCAAAAGCAGCCGGTGCAGGGGCGGATCCCTCCCGTATCGGAAAGGACCGTCCAGTGCCCTCTATCCGCTGTATCTCCTCCTCCTGCTTTCTCCGTTTCCGGCCCTATCTCTGCGGCACGCAGAAACGCAGAGACATCAGCTTCCGGAATAGCAGCCTTAGAAAAATCAAACTTAGAAAGATCAAGTTCATAAAAGCTTTCGGGAAGGGAATCCTCTCCCCGCTTTTCCCTCGGATTTTCCGTCATTTCCCGGTTCTTTCCGGGCAGGTCATGAATCAGGAGCTTCAAAATCTTTCCCTCCGATCTCCATAATTCGAAAAAATATGATAAAGAGGCCTGAATATCCGAAACGATTCCGACCCCGCGCAGCTGGCAGTTGCGAACATGAGGCCGGTCTCTTGGCTTGAGATCATTATAGCTGTCTGCGCTGTCAGGGTAAATGGATCGGAAGGAAATTTTTCTTTTATAAAGCATATGGACAGAGTCTGTCCACATCAAGTTCTATACTCGCAGAAAGATGTGAGATACGAGGTCTCTTCACTCTTCTTTTCCCGGAATTGCGGTCTCAGCGGCAGATCTCGCACTCTCCCTGCCTTTGAGATGTCGGATGAGAAGGAGAAGAGCGGAGCGCTCCTCCTCATCCAGTCTTCTCCAGTGCTCCAGGAGAAGCGCTTCCTCCTCTTTGCCTTCTTCCTCTGAGACTCGGAAGAAATCGGAGAGGGAAATGCCCATCACCCGGCAGATTCTCTCCACCTTGTCGAGGGGAGGATAGAGGTTTTTCTGATACCAGGTGGCGATCGTGGACTGGGGAATTCCGCTCAGCTTCGCAAGCTTATAGACACTAAGCCCCCGGAGCTTTCTAAGCTCCGTGATGCGGGAGAGAATGTCGAAATTCTCGGAATTCAGATCAGGGTTCACGGTGGCCTCCCGGAAACTATTGCGGTATCACGATAGCGTTAAACGATATCTTGTATTTTATGGGGAGATTCCTATGGACAATAGCTCCATAATTGCGATATAATAAATCGGTATTACGATATACTTAAGAATTAGAAAGAAAGGAGAAAATTTCCATGAAAAAGCCGGCTGAAGCTAGCGCTCTGGAGTGCGGAAGGAGTCCATAAAAAGCCCCTATGGTTTCGGAGGCGGGCAATAGTGATGCAGTTGGTGGATGAGAATGAATGGCATTTTATCCAGCTTTGAGAGATCAAATAATGAGGTGAAAAGGATATGGATTCTCTAATCAACAAAAATTTTTTTCCATCCAGGATGATTATCGATAAAAATAGGATTTTCCCGGTTCTTGTGATGTCCACGGTATCAAGCGGGAAAAGTACCCTGATCAATGCCATTTTGGATCGAGAGATTCTTCCCAATCAAAACGAGGCCTGCACTGCAAAGGTCTATGCCATTTTGGATGAAGATGAAAATGAACAGCCTTACGCCATCTCTATAGACAGCGAGCAAAAGTTCTGCCGGATAGAGGGAAAGCTCAAAGAGAAACTGGAGGAGTTGAATGAGCGGGAGGATACAGAAAAGATATTTATTGGAAGACAGATCCGGGGAGTCCTCAATACGGAAAAAGCCTTGTTTTTGATCGATACCCCCGGGATGAGTAATGCGTTGGAGGAAGGGCATGATCAGATTACGGAGGATACACTTCAGGCGCTGAACGGAGGCCTGGTTCTCTATCTGATCGACGCGACGCAGTTCGGGGTTCGAGATGATGCGAGACCACTTAAGCTCCTTCAGAATAGAGTAGAGCAGACAAAGGGAGCTCTCCGGGTGCTTTTCGTAATCAATAAGGTCGATGAGCTTGATTTGGAGAAGAAGCCGATAGAGGACTTTATCCCTGAGGTCAGGACTTATTTGATTGAGAGAGGTTTTTCGGATTCAGCGCTTATCCCGGTTTCCGCGCGGGCGGCGCTCCTCTTTCGGAAGGCTCTCCGAGAGGTGGAGCTGAGTCAGGCAGAATACAGAGATTTTTCCGGATATTATGAAAGATTCGGAACAAAAGATCTGCGGCTTTCTTCTCATGCTATAGAGATAGGGCACGCCAATTCCTTTTTTTGCCCATGGATCGGGGTGAAGGGCGCGGATTACCGCATTTCGGATCTCAATTCCGCTCTTGATAATACTGGGATTACTGCGGTAGAGAGTTATATCCAAAATGCCCAGATCCAGAGCGAGAAAAAAGGAAAGCTTCGCATGGAGATGCTCGGGGAGCAAAGAAAAGGGAAAGAGGGGAAAAAGGCAGAGCAAGAGAGACTACCGAGTGATTCCGCATGCTCCGCAGGAAAACGAACGATAGGAATCCTTGGCCTCAGGAAATATAATGCGGCGATCATGAATATGCTGCTTCAGCGGAATTTGATTCCGGAAGATGCTTGGCTTACTGCGTGTCAACCCCATCACACTTTTTTTGAAAACCCCAGTTTTTCCTTATTTGGGAAGCCAATAGACGGGAGGGAGAGACCGTATCTGGAAATTCAAAGTAATCCGGATCCGAGCGTGGATTATAAACTCATCGATATGAGATTAAACGACAGCAGAGAAGTCTTTGACTGGGAATACATTAGGAGTTGTGACAGGGATTTTGAT
>ERZ772921.1835-NODE-1835-length-11930-cov-110.350737_pt1 | contig 11930 bp, 9 predicted proteins | sample MGYA00512117_ERZ772921 | MGnify/ENA primary metagenome ERZ772921 (study PRJEB29015, sample SAMEA2737944) | human oral metagenome | biome: human oral; feature: human-associated habitat; material: dental | place: China | collected 2150 ... | reverse complement strand
GGGTGCGCTCCAACGCCTCGGGGGCGAATTCGCCAGTAGCATCCACGCCCTGGCCCAGCCGCACGATCTCCATGAGCCGCACAATCTCCCTAGGGCGGCCATGATTGTCTTCAGAGATCAGCAGTCGGAGTGAATTGGTACCGCAGTCGATTGCTGCATAACGAGCCATGAGTTATTTCCCCTTGGTAGTGTTTAGTGTTTTTGGCGCTTCGGCATTGCTGAAGTCGAAGTCGGACAGGGTGATTCCCAGCTCCGCGCAGGTGGGCCAGGTGGCGGGTATGGCGGTGCCACGCAGGTTCGCATGGTCGGCAGCGAGGGCGACGGCTTCGGTGCCGAGCCGGAAATGGTCCGGCCCTTCCGCCAGGGCGTAGGCGATGAGCACGTGCAGGCATTTGACCCGGTCGGGCATGCCGCCGCCGGAGAAATCAGTGCCCAAATCCGCCAATGCGTTACGTTTGGCCAGATAGTAGTCGTGTGCGCGTTGGTAGTCGGCGCGGAGCTCCAGGTCGGTATTGAGCCGATCGGTCATCCAGTTCATGACGTGCGCGACCTCCAGGCGGGAGGCTTCCGCGGTGAGCCGGGGGTCGGTCAGGTAGTAGAGGGTGGGAAACGGCGTGCCGTCGGGCAGTCGGGGTGAGGTGGTGACCACACCGGGCACACCATCGGGACAGCGATAGGCTATGGCTATTACACCGCGGGGTTGGCGGCCCAGCTGGGCGGCAATAATAGTAAGGTCGTCGGAAGATACAGGTGATGGGGGTACCGGGGTTACGTCCATGGGGTTCATTGTCTCACGAACCCGCAAATTCCCAACCTCTGTGGCGCAATCCGACCCTATTCGGCGGCGGAATCCTCCGGGGCGAGGGGTTGCAGCGGCAGTTTGTCGTTTTTCGGCGTCGACTGTTCCGGTTCGGGGTTATCAGGAATGGTCAGCGAATCCCATATCGTGGTGTACCAGGCAGGGGTGGTTTCGGTAGCCTGCGGCGTCTCAGTGTGGTTTTTGGTTTCCGCATCGGGGTCAATGATGCGGAACGCAGTCTCCCCCGGTTCGATGACCCCCAGCCGCCGCCTGGCTTGTTCCTTAATATATTCCTTGGAGTGGTATTTTTCCAGGTCGGTTTCGATTTGGGTTTTCCGGTTTTGCAATTCGCTTATCGACGCATCCAGCCGGGCGATTTCCGCCCGCTGCTCCATATAGTTCCGCAGTGGGACGGTAATCATCACCAGCACCATGATGGTGACCGTGACGATAAACAGCAGCGGAACGTATCCGAGGTGCACCCGGGGTAACCGCAGCTTGGCGGGTTTTTCGGTCTGCACACGGTTTTCGATGGGAACGCTTCGCCGAGTTTTCCTTGCCATAGGTGTTATATGGTAGCCAATAATTCGGCACAGTCTAAGCAGCCACTCGGTGTCAAACGTCGTGACATTGACTAAATTTTCGGAAACACATTAACGCCGCATCACGTAGCTGGTGATGCGGCGTTAGGGAGATGTGACCCACTAGTTAGAAAGGAATCACAACGCTATTCTAGCCCTTGAACCGAGGGAAAGCGGAACGGCCGGCGTAGACGGCGGCGGTGCCCAGCTCCAGTTCGATACGCAGCAACCGGTTGTACTTGGCCACCCGCTCGGACCGGGCCGGGGCACCGGTCTTGATCTGGCCGCAGCCCAGGGCCACAGCGAGGTCGGCAATGGTGGTGTCCTCGGTCTCACCGGAGCGGTGCGACATCATGGTGCGGTAGCCGGCACGGTGTGCCAGGTCCACGGCGTCGAAGGTTTCGGTGAGGGTACCGATCTGGTTCACCTTCACCAAGAGGGCATTGGCTGCCTTCTCCTCGATGCCCTTGGCCAGGCGGGCAGGGTTGGTGACGAAGAAGTCGTCGCCCACGATCTGCACCCGGTCGCCAATCTTGGCGGTCAGGTTGGTGTAGCCCTCCCAGTCGTCTTCCTGCAGCGGGTCCTCGATGGAGACGATCGGATAGCTGCTGATGAGGTCTTCATATACCTTCACCATTTCCTCGGCGGTATGCTCGCCGCCTTCGAAGTGGTACTTGCCATCCTTATAGAATTCGGAGGAGGCAACGTCGAGAGCGAGAGCAATGTCCTTGCCGGGCTCCAGGCCGGCCTTCTTGATGGCCTCAACGATCAGGTCGAGGGCTTCCTTGGTGGAGCCGACGGAGGGAGCGAAGCCGCCCTCGTCACCCAGGCCGGTGGACAGGCCCTTGGACTTCACCACGGACTTCAAGGAGTGGTACACCTCGGCGCCCAGGCGAAGAGCCTCAGCGAAGGTTTCGGCACCAATCGGGGCAATCATGAATTCCTGCACATCCACGCCGGAGTCGGCGTGTGCGCCACCGTTGACGATGTTCATCATGGGCACGGGCAGGAGGTGGGCATTCGGGCCACCAATGTAGCGATAGAGCGGCAGGTTGGAGGACTCGGCGGCTGCCTTGGCCACGGCCATGGACACGCCCAGGATGGCATTAGCGCCCAGCTTGGACTTGTTTTCCGTGCCATCAAGATCGATCAGGGTTTGATCAATAACCCGCTGGTCGTCGGCTTCGAAGCCGACAATTTTATCGGCAATTTCGTTGTTGACGTGCTTCACGGCCTCTAGGACGCCCTTGCCTTGGTAGCGATCCCCACCGTCCCGAAGTTCGTGTGCCTCGTGAACACCGGTGGATGCACCCGAGGGAACACCGGCGATACCCACGGAGAAGTCATCTAGGTGAACTTCCGCTTCAACGGTGGGGTTACCACGGGAATCCAGGATCTCGCGGGCAAAAACGTGCATGATATCAGCCACAGTGAATCTCCTACCTGTATGAGGTGTGCTGTAAATACAATTTCAAGCGTAAAAATGTTTGGTTGTTTTTGATTCGACCAAAAACTCACGCCACACGTACAATTATGCCAACAAAAACACGCTCATGTGGGTGAGATATAGTGAACATTTACACAGGAGCACGTGACACATCACATCATTCCCCCCAAATGAGATTTTCACCACAGACTTGGGCGTCGTCAAGCAAGTTAAAACGCTGGCTGCCGCAGCGCATATGACGCCGCAGCGTTACGCACATTCGCTAAATATTCGTCAGAACTATTATACGAGCCTATTGCCTGCTTCCATCCCTCGGCAGTAGCAAGATCACGACCATCACATAGCAGGTTCGCTGCCGCTAGTGCTGCGTCATCAATCTGGTTCGGATCCGCCACCCCGTCACCATTGGCATCCCGACCGTATTTTTCCCACGACGTAGGGATAAACTGCATCGGCCCCACCGCTCGATCGTATTCCTTATCGCCGTCCATCTTGCCCTGGTCCGTGTCTTTAATCTCGGCGAACCCCGGCGAACCATCCAACGGCACCCCAATGATCGCCGGGAGCACATACCCGTTGTCGTCAATCTTGCGGGCATTAAATAATGTACCCGTATAGGTGCCGTGCCGGGTTTCCACATACCCAATGCCCGCCAGGGTTCCCCACGACAGGTGGCATCCCGGCCACGACTGTGCCGCGATCAGCTCCGCATTCCCATACGCCTGCACCGCCGCTTCGCTTATCGACGTGTCTGCCGCAATCGGCGCCGCCCACTCGGCAAGCTGGTTCGAAGTCCTACCAGCCGCATTCAGGTCGATCTGTGGGACCTCCGCGGCCCGAGCCGGCGGCACATCCCGCGGCACCGGTTTCAACTCTCGAATCGGCGAGCTGCCCTCCAACAGGGACATGCTCCACCCCACAAACGCCACTACCATGATGACTGCCAACACGACGCCGCAACCACAACCAGCAACTCTGCGAACTCCACCTATTGAACCCATGGCGACTGATATTACCTAACTTTTCCTTAGGGCAAGCCAGGCTCAGGGTTATCCCCAACCCCATCCCCTACCGGCACTTACTGCCCCTTACTTACGCGTCGCCCCTCCACATGTTTACCCAATTCCCACAGTCGTTTCTGCTCCGACTGCGGCACCACCGAGGTAGTCCCATCAAATAAATAGGGGGAACGACGTCGCATTTTCCCAATGAAACTCCCCACCACATCACCGAAATCAAACGCGCCCCGGCGCGCCGCGATCTCCGCGTGAAACAGCACCTGGAGGAGCACATCCCCTAGCTCCGCCATGAGTTCCGCATCGTCGGCTCGGGTGGTGATGGCCTCGGCCAGCTCGGTGGTTTCCTCCCGCAAATAGGGAAGGAGGGTTTCGTGGGTTTGTTCCCGCTCCCACTCCCCCACCGTGAGGGCGCGCCGCATGATGTTTTGCGCCTGCCAGGTGGGGTCATCCCGGCTGGGGGCCCGAAAAATACGGGTTGTGGTTTCCTCTGCGGTTTTGGCGGGTTCCATGAGCCGCGGGTCGGCGTCATCGCTGGTGATAACGAGCCGCGCCACCGGCTGCGACAATGATGGTGCTGGTAGGGCAGCGAGCTGGTGGTAGTGGTCGCGGGCCGCGGCGGGAATGTCCGGGGTTACTTCCAGGCGGGATGACCCCACCCCATAAAGATAGGGGATGATCCCCAAGGGGATCTGGTCGGGCCATCGGGGATCAACGAGCACAATAATGGTGAGGGCGGTCATGTGTGCCGATTATAATTTCCCCAATTTCCGGCCATGGTGCGTGCCGGGTTTACGCATAGTACCCCAAGCTCACGGCCATGATCCCGGTTTCCCAGCCAGGCCGTGAAGTGCTGTCAAACGTGAATAGACTTGTGACTGACCGTACATTAGGGTTAATGCGGTGACGGCTAACTCCACTCCCCCACCCCCGACGGCAGATTCGACAGATTCGGCAGGTGCGCAGCGTCAACACACTGTGCGGGTCTGGACCCTGGTGGGCATTATTATTGGTTCCACCATTGGCTCCGGGATTTTTGCCCTGCCCCAGAACATTGCGTCTGCGGCCGGGCCGGGCGCCATGTTTATTGGTTGGTTCATTGCCGGGGTGGGCATGTTGTCCGTTGCGTTTGTGTTCCAGATTTTGGCGTACCGCAAACCGCATCTTGATTCCGGGGTGTATGCGTATGTGCGGGCCGGGTTGGGTGACTACATTGGGTTTATCGCCGGCTTCGGCTACTGGTTGGGGTCGATCATCGCCCAGGTGGGGTACGCCACCCTGTTTTTCTCCACGTTGGGGCATTACCTGCCCATTTTTGACACGGAGCAGCACCGGTGGGCGCAGGCGATGGCGGTGTCGGCGTTGACGTGGATTATTTTCGGGGTGCTCACCAGGGGAATCAAGCAGGCCAAGATCATGAATGCGATCACGACCGTGGCGAAGTTGGTGCCGATTCTCGCGTTTGTGGTGTTAGTGGCGTTCTTAGGGTTTAGTATTGACACGTTTACCATGGACTTTTGGGGCGAGTCCAGTGGTTTGTCGGTGATGAAGCAGGTGCAGGGCATCATGCTGTTCACGGTGTGGGCGTTTATCGGTATCGAGGGGGCGTCCGTGTATTCGAAGCAGGCGCAAACCCGGTCGGATGTGGGCCGGGCCACGGTGTTGGGGTTCACCACGGTGTTGCTGCTGCTAGTTACGGTGTCTACGCTCAGCTATGGTGTGTTGAGCCAGGAAGAGTTGGCGGCGCTGCCGGATAACTCCCTGGCCGCGGTGCTGGAGGCGGTGGTGGGCCCCTGGGGTGGGGCGCTGATCTCGGTTGGGTTGTGCCTGTCCATGCTGGGGGCGTACGTGTCGTGGCAGATGTTGTGCGCGGAGCCGCTGGTCATGATGGCGTTCGACGGGTTACTGCCGCGTCGGATTGGGGTGATTAATGCGGCGGGTTCCCCCTGGATGGCGCAGCTGATCTGCACGGTCCTCATCCAGGTGTGGATTGTGGTTTTCTATGTGAATGAGACCGCCTACACGTCGATGGTGCAGCTGGCCACGATGCTGTATTTATCCCCCTATATTTTCTCGGCCCTGTATTTGATACTGCTGGTGGTACGGGGCCGGGGGTTCAACTCCGCCGAGCTTGACGACGGCGTTCCGCAGGATAAGGCCAATAATCGGCGGCACCTCATTATCGGGCTGATTGCTTTTGTGTACTCCCTGTGGCTGGTGTATGCGGCCGACCCGAAGTATGTGCTGTTGGGGGCGTTAGCGACCTTCCCCAGCATCATCCCGTATGTGTGGTACCGCCACCACCTGGGGCGGCGGATCTTCACTATTTACGAGTGGGGTGTGGTGGTTCTCATCCTGGTTGGGGCGATCATTGCCGCGTGGGGGTTAGCGTCGGGGACGATCACCCTCTAGGAAACTCACCACGGACCGGCCGCCCACTGCGGGTTTTTCTTCCCCAATGTGGCCGCCGCGAACATCGACCTTGTCCAGGTTGAACATGGCGGACAGGAAGTCCGCCACCCATTGGATGAGGTCCACGTCCCGCAGTTTCGGGTCGGTGACGGTGGTTCCCGCTTTGGGGATAGACACCTGGATGGCTTTCGCCACCGCCCGGTAGGTGGCCCCGGGGAAGAGTCGCTTCAGCCGCACCTGTTGGGAGTCTAATAATTCCACCGGGTGGATTTTGATCCGATTCCCCTGCACCCCAATGTCGGTGATCCCCGCCTGGCGGGCCAGGTGCCGCAGCCGGGCCACCGCCAGGAGCCGGCTGGCTTCCTGGGGTATGGGGCCGTAGCGGTCCTCCATTTCCTCAACGATGAGCCGAATGTCTGTCTCCGAGGTGCTGGCCGCTAGTTTCCGATACACCTCTAGGCGGAGCCGCTCCGCATGAATATAGGACTCCGGGATGTGGGCGTCGACCGGTAGGTCAATGCGGATTTCTTTCGGGGATTGGTCGGTTCCGTCCACCGGTTTGCCGTCGGCAAGCGCCCGATAGGTGGCCACCGCCTCCCCCACCAGCCGTACGTACAGGTCAAACCCCACGCCAGCAATGTGCCCGGACTGTTGCGCGCCCAGCACGTTGCCCGCGCCCCGCATCTCCAGGTCCTTCATGGCCACCGCCATGCCCGCACCCAAATCATTATTTTGCGCAATCGTGGCCAGGCGGTCGTACGACGTTTCGGTCAGGGTGGTCCCTTTCGGGTACAGGAAGTACGCGTAGCCCCGCGACCGGGAACGGCCCACCCGGCCCCGCAGCTGGTGGAGCTGCGACAGGCCCATGTGGTGCGCGTTCTCCACAATCAGGGTGTTAGCGTTGGCGATATCCAGGCCGGTTTCCACAATGGTGGTGCACACCAACACATCGTATTCCCGATCCCAAAACCCCTGGACCGTGCGCTCCAAAACTTCCTCACTCATTTGGCCGTGTGCCACCACAATCCGGGCCTCCGGCACCAGGTTCCGCAGCTCGCGGGCCTTCTTCTCAATATCCGACACCTTATTGTGCACAAAGAACACCTGGCCGTCCCGCAACAATTCGCGTCGAATAGCGGCGGCAATCTGCTTCTCCTCCTGCGCCCCCACATACGTCAAAATGGGGTGCCGGTCCTCCGGGGGCGTCAAAATCGTTGACATTTCCCGAATACCCGCCATCGACATTTCCAGCGTGCGGGGAATCGGCGTCGCCGACATGGTGAGCACATCCACATGCGACCGCATGGCCTTAATGTGCTCCTTGTGCTCCACCCCGAACCGTTGCTCCTCATCCACCACCACCAGGCCCAACTGTTTCCACTGCACCCCGGTCTGCAACAGCCGGTGCGTGCCGATCACAATATCCACCGACCCGTCCCGCAGCCCGGACAGGATCTCCTTCGCATCCGACGCCGACGTGAACCGCGACAATCCCCTAATCGTCACCGGGAAACCCGCCATCCGCTCCGTGAACGTTGCTAAATGCTGCTGCGCCAATAATGTGGTGGGCACCAACACCGCCACCTGCTTGCCGTCCTGCACCGCCTTGAACGCGGCCCGCACCGCCACCTCGGTTTTGCCGTAGCCCACGTCCCCAACGATCACCCGGTCCATGGGCACCGGCTGCTCCATGTCCTGTTTCACCGCCGCAATCGCCGCCATCTGGTCCTCGGTTTCTACGAACGGAAAATTATCCTCCAGCTCCTGCTGCCACGGCGAATCCGGGGCAAACGCATGGCCGGGGGCGGTCGCCCGCTTCGCATACAGCTCCACCAGTTCGCTAGCGATCTCCCGCACCGCCGCCCGCGCTTTCTTCTTGGTGTTCTTCCAATCCGAACCACCCATTTTCGACAGGGTGGGTTTCTCCCCACCCACATAGCGGGACAGCAAATCCAAACTATCCATAGGAACATATAATTGATCGGCGGGTTGGCCGCGGCGGGTCGGCGCATACTCCAACACAATATATTCCCGCCGGGAGGTTTCCTCCCCCATCGTGATCGTACGCTCCGTCATGCGCACAAACCGGCCAATACCATGGGTTTCGTGCACCACATAGTCCCCGCTCTTCAACGCCAGCGGGTCCACCCGGTGCCGCCTACGGGCCTGTCGACGCTTCGCCCCGGCAATATCCCCCACCCGGTTACCGGTCACATCCGTTTCCGTCACCACCACCAGCGGCAACGCCTCCGCCCCCGGCAGTTTCCGTACCTTCGGAAACACCAACCCCGCGTGGCTGAGCGCCTGATACAAGGTCACCTCACCGGGTTGCGGCTCGGCGCCGGGCTGCGCCACCGTCGCCGCAATGCCCTGCTCCCGAAACCGGTCGGCCATGCGTTTTATCGCACCCTGGGCGGGGGCAATAAACGCCGCCCGACCACCGGCCATGGTGTGCGCCAACAACAGCGACATCATTTCCCCGATCTGGGAAAGATCCCCCCGGGGCGTGGGGCCAGGCTCGAACTCCAGCGGCAGCGCATCCTCCCCACCCATGCCCGGCGGGGTGACCGACCACCACGACTGGCCGGCCTTCGTCGCCCCCACCACCAGCGAATCGTAAGAGCGGTACGAGGATGCCGACAGGTCCAGATCCCGGGAATCCACCGGTCCCGCCGCCCCCATGGCGGCTGCCTCCCACCCGGCGGCCAAAAACTCCGCATCCGTAGCCTGCAAATCCGCGATCCGGGTGCGGATTTTCTCCGGGTGCACCGCCACCACATGGGTTCCCGCCGGCATGAGTTCCGGCAGGGTGCGCATGGGAGTGGCGGTCAGGTCAGCCAGCACCGGGATGAGGGCCTCCATGCCGTCGGCGGGAATCCGGTCGGCAACCTTGGTTAAAAGCTCCTGCAAGGTGGGGTTTTCCCGGTGGGCCACCGCAAGTTCAGCGGCACGGCCGGCCACGTCGTCGGTGATGAGCAGTTCCCGCGCCGGGTAGACGTCGACGGTGGGATAGTCCAGGTCGGGGAAGGCCCGCTGGTCGGCGACGCTAAACGCCCGCAGGTCGGTGAGTTCGTCACCCCAGAATTCAGCCCGGATGGGGTGCTCGCCGGTGGTGGGAAATATGTCGATGATGCCGCCGCGGGTGGCGAATTCACCACGCCGGGCCACGAGGTCAACGTGTTTGTAGGCTTTGAACACCAGGTGGTGGGTGAGGTCGGTGAAGTCGTAGTCGTGGCCGACGGTGAGGGTGAGTGGGTCGCGGCCGGGGGTGGTTTCGAGTATGGGTTGGCACACGCCCCGGGCGGCGGTCACCACGATGCGCAGGTTTGCGAGGTTGTGGAGGATTTTCGCGCGGGTGCCGGCCACGTCGGCGGCGGGTGAGAGTCGCTCGTGGGGCAGGGTTTCCCAGGCTGGGAACCAGGCAACCTGGTCGCCCCACATGGCTTTGAGTTCGGCGGTGAGGTCTTCGGCTTCGCGGCCGGTGGCGGTGACTACCAGGAGGGGGGTGTGGTTGGCCAGCGCGCCGATGGCCCAGGGTCGGGCTTGATCGATGGTGGCGATGCTCAGGGTGGGGTCACCGACGTGGCTGATGAGTCCTTTGAGCTTGGGGTCGGTGGCGGCGGTTTTCAGCAGTCCGGAAAGCATGGCTGGGGTGGTGGCTGTGGTTGGGGCGGCAGGCTGGGTGCTCACGGTTAGTTGATGCTCCTACTTGGTGGTGTTGTTGGTACTGGTGGCTTCGGGGTTCGCGCTGGTGGGGCTCGCGGCGTCAGCGGCGCTGGGATTGGGCTGTGGGGGTTTGTCGGATCCGAGCCGGACCGGCGGGGCATCAATGCTGGTGAGGCGGGGGTTTTTCTCCATGCCGCCCAGGCCTTTCCAGCACAAATTTACGATGTGGGCGGCCACGGTTTCCTTGCTGAAGGCATCGTCGTTTTCGCGTTGGTCGAGCCACCATTGGGCGGTCATGGACACCATGCCGACAAGGGCCTGACCATACAGTATGGCGGTGTCGGGGTCGAGACCGGAGCGGGTGAAGGCGTGCCCGAGAAGATGAGAGACCTGGGCTACGGCGTCGTTAAGCAGGGTGGAGTAACCGCGACCCACGCCGGGTTGGGTGTCGCGGACCAGTATTTGAAAACCGTCGGTTTCGTCCTCCACATATGTGAGCAGCGCGATGACGGCTTGTTCAACGCGGGCGCGGGATCTTCCGGTGCGGAGCGCCTCGGTAATGGTGTGCTCCAGACGGGTCATTTCGCGGTCGATCACCACCGCATACAGGCCTTCTTTGCCACCAAAGTGTTCATACACAACAGGTTTGGAAACCCCTGCTCGCATGGCTATTTCTTCCACACTGGTGCCTTCGAAACCACGTTCTGCAAAGAGGCTGCGCCCAATGGCAATGAGTTGTTCTCGCCGCTGTTTTCCGGTCATGCGTTGCCGTACCATGCTTTTAGACTACGTGGTACCCCGCAAATTTAGCGATTTGATTTTTCGGGTGGTTTTTCGTGTATGATATTCATCATCGCATCACGCGGTAATGGCCTATGGTGTAATTGGCAACACAGCGGTTTTTGGTACCGCCATTCTAGGTTCGAGTCCTGGTAGGCCAGCGGTTCCCGTCAGCTTCGGCTGGCGGGTTTTGCTTTTACTTGTCTTGCTTTACGACGCCCACCTCACGGCAGGTGGGCATTTCTCTAGTCGGTTGGTTATTGGGAGGTGCCCACAATGGCCACGAGGGTTATTTGGTGCCGGATTCTGATTTCGATCACATTCTTCACCGCGAGACCAACCTGGGCGCACACCCTGCGGGCCATTTCTTCGGACAGGCGTGGGGCGCCCGGCACCAGGTATTCGTCCTGGGGAATCACCGGACCATTATTCAGGTTTATGAGGAAATCAATGGAGTAGGTGCCATCGGGGAGGCGTTTGCTCCGCTCCACCCGGCCAATGGACACCTCCGTGTCGGGGTGTCCTTCGCTCGCAAATGCATGCTCTAGCGCATCAATGAATTCGTTTAAATCGGTGGTCAGGTCGGTGGTTAACAGTTTGCTGTTCTTATTAGTATTCATGCACAATCCTCCTAATCCACCTAAAAATACACCACCTAACCACCCAGGGAGCGTTTTGCCTCGGCAAATACCCCAGCAAACCCTATTTCGGGGTCATGGATGATTGCCCGGGTTGCCGTGGCGTGGATTCGAACCCCCAGGTCACCGGACCGGGTTGCCGCATCCACCAGGTCCAGGGCCGGGGTGTACCAGGCGGCAAGGCTGGCGAGGGCCCGGGCCAGGCTGGTTTTCACTTCCATGTTTCCCCTATCGAATTGGCTGACGAGGACATCTGCCAGTTCGGGTTCGGAACCTTCGGGAACGATGGCAACGGCCAGCCGCCATGCGACCCGGACCACCTCGTCGTCGTCATCGCGCAACATGTGGGGGAAGATCCACGGCCAGGCTTCGGGAACCCGAATTTTCGACAGGGTGTGGAGTGCTTGGCTGCGTGCCTGTGGGATCGGTGAGGCGAGTTCCGCCCGCACTGTAGGGATGGTGATGTCGCGGGGCAACCGGGTGATAGCCCACGTGAGCATGTCCCGAACATAAAAGTCCGGCTCATGGGAACATTGCGCGACCAGCACATCCAGTGCGGCATCATCAGGGTGAGTGCCGGCGGCTAGCACC
>ERZ772921.1830-NODE-1830-length-11941-cov-3.353357_pt1 | contig 11941 bp, 6 predicted proteins | sample MGYA00512117_ERZ772921 | MGnify/ENA primary metagenome ERZ772921 (study PRJEB29015, sample SAMEA2737944) | human oral metagenome | biome: human oral; feature: human-associated habitat; material: dental | place: China | collected 2150 ... | reverse complement strand
GAAGCCGAAATTGCTGTAGAAAAAGAAAAAATAAATCTGAAAAAACTAGAAGAAGATATTCAAAAACTAAAAAATTATACAAAAAATGATGATTATCTTTCAGCTAAGGACGCTATAAAACAAGCAGAATTGAATCTAGAAAATGCAAGAAAACAATTCGACCAAGCAGTTTCTTTACATAATCACGAATAGGCCTTTCTTCACGATCGCGAATTTTGCCTGCCGTCATGCCAGCATGATCAAAGTCTGTATCGATGAAATTCTGTCGCATTCCATTCGCAGGATCAACCATATAATTGACAAAATCCTCATACTGAGCTTTGTATTTCCCGAAGAATTCCTTTGAAAGAGCTTCTACATTGAACGCATCTTCGATATCTTTTATCGTATGAGTATCTCTTTTATCATATAATTTTATAAAGTTCTCCGCAGCAGTACGACAGGACTGTCCAGGGCCCAACAAGAACGTGTATCGTTTACTGTCTGTGACTTCTTTCTGACTACCTTTCTTATGGCAAAAAGTGAAGCGCCAATCCCAACGAGTATCGTTCTCATAGTGAAAGAGCATAAAGGCACTGGAATAGTTCTCCATAACCTTACGGATAAGGCGTTGAATGTTTACGCGGTTTCGCTCCATCATCACACGATCACTAACCGTGACATCGAATATCTGTAGTGGCTGCACTCCTATGTCTATCTGTCCCACTTGCTTGATACTACATATTCCTGTTGCTTCAGCCAATGGCTTTTCCTCGGGACTATTTTCCAAAAGTTCTGTCTCAGAAAGAGTTTCAAACTTATCTTTACCGAAAATGGGGAAAATAACATTATCGACGAATGAGCTCCAGCCTTTATATTGACTGCTTAAATATCCCTTTAAAGCCTCTATACTTAATGTATCTGTATTCATAAGTTTGTCTTTACTATTTTACTTGATGGTTCCTAAAACAATAGATGCTACGCCCTGCTTACTTTCTACGTGAGCAACAAGTTTGCCGATCTCACGCTCCAGAATTTCATCAATATCCTGTTGTTTGAGGGCAAAAAGGTTTTGGTTACGATTTTCTAATTCTTGCTTTATCGCCAACAACTTTTTAATGATGTCAAAGTTTCCTTTGTCAACAAGTTTTCGTGCACTCTCCAGAAGTCTCTTTGACTTTGCTGAGATAGTGTCGTTGTCATAGAGTTTTACGATGATTTCCTGTGCCAGCGTACGTTTATCTCCTGCTCTTGATCTTTTAATGCGGACGAAATGTTGATTATAGGCCTTTAAGGCTTCAATCGAAAGTTGCTGCCAGTTATCAGGCAATGGTATGCGCTTAGCATTCTCATCTACTCGCATTTCCTCAAGCAGTTCAAGTAAGGAGATTATCTGAGTACCCTTTCGTCCATCTTCCTCTTTACGCATTCTGATGGCTAGCCGTGCAGAGCGAGGAGCTTTCACAACAAAGTACGCTGTGCCACTTGTAGCCTGTGCCATCTCCCATTCGTCCTCGGCTTGCTCTATCTGCAGATAGCGTTCATGGTGCGTCTTCTTGTATTGTTTTAATTCAAAGATATACTTCTGCAAGGGTGACTCCTCACCGTTAATCGCTTCGACAAGTTCATGATGCACAATCGTTTCCTCTTCCGAGAAAATCTTGCTGTCCTCACCAAAGAGTATATGGAATGATTGTAACTTAGTGTGTGCTTTGCGAACCAACTGTATTTGAGCATCACCTTCAGCACTTGGCATAAAGTTGTAAACATAAACAAATGGCTCTTTACTGCCAATACGGTTTACACGTCCAATACGCTGCATTAAGCGGGTGGAGTTCCATGGCGTATCATAGTTCAGAATAACATTGGCACGATGGAGGTTTACACCTTCAGCTAAGACTTCTGTCGTAATAAGAACATCATAATCATCCTTCCACTCACCATCATAATTGGCATCAAAATTTTCCTCAATCGTATGTTCCAGTTCATCACGGTTAGCAGCAGTAATGGCAAGAACTTTGTAGCCCTTTGCTTTAACAGCTCTAACAAGCGATTCAACCGTATCTATTGCTTCCGAGAAGATAACCAACTTCCCTGACGTATTCTTTTGGGGATTGAACAGTTCAGGCTTGATGTTTTCTTTGAAAGCATCAAACTTTGGGTCTTGTGAGTTACGCGCCCATCGGTCATATAGATTAGAAATGAGTCGGAAGTCTTCTTTCAGTTGGTTATAGTATTCCTCTTTAAAGTCCTTACGCGTATATTCAGCATTTTGTCCTTTCTCGTTGCGTCCTTGTTCCGTCAGTTTCTTTATTTTACCTCTGATGTCTTCTACGCAATCGCTAAAAGAAACTTTCTTTCCTCGCTTTTTACTCTTTGCCTCGTAGTCAAGTTCTTTGTTTACATCAATTTGTGGACATACAAAGATAGTATCATTCTCCCACATTTTAATCATGTTCTCGGTGTAATGGCGCAAATTCAATAGGGATTGCGTAAAGGCCGTGAACGAGCTTTCAAGACGTTTCACAAGAAGGTTCTGCATTATGGTGGCAAGCTGTTTAGCTACATCACTCACACCACGGTTGCCCCGGCCCGTATGTTTCTTTTCGTTGGCTGGATTGGTAAAGTATTCAATGGCACGATAGCGGAAATATTTCAGCCACTCATCCGTCTGTAACTTTTCTGTTTCCGTAGGAGCAATAATCGTCATTGTGTCAGAGAAGAGTTGAGCCAACTCGTCATCCATAACGTATTTAAGATTGTTTGGTCCAACAATCTCTGGGAAGATCAAACCTTGTGCCTTCATATCATCTTCATAGTACTTTTTAACGTCTGTTCTTGTCCTACGTTCGAGGATATCGCTCAGAATACAGTCACGTATTTTTCTTGAGATTGCGTCAAGGCGAGCACGGCGTTCATCTGCTGGTATGTCATGAATAAGTAAACCAGTCTCATTATCAACTTTTGGTTTACGGATAAGGGTGTCATATTCTCTATTTATGTCAGCAAAGAACTTTTCTATATTTCCTCCTTCAGCCTTCTTTAACGTACTATCATTATGGTTGCGCTCAAAGAGGTAAATTTGATTCTTCAAATCATTTGGGCGATTATTTTGCGGTGTGGCAGACAAAAGTCCAATATAGGGATATGTACCTGTATTAGAGCCAATCTTCTGTATGAGCTGATCAAGTGACTGATACATCTGTGTGGCACTGTTTCTGAACTTATGACTCTCATCAATAATAATGAATCCATAGTCCTTGTCTTGCAGCGTTCCTTCAAATTCACCAGTATCAGCACTGTCATCATCGTCATCTTCCCAGATTTCATCTTCGGTGACATTTCCGATACGTCCAGTTGTGATGAAGTCAATGTATGGAGCAATCTTCTCGTCAGAATCTTTGTCGAACATGGCAATAGTCTTCTTCCAGCCCGATTGAATGGCAGGAGGGGAAATGACCAAAACCTTACGCTCTCTACCATCATCTTCTGGCACGGATAGAAAATGCTTGATGATAAGCGTTCCAATAATTGTCTTACCAAGTCCTACCACGTCAGCCAACATAAAGCCACCATGTTCGCGCATAATGTCAAGACATCGCTTGACGGCCTCTATCTGATATTTCAGTTTATGAATCTTTGATGGTAAATAGGTTTCTATCTGTTGTCCGAGTGATGCGTCGACAACACTCCCAAACTGAATTTGCAACAATTTGATATACTGCTCATAGGGAGTAAATTCTCGAATAGCATTTTCTTGTATGTCGATGTAGATAGGCGACTTCTTGATAATCTGCTCCAAGAACTCCTGTGTCCAGTCTTGTGAGCATTCCCACTTCTCTTCAAACCAACAAATATGCCCTTTCATATTTGATCCATATGTCGGTCGAGCCGTAATACGAGTAGGGTCAGTCTCAAGATAATTCAATTCTGCATTTCCCAATAACCCCTTCTGTGTAAAGTTAGAACTTCCAATGATACCATAAGAAAGAGAAGAGCCAGAGAAGATGTAACATTTAGAATGTAAAAATTCTGCTTCGCCTTTAGCATTTTTGGAATAGACCCGTATCTGCATTTTGCCACAGCTGCAATACTTAAGTAGTAGATTGATAACACTCTTGTACTCATCTTTTATTTCAAGATCGTGTATATCTGTCCTTATAAAGTCGTAAGGATAGCTAGCATCTTTATACTTAGGCTTTGCAAGTAACGAGGTATAAACATAAGGATCTTTACCAATAAGCAACTCTAATGTAGTACCCTCGCACTCTAAAAAACTTGTAAGTTCATCTATGACAAGTGTCATGCCTGGTATGTCCCAATACCCAGTTGCGATCTGAATTTTGTCAACATCTTCAGCTAAGATGCATCTCTTGAGATAGGTCTGCATAGAGAGTGTGTCTGAAGAATTATCTATAAGGCTATTGTGCATAATTTTATTAATTCTTTGGGTGAAACATTTAGTAAATCCGCCACTTTGAAAATGGTGGCAAGGTTGGGTTGTCTGCGATTGCAGACGTAGGCATCTGGAATGCTTAAACTCATACCCAATTCTTTGGCAAGCCATGTTTGGGTAATAACTTGCTTTTTGAAATGTTCTTTAATAAGATTGCTTTACTCCTTTTGGGGCCACATCAAAATGACTGATTGGTTGAACTTAATATTGACTACAAAGGTATGAACTTATAATGAGCAAAACGAAGAAATGGAGAGGTTTATCATTATCCAAAAGGTTTTTCTTGTTAGAGGAGACAGAAAACATCAACACTGTCCCGTTGAAGTGGACTAACAGGTCTTTGAAATGATGGAATTGCAGTCTATTATGTGGTGCTAGAAAATGAAACGGACTTGATTTCGTAACTTTGCAACCAAATTCAAATTACTGCAATGCTCCAAATACGAAGTGCAGGACAAATCTACTCACAAGCTCATCAAATCAAAAACTCATCTACTCAAAAACTCATCTACTCAAAAGTTTAAATTGTTATCTTTTATTTTACAAAATTACTCTAATTTTCGCACTGTTCTAGCGAAAATATAGGCCATAAAGTAGGTAAATTGCCACTTTTTCTAGTCTTTCATACCTTCCGATATGTTCAATTTTAAGAAAAAGACCTGCATTTTGTACCATTTAGCCTTTCTAGATTGGTTGCCAACTCATGATTTTTGCAGCCCAAAAACCCACTTTTAGACCCCCAAACCCAACTTTTTAACCACCATTTTGCCCTTTTTTGCCATGTATTTCATGGTTCTTTAAGGTTTTGTTTATACCATTACGGCGCATATTTATTCTTTTCGTCTTGCATTTAGCACCATATTGCACTGCATTTAGCACCATTTCATCTTGCGTTTAGCATCAAAACGCACTGCATTTAGCACCAAAACGCACTGCGTTTTGCAGCAAATTGCAGTACATATAGCCGCAAATAGCCCCAAATGTGGTACAAATGGCAGTCTTTTTAAATAAAAATTCATTTTACTGCATTCACAGACCAACCCCTTTTTGCATCAAAACAAACCTTCGCGAGAATCGATTTTTTGCAGCAAGGTGGGCGATTGGTGGATAAAAAGGGCACTTATAATGTTAAATTTATCACTAAAAAGTTGACAAAAGCAGACAAGTTGACGGGTGTACAGTTTTCTTTTGCACCCCCATAGCAATCCGAGCGTATCACCGTTAGCAGCAATTCACACCATGCATCACGGCCTATATGTGAGCGTCAACATCAGTTCACGCCCTCTAACACGCATGTCTGTAGTAGTCCGCACCAAGTCGTTATTCATACTGTAAGCATAACTGCTCTTGTTCAGCGCATTGGTTAACTTCAACTTGCAGTCAATGTGTCTGCCCACATATCCCAAAGCCAGGTCTACAAACACCATATCCTTATAGCCTCTGTCAGGTAATTGATTGCGATACCATTCCAAGTTGGTTTCCAATTTCATTGCACCCACAAGCGGAATGATGGCCAGTGCCTCATGATGCCAGTTATTTAGCGACGACCTTTTGTCCCAATCGGGCATGTACATCTTGCTCCAACGGTAAGACAGGGCATAGTTAAAGTCCATTCCTTTCCATAAAACCATGTTGAGACTAGTCTTCAACCACAGTCCGTCTGTTTGCAAGGGCATACGCATTCCATCTTGCGATATGTAGGTGTTCGTGTGATTATAGTCCACCATTGTTTGCAGTTTAGTGTTGAACAGCGAAAATCCCTTTGACAACATCGATGTCACTTTCCACATATTATACCGCGTTTCGAAGGGCGACAGCGACAACACAATGTACTTTCCCACAAACTCACGCGATGTGGTATATGGGTTCGTGCCCTGCGTTCGTGTCACATTCACGTTAAAATGCGTAGCCTGCAAGGCATTTTTATAAAACATTCTTAGTCGTACGTTTCGTTCCCTGCACACGGCATAGCCGTTATAGCCCCTGCTGGCATACTCATAATCTTGCAGAATTAGCGCGTCAAAAAACCTGTTGATGTCTACTTGCGAAGTGTATTCGCTTGCACTACACCTAAATTCTAACCGTGGCGTGGCATTCCACTGTATGGTTAGGCCGGGCGAGACGTATGCATGCGACTGGCCACCATGCCCCCGATACCAATACATGTTGTGCTCCAAGAAGGCCGAAAGTGTAAAGCGTACGTCGCGCAAACGATATTCCGCTTCGGGATTGGCGTATAGTTGGCAGAAACCGAAACGACCATCACCAATCTTATTAGCCCAAACACTATCGGGCACGCCATAGAGATTGGACTGCAAATTATGCACAACCGCATTCACACCAAGGCTTGTCGATAGTTTTACTTTATCTATAAGCAAGGCTCCTTGCAAACTTGTGTTGGTTTCAAAATAATGCTGTGTAAGGGTCTGTAAAGCCGAATCTGCTTGTATTCGCTGTGGCCTTGTTTCGTAGATGCTGCCCGAATTGAACGACAAGAGGTGCTTACCCCACCGTTTGATAAGGTAAAGGTCGTCTCTGACGGTAAACTTCGGTAGCTTGGCATACACGATATGGGCATTCGTTCCTGTCTCGTTTAGCCATTGCTTACGCCATTCCAGGTCGCCTTGTAGCTTGTTTTTCAAGTAATGGTTGTTGGCATTGTTCTCGTATTTCAATAAGGCGTGGAGATTGTTCTCACGGGTCAATCCATGTTTTTGGTTGTCTGTCAGGCGCGTGTCACCTACTCTATAATATTCAGTCACCCGTCTTTCCCACGTATTTTCTTCGTTGTTCTCGTATATCAGTTGCAAATTCACCTGCGAAATGTCGTTTATGCGTTTCAGCGTATTTAACGTAAAGCTATGGCTACTGTTGAAAAGCGACCGCCTACCAAGAAATCCCGAATTAGCCACAGGCAGCTGTATCACATCTGTTAGCCTACTACTTATCTCGTCGAAGTTAAACAGGTTTGTTGTTTCCTTGCCTATTGGCTTACCCAAATTATTTGACTTGTAGGTAGCCATCAGCTGCCATTGTGGCTTAATGCGCATAGCAAAACTCTCGGTTTCCCACAAAGTGCCCTTACTTTTTAGTCCAACACTGCCTTTGGCCGTAACGATCCAGTGTGCCTTCGCTCCGTCTTTCATACGTATGTTCACGGCATCGTCGTTGGTATAAGTAAATTCCTCAAGTACTCTTACTGGTTGATGGTGTTTTATCACCTCCACCGATGCCACCTCACCTTGCGGTAGCGTATTGGTGGCCACACCGTATTTAGCCCCCAAAAGGTCGATTCCTTCGATGTAAAAGTTGCTTATCGGCTTTCCTCCATAGGAAATTTGGCCGCTCTCCTTGTTCACTTCAAAACCAGGGACGCGCCTCAACACGTCGGCTAATGTTCGGTCGCCGGCTTGTGCATAGGTAGCTAACAGATATTTTATGGTGTCTCCACTAAGCTTGACCTTTTCTGATTTCACGTTCACTTCTTTAAGCGTCACGGCATCATCAGTCATTGTCAGCTTCTGAAAAGGCATGCCCTCCTTCACTTCAATACGCCTAGCCTTATACCCAAGAGAGGAAATTTGCAGGCTGTTTCCCACCTTGGCCTCGATGCTGAATCGCCCTTCCGCATCAGTTTGGCAATAATTCAGCATCTTGTTGCTTTCTGCATCCACGTGTTTCACCACAACCCATTGCATCGGTTGACCGTTTGCATCAGTCAACCGACCTTCCACTTTCACCACTTGTGCACATGTGACGAAAGTCCACAATATGGCTATTGCCATCAAACATGCCTTTTTCATCGTTGTAAAAGTTTAGTTACGTGATGTGAACATGTGCACTATGCCGCCACATCTATAATATAAGGAGAGCATGAAAGTGAGCTAGGAGCCTCCAAGAAAACCACTTATTCGTACTCTTCACTCTTGCCATTCACTCTAATTCCATTGGTGGGGCGATGATTGTTTTGGGTGGATAGGTCTTGGGATCGGTACTTGCTTTCAGGTATTTCTCACGTGCGATGAGTGTGTACTTATGGTTATAGAAATTGTAAAACATAACGGGCGGCACGCCTTTGGTTTGTAGACTGTTCGCCTCCAAGTCTATGTAGTTCTCGCAATGGGCCTTTAATATCAGCCCAGGCAAGCCTGCCAGTTTCCAAGGCCCAAGTGGAATGCCAATCTCGGGTGCATACCAAACCGTCCATTCACGCCCCCTGAATCGCGTTTTAGCCATTAGACATTGCTGGCCAACTATCGTTCGCGTGCTATCTGCCACCAAATGCCAGTCCATTTGTGGTATGGGTTCTTCATAAAAACAATAATCGCCGAACAAAGAAGCATACACAGTGATTTTACCTTGCGTTAGATTTCGGTACAAATACTGTCCGCGCCCTGGGCTATAAGGCATGCGCTTACTGTCGTCGTCACGATGTTCAAGGGCATCCATCATTCTTCTGAGGCGTTCCATGTCATAGTCGGGGCCATTTGGAGAGTTGCTCATAGAGTCAGATACATACTTGTCTATATTAATATATTGACTCGTATGTTTACCACACCGCAAAGCATATTCGTCTTTATCCTTGCCATACACCACCTTATATTTCACTTCCAGTATGGCCGGTTCAATCACATGTGTAGCTTGGGCCCACAAACTAATGGGTAGGCCACACAACAATACTTTAATCAACATTGTTTTCATTGTCTCAGATAATTAAAAAATGTGTTGGGGAGAGCTTTCTACAACGCCAGTCTGTTTAAGAAGACATTACGTCATTAACTTTTTATTTAGACAATTGAGAGCGTATCGACAGGCACTAAGAACCCATTGATTGTAATTCACTTCAACACAAATGTGGTGTATGGCGAAGGTTTGTCAAGGTAAATTCCGTGTGCCATAAACTCATTGATGTTTAAGTTGAATACCGCAAATTTAAGTAAAATAAAAGCAACAACAAAGATAATCACAAATTATTTTTTTAGATGAACAGGAAACGATGGACATAACTTAGAATATTTGATAAGCGGCCTAATGAACCAATTGGGGCTTAATTTGCCCTCAACATTTCAAGAACAACTAATGCAAGTGTTGCTGGCGTGCCCTTCTTCCTCACACATTTCGCACAGTTATCAAACCAACAAAACATGTTATTTTATTGGTTTAAAACATATTATTGTGTATATTTGCAACACGAAAGCAATATTTTGATTACAAATTAAAACCCCGACATGATGAAAAGAACTCTACTCATCTTGCTCTGTTGCCTGTGTTGTGCAGTATACGGACAATCTTTACAAGCCAATTTCTATGCCTTAGGAGGAACCACACCTTATTATAGTATGGGGTGGGACTCGGTTGAAGAAGCCAACAAGTGGAAATACTTCGCCCTTAACAACACTGCCACGTGGCAATTATTCGAACAACCAAGCTGGAAAGGGCTGAAACCCTTCTCTTACTTCAATCCCAACAGCAAGTTTTCACTGGGAATTAGCTACTCCAACAAAAAGCAAAAGGAGACTGCCCAGTCGCCCCAAATAACCATCAAGCCCAACAGCACGTGCAGCTTTTACGCCTGTTTCAGTCCAGGGTTGCTGGTCTTTGCCAAGTGGAAACTACTTATCACCGATGTAGACACAAAGGAAACGACAGAATTACTGGATGCTTTCAAGTGGTCGCAAGACAATGCTTTCGATGGCCCCAACTGGAACAAGTTCAACGTAAACCTATCTGCCTACGCCCAAAAGAAGGTGCAATTCTCCTTTGTCTACGAGGGTTCAGGTGGCGAAGACGTGTTTATCGACGGGTTCGAAGTATTGCAAAACGATGCAAACGCCACCTCCATCCACATCGTTGAGGGCGAAGAAGTGGCGTTTTACAATTCTTCCGTAGGCAAGGTTACGTCTTATAATTGGAAGTTTGAGGGCGGAACACCCAATGTTTCCACCGACGAGAACCCCAAAGTTGTATATGCAAAGGCTGGAACTTACCCCGTAACGCTCACCGTTAGCAATGGTACGGAGGAGCACAGCTTTACGCGCGAGGCCTATGTAAACGTAAGCAAGAAAGCTCCGCAAGCCTTTATCGGGGTAGAACCTGGCGGATACCTCTCGCCATTCGTTGGCCGTTTCATCGCCTTAGGCTCGTCGCTCACGTTCAAAGACCTCTCTAAGGGCAACCCCACCCAATGGCAATGGTCGTTCAAGGGGGCAAACATCGAGCAGAGCAACGAGCAAAACCCCACCGTAACTTACAACAAACAAGGTGTGTTCAGCGTGGGCTTGCGTGCCACCAACGATGCCGGAACCAGCAAAGATGCGCTAGTAAACTACATACAAGTGGGCGGACAGCAGCACATTTGGAACATAACACCCGAAGAAAACCCCAACATCAATGTCATTGGACTGGGATATTATGGCTTCTACGCAGGCTCTAACTGGCTCGGCATGTCTAAGTTTGCCGAACGTTTCGATGCACCACAGGCCAAGGCCGAAGTGAAAAGCGTTGACGTTTACTTTGGATCTACGGTCACCGTTAGCCCTAATGCCGAAATAAGCGTTGCCTTAACGCTGGCCGACGACAAGGGTATGCCTGGCCAAGTGCTCGCCACTTCTACGCTAAAAGCATCTGAATTGGTTTACGACAACAATGCGATAAAGCCCACCACCTTCACTTTCAACACGCCTGCAACGGTAGAGAAGGAGTTCTTCGTTGTCATTGGCGGACTGCCCAACAACGACGAGGGCAACAATTCGGACAAGATTGCCATCCTTTGTCTGCGTAGACAAGCGAAAGAAAAATCCACAACATACCATCTCTTGGCCGACGAAGACGGCAACAACAAGCCCACAGGCACCTATACATGGTATCGCAACGACGACGAACCTTTGTCGATGGCTGTTTGTCCATTGCTATCTTACGACCTTTCCACCACTGCATTGCCGCGCAATAAGGCCAATGCGGGCGAGCCCCCATTGCGTTTCGACGGCAACAACCTACTCATCGCCTTCGATTACGATGCTATTGAAGTGTACGCCATGCACGGTGCACGTGTATTATCGGCAACAAGGCCACCCCACGTGCTGTCACTACGCCATCTGCCTGCGGGAGTTTACATTATGAAAGCCACTAGGGGCAAGGTGCAAGACACGCTGAAAGTGGTGAAGGAGTAGGTAGTAAAGTAGTAAGTAGTAGGGTAGTAGGGTAGTAAGTAGTAAAGTAGTAGAGTAGTAAGTAGTAAGGTAGTAAGTAGTAAGGTAGTAAGTAGTAAAGTAGTAAAGTAGTAAAGTAGTAAGTAATAGGCAGTGGGTAGTAAGGAGTAGGAATTAAGGAGTAAAAGAGTAAGTAAGTGCACTTACCACTTATGCCTTACCGCTTACCATCTTACCACCCGACTACTTACCACTTACTCCTTATTCCTTACTCCTTTACTACATACTACTTACTACTTACTACTTACTACATACTACATACTACATACTACCTACTACATACTACCTACTACATAGA
>ERZ772921.1828-NODE-1828-length-11948-cov-3.891449_pt1 | contig 11948 bp, 10 predicted proteins | sample MGYA00512117_ERZ772921 | MGnify/ENA primary metagenome ERZ772921 (study PRJEB29015, sample SAMEA2737944) | human oral metagenome | biome: human oral; feature: human-associated habitat; material: dental | place: China | collected 2150 ... | reverse complement strand
CGTTGCGGGCTTTGTCGCATAGGTTGATGGCGTACCGTTGCAGCCCGCTCTCTTTTGGTTGATTATTATTGTTGTTGTTCATGTTCGTAACTTAAAAAATAATTTTATAATGTTGGTCTTACAAAAGACCGATTATTTCTACACTTTTTTTATCAAATTCTGTTCCACAAGCAGAAATTTTCTTTTAGCTGTCATAATGTCTTGTTTTCGAGTGCGTTGTTCTGACTTTTTGTCTGAGGTGAAGATTTACGACCGCCATTATTTCCGATAAACCTGATTTCGATAATAGGATAACGGTTTACGACTGTGAAAAACAATGAAATATGATAATGTTTGTGCAATGTTATTGAAAAAAACAAAAACGTTGTTTATTGATAATCAATATTCCTCCTGTTAAGACAACATTGATGATAAAATTATCTGTAATTTTTTTGTCGGGGGATTAATTAATATAAATTTTACGGTTAAACTAAAATATATTAAATTTGCATTTCTTTTGGCATAACATCGTGTAGAATAGAATTAGATATAAATAAAACATAAGTGTAATAATGAGGAAATTAACAATTTTGACTATTGCTATTGTCTCCTGTCTCGGAGGCTTTGCACAGAAAGACACCACAGGGTTCGTCTTTACCACCGTTAAGGAAAATAAAATCACGTCGGTCAAGAACCAAAACCGTTCGTCGACCTGCTGGGCATACTCGGCTCTGGGCTTCCTCGAAGCCGAACTGCTTAGGCTCAATAAGGGCGACCACGACTTCTCCGAAATGTTTGTCGTTTACCACACTATGCTCGACAGGGCTGTCAATTATGTCCGTCTGCACGGCGATGCCAGCTTTTCGCCCGGCGGCAGCTTCTACGATGTGCTCTACTGCTGGCGACACTACGGCATTGTGCCCGACAATGCTATGCCCGCAGGCGTTATGTATGGCGACACTTTGGCTAATCACAGCGACTTGGACGCTGCGGCAAAAGCATACGTCGATGTCATAGCCAAGAGTACCGCATCGAAAATATCGCCGTTGTGGCGACGTCCGCTCGAGGCTATCTACGAGACATATCTGGGCAAACTGCCGCAGGAGTTTACCTACAAAGGCAAAAAGTATACGCCTCGCTCGTTTGCCGACAGCTTCGGGCTCAATATGAACGACTACGTATCACTGACGAGCTACAGCCATCACCCGTTTTATGAGGCTTTTGCTATCGAGATACAGGACAATTGGCGAGGCGCAAAGTCGTACAACTTGCCTATCGACGAACTGATGCAGGTGATGAGAAATGCCGTAAATACGGGCTATACCATCGCTTGGGGCTCCGACGTGAGCGAAGAGGGATTCACCCGCAACGGCATTGCCGTAATGCCTGACGTTAAGAAAGGCGCCGAGCTCACCGGCTCCGATATGGCTCACTGGCTCGGACTGTCGAAAGCCGACAGACGTGCAGAGCTGACGTCGCGACCATTGCCCGAAATGACCGTTACACAGCAGATGAGGCAAGAGGCTTACGACAACTGGGAGACCACCGACGACCACGGTATGTTGATATACGGTCTGGCAAAAGACCAGAACGGCAAGCAGTATTTCATGGTGAAAAACTCTTGGGGGCAGGCAGGCAAATACAAGGGATTTTGGTACGCCTCCGAGGCGTTCGTAGCCTACAAGACGATGAATATTGTGGTACATAAAAATGCTATTCCCAAAGATATACTGAAAAAATTGAATATTAAATAAATCGACTCCGAACAGTAATATAAGGCTGCCTCTCCGTAAAAAAGAGGCAGCTTTTTTCGTATGCGATGAATTTTGTTTGAGGATTACAAATAAAATATGTAATTTTGTCATATTTTTGCGACAACGAAATAGTCACAGAGAGTTTCGTTGCATACAATAATTATATTATTTCATATTCGCAATACTATGATGGATGCAAATCAGATACAGACTATCAAGCAGAAATTCAATATAATAGGCAATTCGCCTCTGCTCAATAGAGCTATTGATGTAGCGGTACAGGTAGCCAATACCGAGCTTACGGTGCTTATAACGGGAGAGAGCGGAGTAGGTAAAGAGTTTTTCCCGCAGATAATACACCAATACTCTCATCGTAAGCACAATCCGTATATCGCAGTCAATTGTGGAGCTATCCCCGAGGGTACTATCGACTCGGAGCTGTTCGGACACGAGAAAGGCTCGTTTACCTCGGCTACTTCTGATAGGAAAGGTTACTTCGAGGTTGCAGACAAGGGGACTATTTTCCTCGACGAAGTAGGCGAGCTGCCTCTTCAGACACAGGTACGCCTTCTGCGTGTGCTCGAAGCGGGCGAATTTATGCGGGTAGGCTCCTCTAAGGTGCAGAAGACGGATGTGCGTGTTGTGGCTGCCACCAATCTCGATTTGCCGCAAGCCATTGCACAAGGGCGGTTTCGCGAAGACCTCTACTATCGTCTCAATGCAGTGCCCATCAACATACCTCCTCTTAGGGAGCGTAAAGAGGATATTGCATTGCTGTTTCGTAAGTTTGCTGCCGATTTCGCCGAAGCGTACAAGATGCCGCCCGTAAGACTCACGGAGAAAGCTCAGAATATGCTCGTCGGTTACTATTGGAAAGGCAACATACGCCAGCTGAAAAATATTACGGAACAGATATCCGTTATAGAGCAAAATCGTGATATAGATGAAGTTACATTAAAGAAATATCTTCCCGATACCGAAAATATGCTCCCGATGGTTGCTGGGGGAGGCAACTTCGTGGATACCAAGAGTTTCAATACCGAACGCGAGATACTGTATCAGATACTTTTCGATATGCGGAAAGATATAACAGACCTCAAAGCGTTGGTTAATAATATAATGTCGGGTAATGTCGATATAATAACATACAAAGACAATGTTCATCAGACGCCGATAGTAACTCATAGCCCTGATGTAGAAGATGTTATAGAGTTTACACCCGATATAAGTCGTCGTATAAAAACACCTAAAATATCGGATATCCCTCAGATAGAAGATACTGAGGAGTATGTAGAAGAGTCGCTGGCTATACCCGATGCCGAAAAAGATATAATTATCAAGGCTTTGACTCGGCATAGAGGAAAACGCAAATATGCCGCACAAGACCTGAAGATTTCCGAGCGAACGCTTTATCGAAAAATCAAGGAATACGACTTGGAAAATATGAGTTTCAAATAAACATTGTGTAAAATAATAGTTAGTAAAAGTATGAAAATAAGATATATAATATTGTCCATTATCGTTGCGTCAGGTTATTTCATCGTATCCTCGTGCGGCGTCGAATATAAATTGACCAATGCCAAACTCGACTATTCGATATATAAAACTATTGCCGTGGGCGATTTTCCCAATCAAGCTCCGCTGGTGTATCCATCTCTTTATCAGGAGTTTAACGAAAAGCTGAAAAATGCTTATACTCGTCAGACACGACTTCAGATGGTGCCCCAGAACGGCGACTACAACGTAGGAGGAGCCATCGTGGGTTACACTCTGCAACAGCTCTCTGTCGGAGCCGACGGGTTAGCGGCACAGACTCGCCTGATAATGACGGTCAGAGTGATTTTCTCGAACTCGAAGAACTCTCAGGAAGACTTCGATCGCAACTTTACGGCTCAGAAAGAGTTTCCTGCCACAACGTCGTTCGAGAGTGTGCAAGGGCAGCTTGTGTCGGAGCTTGTAGACGAGATAGTCGATCAGATTTTTAATGCCACGGTAGCTTCCTGGTAAAATACTTATGGAAGGCAACAGTAAGATAAACAGCCTCATAGCGGGCGAATCAACCGATACAGACCTCTTTGCTTTGCAGCAGTGGGTAGAGCGTTTCCCTTATATGGAGATTCTACGGTTGATATATCTTAGAGAACTCAGAAAACGAGATAAAGAGTTATACATGACAGAGTTGAAGAGGTCGTCGGCATATTTTTCAGACCGTCGGTTTGCATATTTTTTCGTGCAGGGAGCAGCGGACGGTATCGGGCAGGTATCGGGATATGAGGCTTCTGCCATTGCCTCCGACTATTTTGCCGTCGAAGACCGTGTGTCGCGGGAGTCGCTCAAAGAGCTTGCAGCCAAGCTGAAAAAGGCACGTCTCGACAAACTGTCGAAGCAATCCGAGCCCGAAACTGACGAAAACAAAGAGCTTCGTGCCAAGAGGCTTATCGCCGAGAAGCGTTATTTTGAGGCTCTAAAAATGCTGAAGAAAATAAATTTGAATAATTCGGAAAAAAATGTTTACTTTGCACTTCAGATAAAATATTTGGAGACAATACTCGACTTCAAGGAGTAATCGTCTGGTTTTTATATTATTGTAACTGTGTTTAATAAGTTAATTTATAAATTTAAAATCTAAATAATTAGTAAAAATGATTCAGTTTTTGACCATACTCATTGTGATTACGGCTGTTATTTTGACTTTTGTAGTGTTGATTCAGAACTCGAAAGGGGGTGGACTTGCAGCAGGTTTTTCGTCTGCCAATCAGGTGTTTGGCGTTAAGAAGACGACCGACCGCATAGAGAAACTCACGTGGATACTGATTGCTATCATAGTAGTGTTGAGTATCTTTTCGGCACGTATGATATCCCACAGACAATCTGCAGGCACGGTATCTGCTGTTGATACGGAGCAGGTTCAGCAACAGGAAGCTGCCGGACAACAGGAGCAGCCTCAACCGGTGATACCTGCCGAATAAAAGTCGTTAATGAACGACTTTGTAGCCCGCCGAGGTTAGGCAAAGAGTTAAAATTAACAGTAGGTTTTAGTGTTTGTGTTGGTTGTGCACAATCTTTTGTCGATGTATGCGGGTAGTTGTTAAAAAAATAAGATTTAGTAAGATTGCTCTTTTTTTGCGGTAAAAAACCTTAATTTTGCCACCACAAGACCCATTTGTTGCGGACTTGTTCTATGCAGCCGAAGAGAGAAAGTTAATTTGAGTAAACCAAATAATTTACAAATTTTAATAATAAACAAGTTTTAATTTATGAGAAAGTTTTCTGTTTTATTGACAGCCTTGCTTCTTATAGGAGTAAGTGCAGTATTTGGACAAGAACGTTCCATATCGGGTAAAGTGTTAGACAGCGAGTCGGGCGAACCGTTGGTGGGGGTATCGATATCTGTTGTCGGAGCCGATACGGGAACGTCGACAGACGAAAACGGTGATTTTACCGTTACTTTGCCAGACGGATTTACGAAGCTGAGAGTGGAGCAGACCAGCTACAAGACTCAGGAGGTTACAGCTGCCGAAGGAATGGTTATACGCCTTGTTTTGAGCAGTACGGTTCTTAGCGAAGCCGAAATCGAAGTGTCATTTAATACCAAAAAGGGTAAAGGTTATGTAGGGTCTGCCCAGACCGTGCAGCAAGAGACTATCGAAAAGAAAAGCCCTTCGGATATCACCAAGGCTCTGGCAGGTGAGTTTTCGGGGGTGCGGATAGCCACAAATACCGGTCAGCCCGGTGTCGAATCGAAAGTACGTATCAGAGGTATTGCCTCGCTGAATGCGGGGGGCGACGCTCTGTATGTAGTAGACGGTATCCCTTATGGAGGAGATGTGTCATCGATAGACCCTAACGACATAGTATCCACTACCGTGCTAAAAGACGCTACGGCTACTGCTATGTACGGTGCCCGCGGTGCCAACGGTGTGATACTTATCACCACCAAAAAAGGAACAGCCGGCTCGGAAGGCAAGATAGAGGTAGACTTACAGACAGGTATCAATTTTAGACTGTTGCCGATGCACGACAGGATAACTACTCCCGAAGAGTATATGGAAGCAGGTTGGTTGGGACTGGCTAACTATTTCTATATGAACTCTTCCACACCCAACTACGACGTTGCTAAGCAGCAGGCTACAGACAATCTGTGGAATATGGGGGGCGAGAATGAATTGTCCGGTCTTCCCATTGCATACAACATCTGGACACAGAACGATGTGATAGACCCGAAAACAGGGAAAATCAGAAGCGGTTTGGGAAGGAAATATTCGCCCGAAAGCTGGCAGGATCATATCTTCAGGATAGGTAAAAAGTACAGCGCAGGTGTAAAAATATCGGGTGGTTCGGATAAGACTACCTACTTTACTTCTATCAACTACCTGAACGACGAAGGATATTATATCAGATCGAAGTATAACCGTTTGACGGCAACTACCAACTTGGACTACTCTCCCAAGAAATGGCTTACAGCCAACTTCAAGGCTATGTACGCATACAGTACTATGAACCGTTTAGGGCAGGGCGATGGTGCAAACAACGGTTTCAACTTCGTATATTATGTACCACCGATATATCCCGTATTTAGACACAACCCTGCCGATGGCAGTCTGTACAAAGACGAATATTTAGGAGGCAATCAGTACGACTATGGTCGAGAATTAAAAAGACCTTTCTCTTTGGGTATCAACCCTGCGGGAGCATTGCAGTTAGACCAAAACTTGCTTCAGCAACACAATTTGGCTCTGTCTAACTTCTTGAAGTTCGAGTTTATAAAAGACCTTGTGATAACCATTACCAACGGTTATAACTTCAACTTCCAACAAGCGTCGCAAATATTAAATAAATTCTACGGCGATGCTCAAGGTGTAGGATATGTATATAAGACGGATCAGATGTTTACAGACTTTACTTCGCGTCAACAGATAGCTTACAAGAAGACTGTGGCTGAGATACACAATTTGGACGCTATGTTCGGACACGATTTCAGAACACTTGAACTTAAACAGTTGTCTGCTAATAGATCGGGAATGGTAAAACCTTATGACTTCGAGTTGGATAACGCCATTAAATTGAGAGATGCATCATCTACGGCGAGCGATTATACTTCGGAGTCTTATATGGGAGAGGTTCGTTATAACTACGACGAAAAGTATTTTGCCACAGCCAACGGCTCTGTTTACGGTTCTTCTAATTTTGCTCCAGGGAACCAATATGGTTTGTTCTGGTCGGTGGGTGCAGCATGGAATATCCACAGAGAACTCTTTATGGCTTCTGCAAAGAAGTGGATCAGTTCGCTAAAGGTAAGAGCAAACTTCGGTGCTTCGGGTAACGACCAGATAGGTAGCTACCGCTATACCGATATGTATAGTATCATTAATAGCGACGACCAACCTGCCGTTAATTTTGTGCGTAAAGGTAATCCGAATCTGACTTGGGAAACAGCCTACAAAGCAAACCTCGGGGTAGACCTCGAGCTGAAAAAAGGCAAACTCTATCTCGAAGCCGACTTGTATAACACTACAATAGTAAATACTCTGGCATTCAGAAGTGTTGCCCGTTCTAACGGATACAACTATATCCCTGTTAACGACGGTAAATTCAGAAACTACGGTCTGGAATTGATGGTGAAAGCTAACTTGCTGAAAACAAGAGACGTCGATGTTAATTTCAGAGTTACGGGCAGCTACAGCAAGGCATTGGTGTTAGCTAATCCGAGAGTTAATGTAAAATCGAAACTGGTAGAGATGCCGCTTAATGACGGCAGAGCAGTAGGACACTTTATTGGGGACATCTATACCCGTCATTATATGGGAGTTGATCCCGAGACAGGTTTCGGACAGTGGGAACAGTGGACAGACGATAATGCCAGCAAACCCGACGACCCTGTTCTTGATACATATATATACGAACACGAAAAGACAGTAGATGATAACGGCAATATAGTTAATAAACGTGACGTACAGTGGGTAAAAGAGCAAATAACAAATGACCCGAATAAAGCTTCGAGATTTTTCATAGGTAAGAATGCCTATCCCGATGTTTTTGGAGGATTTGGTATTGATGCTTCTGCGTACGGATTCGACTTCTCGGCTTCGTTTGAGTATCTTATAGGAGGTTATAACTATGACAGAATATATCAAAATTTGATGGGAGACGGCCTATTCGGTAAAAGTAATTATCATAAAGATATATTCAAGGCTTGGACTCCTGATAATACAAATACCAATGTGCCTATATTATTGGCAGGGAAAGTTGCTCAAGCAACCGCAAGCAGACCCGAATATAACGGAGATTGGTCGGATTATGGTAGCGACAGATTCCTTATCTCGAATACAGCACTGAAGCTCTCTAATGTGCGTCTGGCATATAACTTCCCGCACAAGATGATAGAGAAGGTCAAACTCAAAAGCCTGTCGCTTTGGGTAAGAGCCGACAATCTGTTTGTATTGTCGCACAGAAAAGGATACGATCCGTTTACATATTTCGGAGGAGGTAACGACCGTTACCAATATACTCCGTTGAGTACTCTTGTGGGTGGATTGAAGTTCACTTTCTGATATTTGTCATATTATTTTTTAGTGAAACATTAAAAAAAAGGAAATTTTTATATGAAAAAAATATTTTTTGCAGTTGCAATGTTTGTTGTTGCCTTAGCAACGACAGGATGTACCAAGTTGCTGCTGTCTGAGCCGAGAGGAAACGAAGCTTCGGAAGAGCAGGTAGAAAGCAATGTGGATGCATTGGAGTACAGTTTGTCCGGATTGTATAACCTTATGTATTCCGGTTCCGATCAATCGGATAATCAATTTCAGCAGCTAAACATGATAGAGGGGCAAAAATATATTGATGTGATGTCGGACATAATAGCCTCCGACGCTGCCGTCCCTCATTACGGATACGGATGGATGTCATCCAGGTCGTATATGGACCAATATCTCTCAGACAATCGTTTTAACAGATGGCTTTGGAAATATGAGTATAACAACATCCGAAACGCCAATATGATTATCAAGCGGTGTAACAATTTCTTGAACAGTAGTACTGCCGGCGATGAGATTAAAGCAACGGCTAAAATCGTAAGAGCTCAGGCAGTAGTATTGAGGTCGCATTTTTACTCCAACCTGTTCAATTTCTATGTAAAGCCGGGTGATACTTCCAAAAAATTCGGCATAATATATTATGACGAAAACAATATGGAAGAGGTGCAAGGTTTGTCGGATTATAAAGATGTGGTTGCCAAAGTAATAGAAGATACAAAGGCTGCTATTGCCGATATAGAGGCTGCCGGTCTGCAAAATCCTACAAAGTTCAGACTCGACGCCAATATAGCAAAGATGATTTTGGCTTACATACACCTCAACCGAGGCAGGTTCTTCGACGAAACGAAGAAAACCGAAAGTTGTACCGAAGCTCTCCGCCTTGCCAACGAGGTTATTGCGGCGACAAAAGCGAAGCACCCTATACTGCCTTATGCTGAGTTGAAGACTAACGGGTTCAATAGCGTTAAATCCAAAAACTGGATGTGGGGATTGGATGTTACTACCGAAAAGACTTATAGTATATATTGTTTCTTCTCTTTTGTAGATATATATACGTATGGTTATGCTTCGGTAAACGGGTTTATTGGTATTGATAAAGGAGTTTATGAGAAGTTAGACGTAATGCTCGATCCCAAAGACGGTCGTAAAGAGTGGTGGTCTCCCGCGCTTAAGGCAGGAGGAAATACTTTCAATTATGTTGCCGATAATAAGTACTTCACATCTGTTGGCAAAAGATTCCAAGGCGATAGAAATTGGGAAAACGACTACTGTTTTATGAGGTCCGAAGAGGCTTACCTCGTTGCAGCCGAAGCAGCTTATGTTTTGGGTAACGAAGCCGAAGCCAAGACTCACCTCAAAGAGCTGGTAGCTCAGAGATCTCCAGAAAATAATGCCATAGACGGACTTACAGGCGATGCTTTGAAAGACTATATTCAGAATAACTGGCGTATAGAATGCTGGCTCGAAGGAAAGACGTTTATGGCTCTCAAACGTTTCAGATGGGATGTAGTAAGATCGACTAACCATTTCTATCACGCAGGTAAGACGTTCAAATATACCGACGACCCATTCACATTCCTGATACCTGATGTTGAGACTAACTTTAACCCCAAATTGTAATATATCGAGGGATAAATAGTGTAAATAAAGCAAAAAGGAGGCTGTACATTGCCGTACAGCCTCCTTTTTGCTTTGTGTAGAGGGTATGTGAAGGTAGAATATACAAGGTGAGGTTACATATTGTTTTGTTAACAGCGTGTACGGTTTTTCCCTGTCAGGAAATTGTTTTTAAAGGTGGGCTTGAAGCATTAGCTCCATATTTTATAGGATATGGATATTGGACAACAAAAAAGAGTTTCCACTAATTTGTAGGAACTCTCAATTATACTAAACAAATTTTCTTTTTTGAGACAGTACTATTCTTTCTCTACCTGCATAAAACCGAGCTCTAACGTGGTATTCCTGCCGAATATCTTTACATTTACCTTCATTCGTCGTTTTTCGTTGCTTACCTCCTCTACGACTCCCGTAAATCCGTTGAATGGTCCTGTTATTACTCTTACCGTTTCGCCGACGAGATATGGCTCCAGTAGTTCTTCGGGGTTTTCGTCCAAGGAATCGACTGTGCCGAGGAGGCGGGTAACCTCTTGCGAACGTAGAGGTATCGGTTGGTAGTTGCCGGGCGATTCGTTGACTCCCAAGAAACCCAACACATTGGGTACGTTGCGTAGCCAGCCCGAAATTTCGCGAGTAAGAGCTACCTCTATAAGGACATATCCTGGCAAAAATGTACGCTCTTTTATCACTTTCTTGCCGTTACGGACTACATAAACACGCTCTGTAGGTATCACAACCTGCGAAACATACTTCGACAGCTCGCCTCCTTTTTCGAGCTCTATGTCGATGTATTCTTTCACTTGCTTCTCTTTGCCGCTCATTGCACGCAAAACATACCACTTCTGATTCGATTCGGTCATCTCTATTGGGAGCGAGTTTTTTAGATTGTATAAATAAGGTGCATTATCTTCTCGAAGCTGAAGTCCATTATCCAAACCGCAATAGCTATTATAACGGAAGCTACAAGCACTACTACCGAACTGCTCGTCAGCTCCTGACGTGTAGGCCACGAGGTCTTATGCACAAGTTCGTTGTAACAATCTTTTAAATAATTTATAAACTTCATATAAACTTATTTTTTTGAAATTTGGCACGGAAGGTAAGGCTCGAACTCACGACTTTCGGTTTTGGAGACCGACGTTCTACCAACTGAACTACTTCCGTATTTTTTAAAAAGAGTTACGACAATGCTCCCTTACGGCAGATACCGTAACTCTTAATCTTATTATCCCCGATTATTAGTCGAGAAGCTTGGTTATCTGTCCCGAACCTACGGTACGTCCGCCTTCGCGGATAGCGAAACGAAGACCTTCGGAGCAAGCAACAGGATATATCAATTTTACTTCTATTTCCAAGTTGTCGCCGGGCATTACCATTTCTGTACCTTCGGGCAGAGTGATTTCACCTGTAACGTCCAAAGTACGGATATAGAACTGAGGACGATATTTGTTGTGGAACGGAGTATGACGACCACCTTCTTCTTTCTTCAAGATATACACAGATGCCTTGAACGAAGTGTGAGGAGTAACCTTACCCGGGTGTGTGATAACCATACCGCGTTTGATTTCGTCTTTGTCGATACCGCGGAGCAACAGACCTACGTTGTCGCCTGCTTCACCTTGGTCGAGCAGCTTGCGGAACATTTCCACACCTGTAACAACAGATTTCTTACCTTCTGCACCCAAACCGATGATTTGGACTTCTTCACCTACTTTGATAACACCTGTTTCGATACGACCGGTAGCCACTGTACCACGACCTGTGATAGAGAATACGTCTTCGACGGGCATCAAGAAAGGTTTATCCACAGCACGCGGAGGTAATTCTATCCACGAGTCTACGGCATCCATAAGCTCCATTACTTTTTCTTCCCATTCGGGTACACCGTTCAATGCACCGAGAGCCGAACCACGGATGATAGGAGTGTTGTCGCCGTCGAATTCGTAGAACGAAAGCAATTCACGCATTTCCATTTCTACCAAGTCGAGCATTTCGGGGTCGTCTACCATATCGCATTTGTTCATAAATACAACAAGGCGAGGTACGTTTACCTGACGAGCCAACA
>ERZ772921.1824-NODE-1824-length-11951-cov-2.603480_pt1 | contig 11951 bp, 11 predicted proteins | sample MGYA00512117_ERZ772921 | MGnify/ENA primary metagenome ERZ772921 (study PRJEB29015, sample SAMEA2737944) | human oral metagenome | biome: human oral; feature: human-associated habitat; material: dental | place: China | collected 2150 ... | reverse complement strand
GACTCGGCTTCGCCCGGGTGGCTTCAGCCGATCTCCCTTCGGGAGACACTTCTCTCCGAGAAGTGGTCAAGGTCGCTCCGAGTCTGCCTGATGGCAGACTTCTACGCTATGATAACAAGCTGTCTCCTGCCTGGCAAGATTGGTGTCTTTTCTTTCCGAAAAAAAACTGTTATGCTGTCCGGAGGATTTGAAAGATAGAAGAAAGCAGAGAACCGCAGTCGGGGAGGGAAGGTATCGATGGAGGATCTTACAAGGGAAGTCAGCGCGGAGGAGCTGGAGAGCTGGCCGCGCTCCTCATACAGAAGCATCGACATCCGGGACGAGGAGGATTTCCGACAGGGAAAGCTTCCCGATGCTGTCCGGATGGATATCAAGAGGATTGCCGATGGGGAGCATGGACTCCCGAAAGACCGGCGTCTTCTTCTCTACTGCAAATACGGCTCTCTCTCCCGGCAGGCCGCGGAGCTGCTCTTTGAGCAGGGCTATGATGCCTGGAGTCTGAGGGGGGGCTATGGGGAGTGGCTGCTCCGGAAGATACAGAGGGAGCTCTGCCCGGAGGAGCGCCGGAGAGAGGTAGAGGAAAGCATCCGAAAGCGCTTTCGAAGAAGGCTGTACACCCCCTTCGCAAAGGCCTTGAACGATTATGAGCTTGTGGAGGAGGGAGACCGGATCTGCGTCTGCATCTCGGGCGGGAAGGATTCCATGCTCATGGCGAAGCTCTTTCAGGAGGTAAAGAGGCATAATAAGTTCCCCTTTGAGCTTGTCTTTTTATGCATGGACCCCGGCTACAATGAGGCGAACCGCCGCATCATCGAGGAAAACGCCGCCCTCCTCGGCATCCCGCTTTGCTTCTTCCAGACGGAGATCTTCGACGCGGTTTTTCACATCGAAAAATCCCCCTGCTATGTCTGCGCCAGAATGCGGCGCGGCTGGCTTTACAGGAGGGCCCGGGAATTGGGCTGCAACAAGATTGCGCTCGGCCACCATTATGACGATGTGATCGAGACCATACTGATGGGCATGCTCTACAGCGGCCAGTTTCAGGCCATGATGCCGAAGCTCCGCTCCACAAACTTCGAGGGCATGGAGCTCATCCGCCCCCTCTACCTGATCCGGGAGGAGGATATCCTCCGCTGGCGGGACGAAAACCATCTGAACTTTATCCAGTGCGCCTGCAAGTTCACCGAGAGCTGCAGCAGCTGTCAGACCGACGGCACGAGCAGCTCCAAGCGGCTTGAGACAAAGAGGCTCATCGCAAATCTCAAAAGGACGAACCCCTTCATCGAAAAAAATCTTTTTAAATCCATGGAGAACGTATCCTTAAATACGGTTCTCGCCGTCCGGGAAAACGGCGTAAAGCACAGCTTCCTGGAATGGTACGGCAAAAAGCGGAGCTTCTGAACGATCAGGTGCGGAAACCGCTTTTCTTCATGAGCTCTCCCAGCGTCGTTGTGACGGCGCCGCTCTCACGGTAGTTCTCGCGGAAGTTCTCCCGCTCTCTCCTCTCCTCCCTGTCCGCTCTCTCGCTCTCCAGCTCCTTCATGGAGAGACTGATGCGGCCGTCCTTCATCGCCGTGATCTTGACCGTGACGCTCTGCCCCTCCTTCAGGACATCCGCCGGCGTCTTGATCCTCCTCTGGGAGATCTGGGAGACATGCAAAAGCCCGGTCACGCCGTCCCCGATATCGACAAAGGCGCCGTAATCCTTCAGGCTCTCAACCTTCCCCTCCAGCACGGATCCGACCTCCAGCTTCGCGGCCTTTTCCGCCCGCAGTTTCTCGGCCTCCTCCCGGAGAAGCTCCTTTGCGGAGAGAACAAGCCGGTTCCCCTCGGGTTCCGCAGTGACGACTCTCACCGTAAGCCGCTTTCCGACCCAGTTCGGGAGATCCTTCTCCTCCACAAAGGAGAGGGAAAGCTTAGAGGCGGGGATGAAGGCGCGAATCCCCTCGAGAGTCGTGGTCACACCGCTCTTCACCGCTTCCTGGATCTCCACCTCTACCGGAATCTTATTCTCATAATCATCCAGGATCTTCTCCCACTGGGCCATGTCCGCTCTCTTTTGCTGCCTGTGGCTGCGGAGGGACTCCTCCAGCTCCTCCTTATAATCCTCCATGGAGGGAATTTCCTTCCCGTCCGATGTCATCATCTCTTTCTCCCGCTCTTCTTCCATCACTTTCACAAAAGGCTGTTGGAAACGAGCCGTTTTGTTCCAGTCTATTCTGCGGATTTCATCGCCGAACTGGTAGGGTCTTATCTCGGCAAAAGTCATTCCCTGTCCCTTGAATGCAGAGTGATATGCGCCCATAAGGGAGGCATCAGTCTCCCTGCGGGAACGGATTTCTATTTGTTTTACTTTTTTTATAATATCTTTGATGTCCAGTCTGCTCATTATTTTGAAAGATGATAATGTCTTAGCTGATGTTCCTTCTGGCGTGCATTACTGAAACAAGACACTCGTTTTAGATAGCCTATCACTCTGGTAGCGTGGTCTATATCCTTGGAATGACAGCTGCTGCATTCGTATAGAGTTCGTTTGTCTATGTGGTCACAGTCGTTACAGATAGTAATACGAATATTAAAACAGAAATAATTACACCCTGCTAATGCTGTGGCATTCAGTAACTTGAGGAAACCTTCTTTGTTTGGAGTTTCTTCTAAATTGAGATGAAGAGCCGATCCGCCATCCAGATACTGGATGATTTCTTTTCCATGAAGAATGATTTTATCTAAAATATTAATTTTCTCGTTTTCAACAGGGTAGAAGTAGGAGTTGTAGCACTCACGAGGTGAGAACAAGCCATCTTTTTTGTCCCAAATAGCATTTTTCACACCGAGGTTTTCCGCTGGGACAAACTCCGTGTTGAACATATAACCATAGAGCTGTTTTGCTTTTTTATTTTCTTCGTAAATGATTTTAAGATAATGACTTACGAAATTTTTATAATCCGTATTGTTGCTTGCCTCTATGCCTAGATATTCGGCGGCCTCCACCATTCCATTGATTCCGATGGTCAAAAATTGTTTATCCAAAGAGATAAAACCTGCATCATACACAGGCAGAAGTCCTGCAGCTTTGTATTCTTCTACTAATTTTCGGAAAGCAACTTGATATTTATGAATTTTTTGAATTTCTTTAGCAATGTCTTTTTTTAGCTGAATTAGTCTATTGATATTCAGTGTAATAACATTGATAGAACCTGTCGCCACGCCGCCAGCACCGAGCGAATAGCTGAAGGTATTATCACTGATTTCGTTGCGCAGTCGGCAGCAAGAAGCTAGGCTGTCCGCACTCTCAGACTGATAAACAAAGAAAGAATTTCCCTCGCTGAGTTCCTCCGCGCACATTTCCGCAAAGTTGCTATCCACAGGCTTAGTTCCGTCTGTGAGCATAGCTGCGGTAACCACAGGGAAAGTCAAAATAGCTTTGGTTCTTTCGGCATTAAACCACTTCATGAAGAATTTTTGGAAACGAGAAAATCGCTCCCAGTCAGGGCGGGTCATATCAGGAAAGACAAAATCGCCAAACATGCTGTCAAAATAAGGCTTGTCATAAAGCGAAATGTTCCAGAATACGGACTGATATCCGCGCGCTGCCGCTGGCTGATTGATTGCATAGACCACATGCTGTAAGTGGTTTTCTATGGTTTTGGTATTGGTTTCTAAATAGTTTTCGCCAAAATCTTTCGCAGCAAAGTGGTCAAAATAAAGCAAAAACTCCACCGTTGCCAAAGCTCCTGCAAACTGCGAACTTACCGCAAAAACTAAATTTACAAATTCACCGCAGAAGCTCTCCAAATGCTTTGGTGCTCTACTTTCTCCACCTATTTTCATAAGTCCGTCAAGCAGGAATGGATACATGCTGATGGACACACAGTAGGGCTTCAGAGAGGTCTCGTCATGGACATAGATTTCGTGGTTTTCTATCTGGCGAACATACTCATTTGCAGTCTCTTCATCGAAAAGACTTGCGATTTTTCTGCGCACCAGCTCGCGGTTGATTTGGATATTGATATCCTTATTGATTTCAGCCTCCATGGTAGCGATGTTTTTGGAGGTTACATTTGCGTTTGCATCTACGGAAGAAGCCGATGCGGCGTTACCCGCTTTGATGTAATTTTGGATAAAATCAATTTTCTTATTGATTTGTGAAGGTGTTAAACGAATCATGGTGTTAAATTTTTATGGTTTTACAAAATAATGGTTTAGTAGTTTATTAGTTTTTACCTCTATAAATTTTTGATTGGTTTTAGGACTGTCCAATCCGCCCAATTCCGCTATCCAAGGCCCTGTTTTCAGCCAAGTGAGATGGTTTTTAATCTCATCCGAAACATCTTCCATTCCTGTGTAAAGACAGGTGTTTAGTCCGTTGTCTTCGGCTGTTTTTAGTTTTTTTATCAAATCTTCTTCCTCCCATTCGCCTCCCATGAAGAGAACGCAGGAAATCATACTTTTATATTTGTTTAATAAATCTGCAAACAGCTCATCTGTCAAAATTTCTCCGCTTCCGTTTTTCCATAAAAATGGCGAGTGACAGCCTTCGCACCGCAGAGGACAGCCTGTGATACTGAAACAAAGGCTGATCTGCCCAGGAACTTCCTGCAGCACCACTTGTATGTCATGATAGCGGAGCATTTTTCCATTAAGGAGCTTGTATTTTGCTCAAAATTTTATCTATAATATTTTCTGCACTGATGTTTTCCGCTTCCGCTTCAAAGGTAAGCCCTATACGATGGCGAAGAACATCTTTTGCGATGCTTTTCACATCTTCTGGAATCACGAAAGCCCTATTTTTGAGGAATGCCACAGCACGAGAGGCGATAGCCAAGTTGATAGATGCCCTCGGTGAAACACCAAAACTGATGTAATCTTTCAGTTCTGCAAGTCCGTATTGCTCAGGATAACGGGTTGCGAAAACCATATCAAGAATATATTTTTCTATCTTTTCATCAAGGTAAATCTGGTTGATGAGTTCCTTTGCTTCCGAGATGTTTTCCAGCGAAATTACTGGGTTTATCTTCGGCTGGTGGGCTGTAGCTACCATACGCATTACCTTTCGCTCATCTTCGAAAGAAGGGTAGTCTATCTTGCATTTCAGCATAAAACGGTCGCTCTGCGCTTCTGGCAGGAGGTAAGTTCCTTCTTGGTCTATCGGGTTTTGAGTAGCTAAAACCAAGAAAGGTTTTGGCAGCGGCATGGTCTCATCGCCTATGGTTACTTGTTTTTCCTGCATGGCTTCCAATAGGGCAGACTGCACTTTGGAAGGCGCACGGTTGATTTCATCCGCTAAAACAAAATTAGCGAAAATAGGCCCTTTTTTGACCAAAAAATCATTTTCTTTGACATTATAAATCATCGTTCCGATGACATCCGCTGGGAGCAAATCGGGAGTAAATTGTATTCTGGAAAATTCTCCACTTACAGCCTCGGAAAGGGTCTTGATAGCCAAGGTTTTTGCCAGCCCAGGAACTCCTTCCAGCAGGATGTGTCCATTTCCGAGAAGCCCTATGAGAAGGCGCTCCACCATGTATTCTTGTCCGATGATGGCTTTGTTGATTTCTTCCTTCAAAAGGGAAAAATAATGGTTCTGAACCTGTATTTTCTCCGTTAATATTTTTATTTCTTCGGCTTGATGTAATTCCATGATAATATTTAATACAGTGTAAATATCTAATAAATAAATTTCAATATCAAAATTAAAGGCGATAATTTTTCCACATGAAAGCCCAAACCCCTATGAATAAAGGAGCGGAATTTTACCCCAGACGGAAACTCGCGGTTTTTTGCTAAACAAAAATCAGCGGAGATAGCAGCCATGCTGTTTTGCAATTTTTTTATGTGTCGGGAGATTTCCCTATGATATGTTAAGATTTCATAAGAAGTTGGGAGGTTTCCTTCTGGCAGGTTAAACTTTCCCAAGAAGTTGGGAGCTTTCCCCAAGAAGAAAAAACCTGAAAATAATGAGTAGATTTGGTTTAAACAAAAAAAACAATAGACTCCGCACCATTTGTACAGAGCCTACTGCCTTGGTTTAATTTTAAAAAAAATGAAAAAAATTCTGTGTTAAAACTTTATTATAAAAGTTTAGGATAAAGTCGGCAGGGGAGTTTCCCTACTATGCCCTTCCTCTCTCGGCGCGTTTTCTATCTTCCTCGGAGAGGAGTTTTTTACGCATTCGGATGAAGTTAGGCGTTACCTCTATTGCTTCATCTGCTTGGATGTATTCCATGCATTCTTCCAGTGTCATCAGGACTTTCGGCGCGATGTTTCCATCTTTATCCTTTCCTGCGGCACGCATATTATTGAGCTGTTTTCCTTCTACAATATTTACGACAAGGTCTCCAGGTTTGTTTTGTTCTCCCACAATCATTCCCATATATACCTCTTCTCCTGGGTCTACAAAGAAACGCCCTCGGTCTTGAAGTTTTTCTATGGAATAGGCTGTTGCCTGTCCTTGGTTTTTAGAAATTAAAACTCCGTTAATACGGCTTGGGATAGCGCCTTTGAACTGCTTGTATTCGCTGAAACGATGCGCCATAATGGCCTCTCCAGCAGTAGCGGTAAGCATCTGGGAACGAAGTCCGATGAGCCCGCGCGAAGGAATATCAAATTCCAAATGCTGCATTTCGCCTTTGGTTTCCATGATGAGCAAATCACCTTTCCTTTGGGTAGCAAGGTCTATCACTCGGGAAGAATATTCTTCGGGAACATCTACCACCATGGTTTCGTAAGGTTCGCATTTTTCGCCGTCTATTTCTCGTAAAATTACCTGCGGCTGCCCGATGGTCATCTCGTAGCCTTCTCTTCTCATGGTTTCTATCAAAACCGAAAGGTGGAGAATCCCCCGTCCGAAGACCAAGAAAGTGTTGGCATCATCAGTAGGCTGTACCCTGAGGGCAAGGTTCTTTTCTAATTCTTTTTCCAAGCGGTCTTTCAGGTGGTTGGAAGTTACATATTTTCCATCTTTACCAAAGAAAGGAGAATTGTTGATACTGAAAGTCATGTTCAGTGTGGGTTCATCAATGGCAATTCTTTCCAAAGGCTCAGGATTTTCCAAATCTACAAAAGTATCCCCGATTTGGAATTTGTCAAATCCCACAATCGCACAGATATCTCCCGCGAAAACCTCTGACACTTTCTTTTTGCCCAGCCCTTCAAAGACATAGAGTTCCTTTACTTTGCCTTTTACAATCTGGTTTCCTTCCTGAGCCAGACCAATCCACTGACCTTCTTTTACGGAGCCTCTTGCCACTTTCCCGATGGCAATTCTTCCTAAAAACGAAGAATAATCCAAAGAAGTAATTTGCATTTGGAGGTTTCCTTCCTCTATTTTCGGTGCGGGAACATGTTTCAGAACGCCGTCAAGGATAGGCAGGATGCTGTCGGTAGGTTCCAAACTTGTATTGAACCAGCCTTGCTTGGAAGACCCATAGTAGGTAGGGAAATCCAGCTGTTCTTCGGTGGCATCCAGAGAGAAAAACAGGTCAAAAACCTTGTCATGCACTTCCTCTGGACGGCAGTTGTCTTTATCCACTTTGTTGATAACCACAATGGGTTTCAGCCCGAGCTGTAATGCCTTGTGCAGCACGAAACGCGTCTGCGGCATAGGTCCCTCAAAGGCATCTACAAGGAGAATTACACCATCGGCCATTTTAAGCACTCTTTCCACCTCACCTCCGAAATCGGCGTGTCCAGGGGTGTCTATTACATTTATTTTGGTGTCTTTGTAATTAACCGAAATGTTTTTGGACAAGATGGTAATCCCTCTTTCTCTTTCGAGGTCGTTATTGTCCATGATGAGTTCTCCGTTTTCTTGATTTTCTCTGAAAATACTTGTAGCGTGAATGATTTTGTCTACCAAAGTAGTTTTACCGTGGTCTACATGCGCAATAATTGCGATATTTCTAATGTTTTGCATCTTAATTTTTTACGGGTGCAAAAATAGTATTTTTATAATAAAAACCAATAGATAATGTTTTATAAATGTGATAAAAATATTACCTTTGGGCATTATTTTTAGAAATTAAATTGTAGAAAAATGACAAATTTAAGAGTAAAACTTTCTTTGCTTCTCAGTATTTTGGTATCAGGATATATCTTTGCTTGGGGAGTTACAGGGCATAGAGTAATTGCAGAAATTGCAGAAAACCATCTCTCCCGAAAATCCAAACGCGAAATAAAAAAACTTCTCGGAAAAGAAAAAATGGTCTACTGGGCAAACTGGGCAGATGCTATAAAATCCGACTCTACGGATACTTGGAAAGGGACTTCGCAGTGGCATTATATCAATGTAGAACCTCAGGCGGATTTTAAAGCTTTTGAAGAAAAAGTGAAAGAGCAGACCCATCCTAATGTGTATAACCAGATTTTGGCTTTATCCAAAACATTGAAAAATAAAAACCTGCCAAAAGAGGAAAGAAAAACAGCTCTGAAATTCCTAATCCACCTAATGGGAGACATGGCACAGCCCCTGCATACAGGAAGAGCGGAGGATTTGGGCGGAAACAAGATAGAAATCACCTATTTCGGAAGTAAAACCAATCTGCACTCTCTCTGGGACAGCAAACTTATTGATTCCCAGAAATACAGCTATACAGAATACGCTGAAATATTAAATACAAAAAGCAAAGAAGAAATACAAAAAATACAGTCAGGAACGCTTATGGACTGGCTGTACGACTCTCATAAAGCAGCAAACAAAATCTATGCAGCCACTCCGAATGGGGAGAGGGTAAGCTATGCGTATCAATATAAATTTAATGATATTTTGGAACGCCAGCTCCTTAATGGAGGCCTCCGCTTGGCAAAGCTGCTCAATGATATTTTTGGATAAACTATTTTTTGTTTTCTAAATATCTGAAATAGTTCCAAAGCAGTCTGATGTCATGAAAATCAAAATCCTTGGGAAGAATTCTTTTCCATTCGGTAAGGTTTTCCTGAGGATTTTCTTCAAAAGTTTTTTTGAAAATTTCTATATTTTCTTCGGATATAATTCTTGAAATATCCAAAACACCCTGCTCGGCAAATTTAGCCAAATGCCCGATAATAGTCCCATAGGTGAGCCCTCTTTCTTTGGCAATTTCTTCTGCGCTTTTTCCCTTTTCAAATAATTGGAAAGTGATGATATGCGTGGGAACTTTGGCTATTTTAGTGCTTACAGGTTCATCTTTTTCTGCATTGAAAAGCATAAGATCCAAAAGGCTTACGAGCTTTATATTCTTGAGATATTCTTCCAAATCATCCAGCCATGTTTTCAGCTCTTCGTTGTATTGTTTCAGTCCTTTTATGCCTTTTGTTTCGGCGTAAAATTGTTTTAAAGGTTCAAAAACCTGCTCTTTCACCTTTTGAAAGAAGAAATTCACGCCGCCTTTGGCTTTATCTTCTATTTCCTGCCAAGATTCTTTATTTTGGACAAATTTAGCGGTTTTCTGGAGTAAAACTTTTTCAAATTTATTGAAAACATCTGTCAGGTTTTTAATGTTGTTTTTTAGAAAAATGTAGAGTTCTCGGGCTTTTTCTTTGTCTAGTACTTTAGATTCCTGCCCTGCTTTATTCCAGTTTTCCAGAGCTTGGCTGAACCAAAGGCAATCAGTGTATTTCAGGACTTTTTTTATGCTGTAATCGTATTTTTCTGCTTCCAAAATTTGTTCTATTTGGTCATTGGCATTTGTAAAATCCTGAAATTCAGAAATTCTTCGGTCATTAAAAATAACCGAAGAAGTAATTTTGGATTTTAGATAAATCCCCTCCAAAGTCCGGCACCGCGAAAGCGCCACATAGACCTGTCCCATGGTAAAACTCTGTCCCGCATCGATGATGAGGCGGTCAAAAGTGAGCCCTTGACTTTTATGAATGGTAATAGCCCAAGCCAGACGGATGGGGAACTGCTCAAAACTGCCGATGACTTCCTCCTTTATCTGTCGGTCTGAGCCGAGGGTGTAGTTTTTTTGTTCCCAGATTTCCTTATTTACTAAGATTTCCTCTTCGTTTCCGTCTAAAATCACCCATATTTTGTCTTCTTCCAATCGGGAAACTGTGGCAAGTTTTCCATTGTAATATTTCTTGTCTGATGAGGTGTCATTTCGGATGAACATCACTTGGGCGCCCACTTTCAGTTCCAGAGTTTCATCGTTAGGGATTAGATTTTCCTTGAAATCTCCATAAATGGAAGCTTTGTAGAAATAGGAGGGAGTCCGTAGTTCTTTCAGTTTCTTTTGGTTAATGTCGTTAGCAGATTTGTTATGTGAGCAGAGATGAACAAAAGTTTCGTTTTTCGGCTCAAAATCAGGGTAATATCTTTGGTTGAGTTTTTCAAGGTGTGCAGGAGAGGGATTTCCATCTCGGACAGCATTTAGCAATTTCAAAAATTCTTCATCTTTTTGGCGGAAAACTTTTGTGAGTTCTACGGTCAGCAGGTTTGTTTCCTCTAAAACTTTGGCATCAAAAAAGAATGCGGATTTGTAATATTTTTTCAGAATGTATTCGTTTTCCTCTTTCAAAACGGGAGGCAGCTGAAACAAATCGCCAATGAAAAGCATCTGCACTCCGCCGAATTTCTGCTGGTTTCTTCTGGCTGTTCTCAGTGAAAAATCCATCATATCCAGCACATCTGCTCTCAGCATAGAGACTTCATCAATGATGATGATTTCCACTTCTCTAAGGAGTTTCAGCTTGTCTTTTCGGTATTTGAAATGAGGCAGCAAATCAGAAATATTATTGGCAAGATTGGTATCTATCCGCTCCAAAGTAGGCACAAAAGGGCGCAGCGGCAGCCCGAACATAGAGTGTATAGTAACCCCGCCGGCATTGATAGCCGCAATTCCCGTAGGAGCCACGATGATGTGCTTCTTGCGGGTGTTTTTCACAAAATGGTTCAGAAAAGTAGTTTTCCCTGTTCCGGCTTTTCCCGTAAGGAAAACATTTCTGCTGGTATGTTCTATTAAATCAAAAATATTCTGATTCATTATCTCTGAACTTTTGATGCCCATTTTTCAACGCTGTAGATGAGCAGAAACCCAGCAATGCCTAAAAGTAAAGCCTGAATAATCTGCGGTTCTCCCTGAAAGGCCGTAGGCAGAATGCTTTTTTCTAAAAGGATAATTTCTTTGCCGTTAGAATCTATTTCCTTGTCCAAAACTTCTTTCCAAGGCCATACTTTGTTCAGCGAACCAATGATAAACCCCGTAAGCCCCGCCATAGTGAGATTTCGGTGGTGAGAAAAAAGCCATTTCAAAGCCTTGGAAAAAGATAAAATTCCAGTAACAGCGCCCAGTCCTAAGACAACCAGTATTTTAATATCTAATGTATCAATAGCGTGTAAAACAGTATGATATGCACCTAAAAGAACCAAAATAAAAGCTCCTGAAATCCCAGGAAGAATCATCGCACAGATAGCCAGCGCCCCAGAAAAAAACAAGAAAATCAGTCCGCTGTTACTCGCCAATGGAGGAATGGTAGTGATATAATAAGCAGTAAAAGTCGCAATGATTAAAGTGCTTATGGATGCAGCATTCCACTCTTTGATGTCTTTCCAAAGGAATAATATACTGCCCACCATCAGCCCGAAAAAGAACGACCAGACACTTATAGGCTGGTTTTCTAAAAGGAATTTTACGCCCTTTGCTAAGGACAAAACACTGATGCCTACGCCCAATAAAAGAGCCACGAAGAAATTACCATTGATATATTCCCATGCAGGTTTTACTCCTTTGGTTCTGAGTATTTTAAGGGCTTCTAAATTGATTTTACTGATGGAATCAATAAGTTCTTGATAAATCCCCGAAATAAAAGCAATTGTCCCGCCTGATACACCTGGAACAACATCTGCAGCGCCCATGGCAACGCCTCGGAGGGTTATAAAAAAATAGTCTTTTATTGTTCTTTTCATAGATTTTACCATTTAAAGCTTACAAAAATAATAAGTTTAAGAAGACTTAAACTTATTGTTTTTTATC
>ERZ772921.1822-NODE-1822-length-11957-cov-5.002016_pt1 | contig 11957 bp, 10 predicted proteins | sample MGYA00512117_ERZ772921 | MGnify/ENA primary metagenome ERZ772921 (study PRJEB29015, sample SAMEA2737944) | human oral metagenome | biome: human oral; feature: human-associated habitat; material: dental | place: China | collected 2150 ... | reverse complement strand
CTAATTAGGTAGACAAGAATCAGGCTTGGTAAGTCACCAGGTCATTTTTCCTCAGAGTGAGATAGCTCTGTAACTGGTCCGCCCAATTTAACCGTAAAAATCCCCTCTTGCAGAAAGTTGGTAATCCAATTGCATCTGTCAGCAGAGGCCATCCTCTATGATCGTCAGGTGACATGGCCATCCGCTGCGGCAGCGGGGACTACCGACCATGGGCGGCAGGAGATGGCACGCCCCCTCGGCCCCCCCGACGCCCTGGGACGGCACCTGTGACGCCGATCTCACGCCGTCGCAGGTGGCCGTGAGGGACAGCCATAGGAGCGTGTACGAATTCAGGCACCGGACCCTCTCCGAGACCGGGGACGCCTCCTTCTTTAACAGGCATGTGCGAGAGCGCTGCCCTAGGTGCGGCGACGAGCGAGTCTGCCGGTGGGGGCGCGAGGCCGACGGCGTCCAGCGCTACAGATGTGGTGCCTGCGGCAGGACATTCACGTCGTCTACCGGCACCATCTTCGAAGACCACAAGCTGCCTGTCGCCGACTGGGCTGAGTTCATGGGACAGGCGTTCGGCTTCGAGAGCCTCGAGGCCATGACCAGGGAGGACAGGAGGAGCGGAACCACCACGGCCTGGTGGATGGCGAAGCTCTTCGCGGTGCTGCGCGGCACCCGGGACGGCGTGATGCTGTCCGGCGAGGTGCAGATAGATGAGAAGATGCACCCCCTCGCGGCCAAGGACAGGGTTGGCGGCGTGGCGGGGATGGGCGCCTACTCCAGGGACAGGATCTGCATAGCCGTGGGTTGCGACGACGCGGGAAGGAGCCTCGTGGCGCGCGCGGGCCTCGGCAAGCCCGGCAGGTCACGATGCTGGGACGCCTATGGCGGGCACATCGAGCGGGGCCCGAGGCCCGCGCACGACATGGAGAACGCGCACTCGATCCTCGTCGACAGGCTGGGGCCGGGGAGCGTGGCATACCGGTCGGCGGACCTCAGGGGTCTCGACGATGCCCACAACCCGCTCCGCCGCGTCAACCACATGCACTTCCTTCTGAGGGAGTTTATGCGGCGCCACTCAGGCTTCAGGCGAGACCGCATCGACGATTGGCCCGACCTGCTCTCGGTCATCGTCAACCCACCTTCCAACCGCCTGGAGAAGGTGGCAATGGTGCTCGATCGAGCAATGTCCCTCCCCATTTCGCTGCCATACAGAGGCTACTATGAAAGAGACAGCAGCTCAGAATAGAGGCTAGTTTTGGAAAGACCAACTTTCTGCAAGAGGGGATTTTGAGTGGAAATCTGTGCCCGACTCTTCAGGGCCATGTTCAGATGATTCATGTAGGAGGGGCTGAAATAAACTATGGATTGAGAGACTGTCTGTTTTCCTGCCTACTATCCTTAAGGGGTATAGTGGGCTGTGCTTTGTTATTTTCTTTGTTAGACTACCGTTGAAATGATGATGTTTCGCGTCTTTGTCACGATGTCATTAGTAGGTTAGCTCTTCAAGGGTGACATGGGATTTTAACGTCATATCTCGAGAGGTAAAGTTGCTGGTTATGTCAACGGTGATCTATAAGAGAATTGTTATCATGTGTGCCAATACTTAGTGATCCGTTGTTTTCTGTCAGGTGGATACTATGGAGCTATCTCAAATCAATCCGCTTATAAACTATCTTGTTTCTCAAGCTGAAACTCTTGGCTTATCACTGTCTTCCGATGATGCGTTACTCATGATTAGACATTTTTGTATGGTCATTGAAAAGAATGAGCAAATCAACCTCACAAGGATAACTGATCCTCATGATGCTATAGTTCGTCACTATATTGACTCTCTACTCTTTGTCAAGGTACTTGAGGACAGTCACTGTCTATCAGCTTATCTATCTAATAGCCCTCGATTTCTCGATCTTGGTACTGGTGCTGGTTTTCCAGGAATTCCCTTTTCTATCGTTACAGAGATGGATGGATTGCTCATTGATTCCATTACGAAGAAGATCCATGCCGTACGTAAGTTTATTGTTAACCTTGGACTTGATTCAAGGATTAGCGCCCTGTCTATTCGTGCTGAGGACCTTGCACGGCGTAGTGCTGCTTCATTTGACCTTGTTTTGGTACGTGCTGTCGCAAAACTCAGTATTCTTATTGAGTATGCTTCTCCCTTACTCAAACCGAATGGCTTGCTTGTAAGCTCTAAGGCTTATATTGAAGCTAATGAACTTGTGCATGCAGAGGGTGTTGCACAGCTTTGCGGTATGAAGCTTGTTTCACGTGAAACGTATGACTTACCCCATTCCTCTGGCCATAGGGAACTCATTTGTTTTATGAAGACTGAGGAGGCAACGGTGAGTCTTCCTCGTAAGCCTGGGATGGCGGTACATCGTCCTCTATAGCTATCGGGTCGCTTCCTTGAATGCTTAACAACCGTAGAATATAAGACATCTTTTTGTACAAGACTGTTTAGTTCAATAAGATTAGAGGCTGGTGTACAAGACACTCTCGTAGCTACTTGTGTTTGTATAGTCTCAGACGGATGTGCATCCGCCTTTTTTGCGATGTCGCAGTAGCGCACTTTTGTGTAGCCGAGAGTACATCTGGCGACCTGGCAGGGGTATTTGTTCTCGCGCACACGGAGGCTTTGGCTCCGTCCCCGCGCCTGTCTCGTTGGGCCCGTTGTGCGGCCCCGGATTCGGAGGGGTCCATTGCGACGCTCCAGCCGGTCCCAGAGGGGCGCGGATCCAAGCGGATTCTTTGTGTCTGGCGACGCCCTGCAAGTCCGCGTTGGCGTGGTAGAGGCTATCGTTACTCTGCACGAGCCCGTGCACTTCGCAGGTGTCGGGCACGCAATACCGACATCGCGCAAAATCGTGGACCGAGAGTGAGTCGTAGCAGACGTCCTCGCAGGCGACATCGAACAGGTCCAGTCGACACTGCACGAGGCACATCTCGGGCAGCATTTTAACGGGTCAGGACCGCCTGCCGTGCTTGCCCATATCCGTCCTGGACAGCTTAATCAGGGATGGAAGCCACGGCCCAGGGCACCACGAGATCCGTCTGGTCGAAGAGGCCGACTCGCCTTGTGCGCCTGACCCTGCCCTCCCACTCAGTCTGCGTGAGTCACGCCTACTTGCCCGGCGCCATCCTCGGCCCTCCACTGCCTGTTAGTCTCGATTGTTCGATCATTGCACAGAGACATCCCTCTGCTTGTGGGTATGTCACATCATCCCAAGTTTCTAGTCAGTCCCGGGCACAGCCTCAACCCATTTGTCAGTCTGATTTGTTTTGCATCTTCCATGTGTCCTTTAGATATGTCACAGTTCCTACTCGCAGATCCTAGATGTATACACTGAAGGCTTTGTGAGTTCGTTTGGATAGGTAGTTGCATCACTGTTTCAGCTGCGTGAGCATCAGGTCCGAGCGTCCAGGCATCACTGGAGTTATGGAACCATCGATGTCGTGGAATCCATGGTTTTGCCCGGTTGTGCGGGTGGCTGTGGAGATACAAGAGTGTACACAGATTGACGAAAACGCCACTTTAAAGCCGTTCTGGTGCATTCGTGTACACTATTTTATCGTTACAGACAGACGTGGGGACAAAGGAGTGTACACAGATTGACGAAGACGGCCTCTCGGTGCCGTTTTGTGACATTCATGTACACTGTTGTAATGCGAGCCGTAGTCTGAACTGTGATGCGTGTTGCAACGTAAGCTATAACGTGAACTGCGATGCGAGTTGCGACGTAAGCTATAACATGAACCGTGAAACGGGTTGCGATATGAACTGCGTTGGATGGCACGAGTATTTTAGCCATTATGGTGTGCCGGTGGCGCCCCTTAGTGGTCGTCTTTTCCTTGGTCGAGAAAATAGGTTCTACGCGACAGACTCTGCACGAGCGGTGTCACCGATAGCTTGGCGTTTTTAATAAGCGTCAACCCACACAAACCCCGAAGAGCCATATACTGCATGATACTGACAGCGTTCGATCCAATTTCTATGTCTGTGTTTTACACATCATTGATTTTGCTATGAGTGCCACTCTCAAAGCTATATCTCTTAGTTGCGACAATGATTGAAATGTACGAGGCGGAGATTACGAGGTAACTCTATGAATCGAGATGGAATAGAATCAGACGGACAATTTCATCTCAGCAGTTTCACGTGAAACAACTAGCGTATGATATGAAGACGTGAGCGATATGAGTTGATTAGTTCTACCTAAAGGGAGGATATGTGGGCTTTAGAGACGTAAAGCGAGCATTTCCAGATGCACAGACACATGTGATTGCGATAATCAATCAGAAGGGAGGTGTTGGCAAATCTACGACTGCCGTTAATCTTGCAGCTGCACTTGGAGAGAACAAGAAGAAGGTTCTTGTAGTTGATTTTGACCCACAGGGAAATTGTACGAGCGGCTTTGGTATAGAAAAGGAAGGACTTGAAGGTGATATCTATGATGCCTTACTTAAGGGCGATTCCATAGATGATATGATTCATCCAACAATAGAGAAATCGGTTTTCGTTATTCCCTCAACCATCCAACTTGCTGGCGCAGAGATCGAACTCGTCGCCCAGGTTTCACGTGAAACGTTTCTCAAAGAGACCATTGCCCCCATCCGGGATGAATTTGACTACATATTTATCGATTGTCCTCCCTCACTCGGACTACTTACAGTTAATGCCCTCGTTGCTGCAACTTCGTTGCTCATCCCTATTCAATGTGAGTTCTATGCGCTTGAGGGTGTTACAAAGCTACTAGAATCAATGAAAATGGTTCAAACTCGACTCAACCCAGGGCTTACAGTCTTTGGTGTCGTTATGACCATGTACGATGCAAGAACGACACTCTCAAGGGAAGTTGTCGATGAAGTTCAGAGGTACTTTGGGAACAAAGTATTTAAGTCAATCATACCGAGAAGCGTAAAACTTTCTGAGGCCCCATCTCATGGGATGCCAATCAACCATTATTCCCGAGTGAACAAGGGCGCTCTCGCCTACCAAAAGCTTGCAAGAGAGGTGGTGCGACGTGGCTAAGAGGAGCGGGCTCGGTAAGGGATTAGAATCACTCATGGGGGGCGCTGACGTTGAGGTTGGCGCTATGAGGACGGAGTCTGTTCTTCCCCTGAGCCAGATTAAAACGAATGAGAATCAACCAAGAAAGTCTTTCGATCAAGACAAGCTCAACGAGTTGGCGGACTCGATCAGACAAAATGGGGTATTGCAGCCGATTCTCGTACGCAAAGTGGGAGATAAGTATGAGATTGTGGCAGGCGAGCGTCGTTATCAGGCGGCAGTACTTGCTGAGCTAGAGGAGATCCCCGTTATAATACGGGAGATCTCTGATAAGGAAGTATTTCAACTTGCCCTTATCGAGAATCTTCAAAGAGCGGATCTGAATCCCATTGAGGAAGCTCAGGGATACTCAAAGCTCATTAGGGATAATGGGCTTACTCAAGAGCAGCTTGGTAAGATCCTATCTAAGTCTCGCTCTTCGATAGCAAATACATTGCGATTACTTGATCTGCCTGAGGAAGTCCAAGACATGATGGCTGAGGGAAAGCTATCCGCAGGACATGCTCGTGCCATCCTTGCAGTGGCAGACGAAGAGGCAAGAATACGGCTTGCCAGAAAGGTACTGGAAGAGCGACTATCGGTTAGACAGACAGAAAGTCTTGCTCCGCTATTTTCTGGCATGAGGAAGGAAGAAAAGAGGCGCGAACCTACACCGAACTCATTTAAGAGGGCGGCACGGCAGCTTCGCCTTGCTCTGAATGCAAGCGTCAGAGTCAAGCGTGTGAGGAACCGCAATAAGATAGAAATTGAGTTCGAGGATGAGGAGGAACTTGCCCGCCTCGTGTCATTATTCTCTCGTGAGGGGATGGAGTAGAGACACCCATGAGGCCGAGAAACGCTATGGGCATTGTTTTGGTAACAGCTGGCATGACTTTTGCCGCGTATAAATTGCTGCTCACAAACGAGGCCCGTCGCAACCTACGTGAGACAGGATCGTCACTTGCTCGCGGCTACAATGCCTTGTTAGATATGCTTGATGGGTTGGTAGGAGAGAAGACGGATCTCGACCAATTAGACGCTAACAGAAGGCAAATCCAGCAGGAATGGGAACGCCTGGGATACTGAGGGCCACCTATACGGTGTGGCAGGATGTCATTTGGGTGGTACTACGACTCTGCGGAGCTTGAGACGGGTGCGCTCACCGCAGTGTAGTCATAAACGCTGTAAGAGGCCATAGAATGACGAGCTCAGTGTGTCCGTAGCGTACCATCAACACTTTGCCTAAGTTGGCCACAGGCGGCATCAATGTCTGAGCCTCGGGAGTCCCTGATGGTTGCCTCGACCCCAACGCTTGTCAGTCGCCGCACAAACTCGCGTGCCCTCTCATTGGTGGAGGGTTGAAACTTTGATCCTTTGACCTCATTGAGCATGATGAGGTTGACGTGTGCAAGATTGTCTCGGCAAAAATCACAGAGGGCAGCAATCTCGTTGTCGCTGTCATTAACGCCCCTGATGAGGGCAAATTCATAGCTTGGACGCCTTCCGGTCTTGTTGACATATTCGTTCATGATGTCATAGAGGTGGATGAGCGAATACTTCTTAACACCCGGCATGAGCATGTCTCGGGTCCTCTGCACGGCCGAGTGAAGCGACACGGCGAGGGTAAACTGCTCGGGCTCGTTGGCAAACCTCTTTATCATGGGAATGATGCCGCAGGTCGAGACCGTGAGATGGCGCGCGCCGATACCTGCCCCATCGGGAGAATTAAGCCTACGCAGGGCCGCAAGTGTCTCCGTATAGTTTGCAAAGGGTTCGCCCTGGCCCATGAGGACAACACTCGTGACACGACGTCCAAAGTCATCACGCACGTGCATGACCTGCTCGTATATCTCGCCTGCCGAAAGCGAGCGCGTAAGGCCAGACATCCCCGTCGCACAGAAGGCGCAGCCGATTCCGCACCCCGCCTGGCTTGAGGCGCAGGCGGTGAGCTTTCCTTTAGAGGGCATACCAACACACTCGACGCTCATCCCATCAGGAAAGCGCAGCAGGTACTTTCTGCTTCCGTCAGCGGATAGCTGCCGTGCGATCTCCTCTGCGCTGTCAAGTGTCACACGGTCTTGAAGTGCATGACGCAGCGTCTTTGGGAGGTTGCTCATCTCGTCGAGAGACGAGACATTCTTACGCCAGACCCACTCCTCGATCTGCTTCACCCTAAAAGCAGGCTGTCTCAGTTCACTCATGAGCTCTTGTAGCTGCCCATGGGTCATACTGCGAAGGTCGAGCTTTCCTGTGGTAGAAGGTCTTTCCGCCTCTTGTGCGCCCAGGTTTGGGTCTGTAGTTGTCTCTGATGCCTCAAAGAGGTCGCTCATGTCATTCTGCATGATTCGTGATCCCTGTTCGTGGGTTGCCAGTAAGGTGGAGTATCCTCAAGAGGAGCAGAGGCCACGCTGGTCTCGTGTGGCGAGGACTCGCTGCACAAAGTCTAACCCAGACGCTACGGGCAGAAAGAGAGCTCCCTATGGAGAGAACCGAGCTTACACAATATAGGGTCGCCGTCCTCAGCGGCGGATGGTCCGACGAGCGTGACATCTCCATGAGCTCGGGTCGTGCCTGTCAACAGGCACTCAGGGAAGCCGGCTTCATAACCGTAGAACTCCTTGACATAGCCGATGCTCACTTTGTCGAGTGCCTGTCTACAGGGGACTACGATGTGGCCTTCATTGCCCTACACGGCCGCTATGGTGAGGATGGTTGCATCCAGGGGCTTCTCGAGGTTCTTCATGTACCCTATACCTTTTCGGGTGTCCTCTCGTCTGCTCTTTCTGCCGATAAGGAGAGGGCAAAGGACATCTGTCGTGCTGCAGGTATCCCCGTTCCATCAGGCGTCACTCTTGCCCCTGGTTCAGAGCCAACAGATGACGATCTCGATGCCATTGTGGATAAGATGGGGCTGCCCCTTTTCGTAAAGCCTGTAAGTAACGGCTCGAGCTTTGGCATAAGCCGCGTCAACGAGAGGGGAGGGCTTGCCGCTGCGGTACGGAAGGCGGAAAGCGAGGGCGACCGTGTGCTTGTTGAGGAATGCGTCTCTGGTGTGGAGATCACTGTGCCCGTCATCGGAAACGACGAGCCAAGGGCGCTTCCCATCATCGAGATAGCGCTTGACTCTGAGTTCTATGATTTGAAGGTCAAGTATGAGCCCGCATCGCTGCATCACATTATTCCCGCTCGCCTCGACGAGACTGTCTATAAAAGAGCTGAAGAACTTGGCATCGCCGCTCACAAAGCTCTTGGATGCAGGGGCGTCTCTCGCACGGACTTCATCGTCAAGGATGATGGAACGCCAGTAATGCTCGAGACTAACTCCATCCCCGGCATGACGGACAGGAGCCTTTTGCCCGACGCCGCTCGTCATGCTGGTATCGAGTTTTCTGAGCTCTGTACCCTCTTTGTCCAGTGGGCCCTCGAGGATGTTCCCGTGCGCGCCGCACGCTAGCGTGGACTCGCGTATGCAAGAGAGCCACGCTAACACGATGAGCGAGACCATAGCCGCCCTGCTTGTCCCGGGTGTGACGGCTGCGGTGCGAGATGCATATATCGGGCTTCCCGATAAAGCCGCGCACACTGACTTCGGACCCCTCGAGGAGGGAGTCATCGTTCTCGACACCGAAACGACGGGACTCTCGTTTAAGGACTGCGAACTCATAGAGATAGCGGCCGCACGTCTTGTCGGGAAGGAGGTAGCAGAGCGCTTTAGGACCTTCGTCAATCCCAGCCGCCCCATTCCGCCCGACATACGTGCGCTCACGCATATTCGCGACATCGATGTCGCAGACGCTCCGTGTCCCCAAGAGGCCGTTTCGCTTTTGGCAAACTTTGTGGGAGGCATGCCTGTCATCGCCCATAACGCGAGCTTCGATCGTGGCTTTGTCGAGAAGGTTCCCGGTGGTCGCGAGGTGAGCGAGCTCTGGGTCGACAGCCTGGCCCTCTCGCGGATCGCACTTCCCATGCTCTCCTCCCACAGGCTCTCCGACATGGCTAGGGCCTTTGGCCGTGACACCGTGACGCACCGTGCCATGGATGATGTGGACGCGCTCGCGGGTATGTGGCCCATCATCCTCTCTGGCCTCATGGAGCTGCCGCAGGGGCTCATGCGGCGCCTCTCGCAGATGCATGAGGAGGCCAGTTGGCAGTTTAGGCCCATCCTCGCGCACATTGCCAGCATGCAGGAGCCAAGACCCTTCCTCCTCAAAGCCATCCGAAGCAGCTTGGTTAGTGATGCTGCAGGAAGGGGGACAGCGCGTGTCAAGGAGGTGGGGGCGAGGTCTCTGGCACCAGATGCCGACGAAGTTAGGATGGCGTTTTCAAAGGGTGGACTTTTAAGTGACATGTATGACTCCTTTGAGGAGAGGTCCGATCAGATCGAGATGGCGCTCGAGGTCACATCGGCACTCGCCGAGGGGACGCACAGGGCAATAGAGGCAGGCACCGGCGTTGGGAAGTCGATGGCCTACCTGCTTCCCGAGGTCCGCTACGCACAGGAGAACGGCGTGACCGCAGGCATAGCCACGAAGACGAACGCCCTCACAGACCAGCTCGTCTCTCACGAGCTGCCCGCCCTCGATAGCGTCTTGCCCCAGGGGGTCAGCTTCACGAGCCTCAAGGGCTACGAGCACTACCTCTGCCTGCACAGGCTTGACTATGCGAGCACGGTGGAGCTTCCTTCCGCAGATGAGGGGAGCAGGTCCCACAGTGCGACACAGTCCGATATGCTTACTTCGCTGGCCGTGAGCTATGCATTCGCCTGCCAGGCGGTGGAGGGGGACATCGATGCTCTTGGCATACGCTGGCGCTCCGTGCCTCGCTCCATGCTCACCACCACGCCTGCGGAATGTCTGCGCAACAAGTGCCCGTACTTTCCCGCAGAGTGCTTCGTGCACGGGGCTCGACGTCGCGCGTCCGAGAGCGACATCGTCGTCACAAACCATGCCCTGCTCCTGCGCGACATTGACATGGAGGGAAGGATACTGCCTACCATCAGGCACTGGGTGGTCGACGAGGCACATGGCCTTGAGGACGAGGCTCGTCGACAGTGGGCCCGAGAGTTCTCGGGCGATGCGGCTCGCGAGGGCTTTATACGCCTTGGCGGAACCAAGACGGGAACGATCCACGCGATCATGTCCAGGCTTACTTCCCATGAGGCCTCTACGCTGCCGCTGCGCCTACTTACCAAGACCTCTGCCGCTGCGGCGCGCGCCTCGGTTTCTGTGAGCGCACTTGTCGAGGCTCTCCACGCCCTGGGCGAGCATACGGGAAAGAGTAGCTATGGCAGCATTCAGCTCTGGATTGACGATGAGCTGCGTGCGACGAAGGTGTGGGAGACCTTCTTGGGGGCGGCGTCTGCGGCCGAGGCGCAGCTAGATGAGCTTGTCAAGGACGTCCACGAGACGGCGGAGGCGCTGTCCGGGCAGGATGCGTCCCTTGCGGCAGACCTCACAGAGGCAGGCAGCTTCGCGGAAGAGTTGCTCGTGACGCTCAGGCTCGTCATCTCGGGTGAGGACGAGAGCTACTTCTACTTTGCTGAGCTTTCTCGTAAACGGCGTGAGATGGGCGGTGAGAAGCTTGTTGCCCAGAGGCTCGATATAGGCTCTGAGCTTGGAAAGCGCTGGCTCCCCGAGATGGAGAGCGTCGTGTTTACCTCGGCGACGATGGCGGTGGGGGAGAGCTTCGAGCACTTTGATCATGCAGTTGGACTCGACGTCGAGGATGCTGGGACTCACAGGGACATACTCCTGAGATCGTCTTTCGACTTCGAGCACAACATGTCAGTCGTTATTGCCCAGGACATGCCCCAGCCAGGGGATACGCGGTACTTGCCTGCCCTTGAGGAACTCTTATTTGAGGTCCATCGAGCCATGGGCGGCTCCACGCTCACACTCTTCACGAACCGGCGGGACATGGAGAAGGTGTATCAGGGACTGAAGCCGCGGCTCGCACAGGCCGGGATACATCTTTTGTGCCAGGAGCGCGGTTCCTCTCCAAGACGTCTTCGCGAAAGGTTCTTGGCTGATAAGAGTTGTTCGCTTCTTGCGCTTCGCTCGTTTTGGGAGGGCTTCGATGCGGTAGGTGACACGTTGCGCTGTGTCGTTATTCCCAAGCTTCCCTTTGCGAATCCCCAGGACCCGCTTGTTCGCGAGCGCGAGCTTCGTGAGGATCGCTCCTGGTGGAAGCACTCTCTTCCTGAGGCGATCATTGCCGTTAAACAGGCGGCGGGAAGACTCATACGAAGCTCGCATGATGCGGGAGTGCTCGTGCTTGCCGACTCGCGTTTGGTGACCAAGCGCTACGGTGCCCAGTTCGTGAGGTCTTTGCCCAATCCCAACGCGACGCGGCTAGATCGTGCAAACGTGGGGCGCTACCTTGAGTTGTGGCGCCGCTCCCGGAAGAGCTAGGGGCACACGGATTAAATCGGACTGACCAGTCGCAGAGTTATCCTAAGCTGCGAAAGAGTGACCTATGGCGGCGAACGCACGGGGTAGCGCCACCCACACTGCCACTCGACGTCGAACGTACCAAGACGGTACGCTCAGGCTCGAGTGGCAGTGCCGACTACGCGGGGCTGCGCGCTCAGGGCCGAGTGGCAGTGCCGACCACACTGCCACTCGATGTCGAACGCACGGGCCGCACGCCCTCACACTGCCACTCGACGTCGAGCGTACCGAAACGGTACGTCCAGGCCCGAGTGGCAGTGCCGACCACGCGGAACTGCGCGCTCAGGGCCGAGTGGCAGTGCCGACCACACTGCCACTCGACGTCGAGCGTACCGGCAGCACGCCCTCACACTGCCACTCGACGTCGAGCGTACCAAGACGGTGCGTCCAAGCCCGAGTGGCAGTGTCCTCCACACGGAACTGCGCGCTCAGGGCCGAGTGGCAGTGCCGACCACACTGCCACTCGACGT
>ERZ772921.1820-NODE-1820-length-11960-cov-22.153885_pt1 | contig 11960 bp, 15 predicted proteins | sample MGYA00512117_ERZ772921 | MGnify/ENA primary metagenome ERZ772921 (study PRJEB29015, sample SAMEA2737944) | human oral metagenome | biome: human oral; feature: human-associated habitat; material: dental | place: China | collected 2150 ... | reverse complement strand
GCGCAAGGGCGCGGCCCTCAACGCCATCGAGCTCGCCGAGCTGCTGGCCGCCGAGCTGCGGGGCTGACGGGACTCGCCTCTCCTTGCGCCGAGCCGGGCATTTTTCGCGTAGCCGGGCGGAATTTCCGTAGGGCTACGCGAAAAATGTCCGGCTCGGTGTCTGTGCGGGCCTGCGCAGTGACCGACGTCGAACCAGGGTGAGTGGGTGCAGCCACCGGCCTGGGCGGCCTCTCTCCAGGACGCCGGTGTAGAGTTTTTCCTGTTGTGGGAGAGAGGAGGCATCTTGTGAGTAGGCAACTGAGCATCACTTTGCCGAGTCATCTGGCGGAGCAGCTGGAGCAGCGCGTCGCCTCGGGTGCCTACGCCGACCGCAGCGAGGCAGTCACTGATGGGCTTCGGGAGCTGTTCGCCCGCGAGGAGGCGGTTGATGCCTGGCTGCGCAGCGACGTCGTGCCCGCCTATGACGAGTTGAGAGCCGATCCCTCCTTGACCTTGGACGCCTCGCAGGTGCGAGCTCACATCGCGGCTCACCACACTCGCCGGACCTCCGAGGACTGAGGACGGTTCATGGCCCGGCGAGTTGTTTATTCTCCCCAGGCGCAGTGTCATCTGATCGTCCTCTACGACTGGATTGCGGGTGAAGTCGGGCTTCCCGAGCAGGGCTGAGGCTTACGTGTCCGCACTGATGGATCAGTGTGACGCCCTGGCCGACTTCCCCATGTTTGGTCGGGCTCGAGACGGCATCCGCCCTGGCCTGCGCACCACAGGATTTCGCCGACGTGCCGTGATCGCTTTCGCCGTCACCGACGAGGTGATTGAGATCCTCGGCATCTACTACGGCGGGCGTGACTGCGAATCACTTCTGCGGACCAGCAAGGAATGACTGGGCCCGTGACCCCGGTGGCGAATGACAACAGTGCGTTCATCAGCCACGCTCACGAGCGGACGCAGCCGTTCCGAGGAGCCGAATCGGCGCTCATGCGATCTGCCTCAAGAGCTCGCCCAAGGAACGAGTTGACGTTCTCTGACCCGCCCAACGGCGCGGTAGAGAGCACTGCGCCGCGCCCAGGTCGCGGGCGATTCGATCGCCCGTAACACCGACCGTCAGGCCCCGTTGCGAATCGTAGCGTGCGGCCGCGAGGGTGACGCCCCCGACGTCGCGGTAGCGCACGTCGACGCCGTTGATTCGGCGTTGCCCGCCCTCATAGACCGTCTCGGTCTCGTGGCTCCAGTGCCGCACCGTCGCCATCGGGCCGGGAAGGTCCTCGACTGCGCCGAGCTCTCCTTTACCGAACGTGTGGATTCGCCCTGGTGGAAGCGTGAATTCCAGTTGTGCCAAGTCGTCGTCGACATTCCCCATCCGTCCCAGACGCACTCGAACATCCACGGTAAGTGGTGTGCGATTGGTGACAACCAGCCCATCATCGGTCAACATCGTGTGAACGATATCCGCGGCGCCGACGGCAGGAGTGCTCACGGGCGCCGGGGCAGGCACATCATTCGGTACTGCTGCCATCGTCACAACGATGATCAGATCGCCGCTGGCGTCGTTGATCACTGAGCCGTCCGTCAGGACACCAGTGGTCACGGTTACCGGGATCCCCCAGGTATCCCGCAGTGTCGCGGCCACAGGCTGCGCCCACCCAACCGCGTCCCGTGTGGCGGCAACCACCACCTTGGGGTGATTGCCGCTGGGCGATAACACATGGACCAGGTGCCCGGTGCCCGTATGCGTCAGTTCCTGCACCCGATCAGCCAGTTCAGCGTTGTCGAACGGCGGACCGACGACGATGATCTCCGCATCCCACTGGCTCAACGGGCGGGAAGCGGCATCGTCGTCGATCACCGTTCGCGCGGTGACGCCGAACTCGGACAAGGCATGTGCCAGCCGGGCGGGGCTGCGACCGACGATGGTGACATCCTGGCCTGCGTATACCGCAAGCCGACCGGCGGCGGAGCGGTTGATGCTCCCGTCGTCAAGTACCATCACCCTCACGCCCGGCCGGTTCACTGGTCAGTCACCCGGAGCCTGATCTTCACTAGGCCGGCATAGACCCGGTCGGAGCGCCGTAGGTACGCCGATACCGCCTTCGCGTCCTTGCCGAGCAGGGGCATGGTCCCCATCACGAGCACGATGTAGCGTCTCGCAATCGCGGCACCGGTCCACTCATCGGTAACTGACTGCGACCACCATGATGATCTCGCTCCGTTCTGCAGGTCGATCCGCTCTCCATGGAGCGATGCCGCCAACACGTCGGTGCCCACCCACATCATCTCCGCCTCGCGGTCGAGACGACGCAGGCCCAGCCCGTCGGCCACCTGCCTCACGTCGTCGCCCGGTGCACTAGTGGCCGAGACGGGATGCAGCAGCAGGTAGGCGGCGGATTCGTCGAAGGGATTCGGTGCGATCCACGTGACTCCCTCCAGTGCATCCACCAGATCTTGATGTTGTTCCGTCTGCATACTCGATACTCGGTTCAGCCGAACACATCCGTGGCGCGTGCCCGCGACGCAGAGGGGGCTGTTGCGGACGCATGGTGCGCTGCGTGTGGCATCCCCGAGACGCTTTGGGTGATCATGACGAAGCGCTCCAGATGAGTTTGGAGCAGGGTTCGTATTGTCTCCGTATCCGGCAGTTTCCCGTTGGTCAGGATGAAGCTCAGCCCATAGGGGTTGCCGTCTAGCTGGTTGATCTGGGCGTTGGCGGTCGACGGGGGCACGATGATGCAGCCCCAGGCGGCCGCTGCCGCATTGAGATCGTTAACTACCCCTTCCTGGCCCGAGTGCGCGTAGCCGGACGTGGACATCGCCGTGAAGGTCTTATTGACGTACTTCCCCTTGACCGCCGCCTCGTGGTGCTCATCGATGAAGGCCTTGATGGCCGCGGAGGGCAGTCCCGTGTGAGACGGTGAGGAGAAGATGAGCCCATCTGCCCAGTCCAAATCCTCAGAGGTGGCCGACGGCGCCTGTGCCTGAGAAACCTGTCGGTCGGCCAGCACGAGCTGGGGTACGCCGCGCGTGCGCCCCTGCGCTCCGGCCCGAGTGACGGTCTGCTCTACGAGGCGGGCCAGCTCCGCGTTGGCGCCGAACAGGGAGGAGAAGACGATGAGAATTCGCGGCGCCGTCGTCACAGCGACCTCTCGGCGGACGTCGGAACCTTGGACTGGTCGTACCAGATGACCGGTGCAGGGGTCTCTTCCAGCGGTAGGGACTCTACGAAGGAGTTGGTCACGTTCAGATGGTCGGCAACGATCTGGACAGGATTGGCTGCCAGCCACTTGCGGGCCGAGATATCGGAGTACTCGGGGTACTTGAACACCTCCACGAAGATGAGCTTCTCGTCGCCAGTGTTCTGAACATAGTGGCCGGCGACGAAGGGGACGACGCCGACGTCTCCAGCCGTGTAATTGAAAGTGCGGGCCACCCCGTTGGAGTTGAATACGGTCATGCGCGCCTGCCCCTGGATGTAGTACTGCCACTCGGCGGCCTTGGGGTGCCAGTGGAGTTCGCGCATACCGCCGGGCTCGATCTCGACGAAGGCTGCAGAGATCGTCTGGGCGGCGGGGAACGTGTTGACATCAACGATACGTACCCGCCCCGCCTCCGACTCGATGACCGGGACGGTGTCCATGTGCAGGGTGAACGGGGAGGGGACCGGCCCCTCCGGGGTAGCTCGAGTGACCTCTGCCAATGACCCAGGCACGTTGCCGGGGAAGATGTACTTCTGCTCGCCCGGGAAGGCGCTGATCTCGCCGGGGGTCTTGCGGAAGTTCGCGGCGACCACGTCCTGCGGGGTGTGCGCGAACCAGTCGTTCAGGAGGAAGGTATTATTTTCGGAGAAGTCAGGTTCGGAGAACACTAGGAGAAACTCGCATCCCTGATCGAGCGCCTGGATCGAGTGGGGCAGCCCCGCCTCGAAGTTCCACAGATCGCCCGCCACGACGTCGTCGATGAAGTAGCGACCCTTCTCGTCTTGGCAGGTCACGCGCGCGTTCCCCACCAGCATCAGGCCCCACTCGGCCTCCTTGTGCCAGTGCAGCTCACGATAGGCTCCCGGTTCCAACGCCATGTTCACACCCGCCACATCCTGTGAACTGGGCAGCTCCCGGTTGGTGACCTCGCGGGCCCAGCCGCCGGCCTGCAGGCGCTGGTGGGCGTCGGAGAAGGAGAACTTCATGTTCGCGAGCGTGCCGTCGTCGGTATCCGGCGGTACGAGTACGTCCGGGTTCTCTCGGTCGCGGTGGATGTCGCGGGGGCCGAGGTCCAGCCATCCTTGGGCGTCGCTGGAGCGGATGGGCTGAGGGATGTCGGTGTTCGTCATCATCATTCCTTGCGTATGCATCGGTATCGATGCCGTCTCAGGGCCAGCGCCCGGTCGGGCGCCACCATTCAGCCGCCTCGGTGGGGCGACGCCCCCGGGGTGCTCGTCCGCGGACGTCACGGATTATTCGGGGGTATCGGAACGATGTCGATCGGCGGTGCCGATCAGATGATCGGTGGTGGTATCAGTGACTCGTCAGTGGTTTTGATGTCGCTCCCCGGAGTGCGGCTCGCTGATTGATTCGATGAGTGCTCTCACCAGCGGGCTGAGAGGATCGGTCTCGTGGTAGGCGAGCATGATGGGAGTACGCACCTCCGGCTCGGTGAGCTCGACCAGCACGAGGTCAGTAGTGCTGCCCGAGGCCGTTATCCAGCGGTCGGGAATCACAGATGCCCACTGGCCGGTGTGCACCAGGGCGAACAGTGAGGCTACGGAGTCGGTCTCCACGCTGATACGCGGTTCCTCCCCCGCTCGGCCGAACGCCTCTTCCATGATCTCCAGACCGTGCATAGTCGAGTCGAGGATGGCCAGTGGATGGGATGCCGCCTGTGCCCAGGTCATGATCTCCGGCGCCTCCTTGAGCATGTGCTCGGAGGCCAGGAAGACCCAGGTTTCTCTATACAGATGTAGTTGCAGGTTTCTCTATACAGATGTAGTTGTTTGAGTCCCGGAACCGCGTCGAAGGGGTAGCACAGCCCAGCGTCGAGGTCGAAGTCGGTCAGTCGCCGGGTGATCTCCTGAGTGGGCAGCTTGGTATCGACTATGGTGCTCACGAGCGGATGGCTGCGGCTGAAGCGATCTAGGATGGGAGCGACCGTGGTAGACGCAGAGGGCACCGTGCCGATGCGCAGTTCGCCGCTCAGCTCGGTCTTGAGGACCGCAGCCTCCTCAACGAGCGCATCTTGGCTGGCCAGGATGCGGCGGGCCCACACCGCTAGGCGCTCCCCCTCGGGGGTCAGTCCTTCAAAGGCGTGCCGACGTCGGATCAGTGGGACGCCGAGCTCGGCCTCGAGTTTGCGCAGCCCATCGGACAGTGTCGGTTGGGACACATTGCAGGCTTCGGCGGCACGCGCGAAGTGCCGTTCTCGGGCAATAGCGGTGAAGTACTCGAGCTGCCTGAAAAGCATATGTCCTCTCACTTCTCTCGGTATAACGCCTGTTTAGTGTCGGTGCGCCGTGTTGAGTTTGAGAACTTACTTAATCCTTATTTTCTTTGGGGGTTCTCAATTACTCGGGCAATTTTTTGGCCGAGAGAACCATACGATGCAGTTGCGCCCTCGGCCTCAGTCGGCTGCTCGGTCAGCCGCCCGACTCGCGCTCCTCCAGGAGATGGTCAATGCGCTCGCTCAGCTCACTGACCTGCTGCTGCAGGGTGGCCACCTGCGCCTGCGTGGCCGCCTCCTGCTCGGCGTTCTCCTCCTCGACCAGTGAGACGATCCACGACGCCAGGGTCGCCGTGACCACGCCGATGAGCGCCACGCCGCCGATCATGAGCAGCGCCGCGATGCAGCGCCCTTCCGTGGAGACCGGGGTGGTGTCGCCGTAGCCGATGGTGGTGATGGTCGTCAGCGCCCACCACAGGGCCTGGCCGAAGGCCCGGATCGAGGCGCCTGGCTCATGACGCTCCGCATCCAGTGCGGCCAGTGCTGAGGTGAAGATGAGCAGGGCGGCGCTGCCGACTGTGTACAGGGTGATGCGCCCGCGCAGCGCGGTGCCGGCGCTGCGCTGCATGATGCCCACGAGCGTCACCAGGCGCAGGAGTCGCAGCGGCCGCAGGATCGGCAGGGCAATGACCGCCAGGTCCGGCAGGTGGTGGAGGAACCAGCAGCTCCGACTCGACGCCAGCGCCAGGCGGACAAGATAGTCGACGCCGAACAACACCCACACGGCGTCGATCACCAACTCGGCCGCGTCCTTGGCCCCGCCTTGCGTGTTGGCGAGCACCTCCCGGGCGTAGGCAGCCAGGAAGACGACGGCGGCCCCGGTCAGCGGCCACTCGGTCGCTCGTTCCCACGCCCGCAGCCGAGCGCCCGTGCTGTCGTCGGTCGGCATGCCCCGATGGTAGACGGCGCTCGGACCGGAGTTTGGCCCCTCGCCGTCGGGGCATCTCGTGCCGGCGGGGACATTTCTTCACAGCCGGGGGCGTGTCGCGCGTACGGGGACCGGATTCCTGCGCCCGTACGCGTGGAATGCCCCCACCGGTGTGAGGGAGATGGGGGGAGGGAGGCCTGCGTCAGGCCATCAGGAGCCCGGCCGCGGCGCCGAGGTAGAAGACGTAGACGGCCAGGAGGAAGATCCGCTCCGAGATCCCGAAGGCGTAGGGCCTCAGGCGGCGGATGACCAGTGCGGTCACCAGGGCGATGAGCGCGGCGGCGGTCACCCAGCGGGTCGCCCCGAGGAAGGACACCAGACCCTGCGGCGCGAGCGGGCCCAGTAACCGGACGATGTTGCCCATGCACGAGTAGGCGATTGCGAACCACGCGATGGCGGCCCCTAGGTGAAGACGACCGATGAGGGTGGTCGGCTGCCCCTCGACGTCGGTCGGCAGGAACGGCAGCGCCGCGAAGATGACGGTCAGGACCGCCAGCCAGAGTGCCACGCCCTTTTCCGGCGTCGGCGGCCCGAGGGCGACGGCGCCTGCGAGCACGGCCCAGAACACCGCCGAGGTCCAGGTGATGGCGGTCGCGAGCCGGCGGGTCGGTCCGACGGCGTAGTCGCTCACGGCGTGCTGCACGATGTTGTAATCGCTGGGGACGAGGTGAAGGGCGATGAACATGGCCAGCCGCGCGACTCCCAGGACGAGAGCGACGGCGGCGAGGACGGTCGTCATTGGACCGGCTCCTTCCGTGCGGGTGCGGCTGCCTCATCTTGCTCGGGCGGGGTACGCACCAGCTCGCTGGCGCGCCAGACCTCGTCTAGCCAGGTCTCGACCTGCGAGTGGGCGTCGTCGAGCTGAGAGGGTTTCACGGTCAGACTGAGGCGAGGGATGACGGCGGGTGCCGTCAGTCTGGCGCCTTCTTTGGGTGGGGCGTAGACGGCCTGCAGGTGTACGCGGCCCCAGCGCGCTGGTGTCTCCTGGATTCGGAAGTTGTCGCGACCAGAGGGGAGAGCAAGATTGAATAACTCCAGGTTCGCAATTGCTATGCCGTGTTGGGATAGGCACACCATGCTGGACCGGCGGCGCACAGCCGCGCGAACCAGGACGATGAAGAGCGCAATGTGGAGCAGGAGCAGGGCCGCGGTGGCCTGACCGACCAGCTTCCGGGTCGACTCGCTATAGATCAGGGGGTGCGGGACGGCCATCAGAATGATCGGGGAGGCCACCAGCAGCATGCCCGCAAGCATCGCCCACAGCAGGCCCATAGCGCGCCTGTTGGGATCCCGGGCCACATGAAGGAACCGTGCCGACACGATATCGCGATGAGCCACCGTCGCGTCCTTGGGCAGCCACCGGTCGGTGCCCCTGAAGCAGAAGACCGCACCGAAGCAGAGAGCGGTCAGCACGGCGCTGTAGATAGTCGTTATCGCGACTATGTGAGCTGCGGTGTTGGCTACCTGACCCTTCTCCTCCTCCTGGTAGGCCATGGCTTCGTCCATGGAGCCCAGGCCCCAGGCGGCCAGGAGGGGCGCGGAGCGGATGCCGGTGCGCACGTGCAGGATGTTCTGCTGGTCCTCGATGGCGGACAGGGCTGCCGCCGCATCGAGGCGGGTCTCGGGCGCGGATGTCGAGTTCACGGGCCCTCCCATCGGTTCGCGCGTCAAACCAGTTGGGAGGAGTGTAGTCCGCCCCGCGTCGGCATCAGGACTGGTGGACGATGGCGGAGCGCACCCCGGCCGCGGCCTCCTCGTCCAGGAGGCGGCGCACCATCTCCAGGCCCAGCTCGATGGCGGTGCCCATGCCGCGGCTGGTGAGCAGGGCGCCGTCGGCCACGACGGCCTCCTCGCTCACCCGGGCCCCGTGCTCGGCCAGGACGTCCATGAAGGCCGGGTTCGACGTCGCCCGCCGCCCCTGGAGCAGCTCCATCTCGGCCAGGATCGAGGGCGCGGCGCACACCGCCGCCAGGGGCAGGTCACCGTTCATGCGCCGGGCGATCTCCTGCCTGACGGCGGGCACGGCCTTGAGATTGGGGGTGCCGGGGATCCCCCCGGGCAGGAGGACCAGGGCGTAGTCGGCCAGGTCCACCTCCGACAGGAGGCGGTCGCAGGTCAGGACGATCTGGTGGGAGGAGCTGACCGTCAGGGAGTCGGTGACGGAGACGAGGTCGGCGCGGATGCCGGCCCGGTAGAGGATGTCGACGGGGGCGAGGGCCTCGACCTCCTCCAGGCCGGGGGCGATGAGGACGGCGACGGCGGAGTCGGTGGCGAGTGCAGCTGGCGTGGGCACGGTTCCTCCTGGGGCTGGGGCCCGTCGGACGCCGCGGGCCGTTGGCACGACCCTACCCGCCGCGCCCGCATCCCGGCGCCGCCGTCGGACCCTCCCGCCGGGTTCGGCGCCGCCGGGGCTCAGCGCTGGCGGACGAGGTGGTCGAGGCTGCGCCCCAGTTCCGACTCGGCCGCCGCGGGCACGTACACGCTCAGCCCGCCGTCGGAGACCTCCAGCTCCACCCCGCCGTCGGAATCGACGACGACGGACTCGTGATCGCCCAGGACGCACACCCATTGCTCGCCGGCGTGGCGGGCCCCCACGTGCAGGCGCTTGACGGCGGCGTGGCGGTCGGAGAGCACCACGGCCAGGCCGGAGGCGGGGTGGTCGGCGTCCCCCTCGCGGGCGAAGCCGACGACGTCGGGGGCGTCGAAGGCGTCGTGCTGCGGCCCGTGGGCCAGCAGCCGCCGCGCCGCCATGAGCAGGGGCAGCTCGGTGACCGCCGGCAGGTCGCCGGTCTCGGGGGTGCCGAACAGGTCGCCCCAGAAGACGCAGGGGATGCCGGCCTCGCGCAGGAGGATGAGGGCGTAGGCGCTGGGCTTGAACCAGGGCAGGATGGTGGAGGCCAGGGCCTGGCGGGGCTGGGTGTCGTGGTTCTCCACGAAGGTGACGGCGTGGGCGGGGTCGGCGTCCACGAGGGTGCCCTCGAAGAGGCGCGACAGGTCCACGTTCCCGTCGGAGGTGGCGGCGGCGTGGAGGTGGAAGTGGAGGGGGACGTCGAACAGGCTCATGACGGGCTCGTCGCCCAGGTAGCCCCGCAGCTCGGCCAGGTCCTCGGACCAGTACTCCCCCACGGCGGGCAGCGCCCGCCCGGTGGTCCGGCGCAGGTCGCGCAGCCAGCGGCGGAAGAACTGGGCCCCGATGTGCTTGACGGCGTCGAGCCGGAAGCCGTCGACCCCGGTGGTCTCCACGTACCAGCGCCCCCAGGCGTCCAGCTCCGCGCTCACCGTCGGGTCCATGACGTGGACGTCGGCGCCCATGAGGTAGTCGTAGTTGCCCAGCTCGTGGGCGACGCCCTCGCTCCACTCCTTGCCCTCGAAGAGCCATATGCCCGAGCGCCCGGAGCGCTCGTCCCAGTCGATGCCGTTGAAGCAGTGCCAGTCCCAGGTGAAGTCCGAGTAGGCGCCGGCGCGCCCCGGGAAGGTGAAGCGGGTCCACACGGTGACCTCGGCGGGCTCGCCGAGCGGGCGGTACCGGTTGGCGGGGTCGACCTCGAGGGCGAGCACGTCCTCGGAGGCGTCGGCTCCCATGCGGTGGTTGAGGACGACGTCGGCCATGACGTCGATGCCCGCCGCCTTGAGGGCCGCCACGGCGGCCAGGTACTCGTCCTTGGTGCCGTACTTGGTGGGCACGGCGCCCTTCTGGTCGAACTCGCCCAGGTCGTAGGTGTCGTAGACGCCGTAGCCGACGTCGTCGACCCCGGCCTGCCCCTTGTAGGCCGGCGGCAGCCATATGGCGGTGAATCCGGCGTCGGCCAGGAGGGCGGCGTTGTCCGTCAGGAGCCGCCAGTGGCGGGAGTCGGCGGCCAGGTCCCAGGCGAAGCCCTGGAGCAGGATCGGGTTGACCCGCGAGGGCTGCGGGTGGAGCGCATCGGTCACATGAGTATTGTGTCAGATCCTCCCGGGAGCTTCCTGGGAGCGGGCGGTCGGGCGGCGCCGGTCGGGCGGCGCCGTCGGGCCCACTCCCGCGCCGACCTCAGAGCGGATCCTGGAGGAGGAAGTCGATGATGTTGAGGTGGCGGATGCCGCTCCGCCCGCGACTGAGCGGATCGAGGCTGAGCACGAGCTTGGGGTGGTTGTCCGGGATGGACTCCAGGACGCCGAATTCCCGGTCCATCGTCTCCTGACCGGCGAGCAGGTAGCAGACTTGGACGTAGAGGACCTCCTGCCCCCGCCGGGCGAGGAAGTCCACCTCCTTGGCGCCGCTCCACCCGACCTGGACCTCGTAGCCCCGGGAGCGCAGCTCGGTGTGAACGATGTTCTCCAGGACGATCTCGACGTCGGAGAGGTTGTCGAAGCCCATGGCGGTGCGCAGACCGTGGTCGACGGCGTAGTACTTCTCGTCCGATCGCAGGATCGACTTCCCCGCGACGTCCCGCCTCGGCACCCGCGCGATGAGGTGGGCGCCGATGCAGAAGTCGAGGTAGTTCAGGACGGTGTCCACGCTGACGGCCCGCCCCTCGCTCTTGAGGTGGCGCACGACTGAGCGCGCCGAGAAGGTCCGGCCGATGTTGCCGATGCAGTAGCGGATGAGACGGCGGAAGAGATCGACGTCGCGGACCTGATGGTGCTCGATGACGTCGCGGACGATGACCGTGTCGAGAACCGACTGGAGGTACTGGATCGACGGGGAGCGCTCGAGCCCGAAGTACTTCAGAGCGGGGAAGCCGCCCAGGACCAGGTAGTCGTCGAACAATTCCCGGGGCGCGCGGGCGGTCCCGGCGTGAAGTTCGATGAACTCGCGGAAGGCCAGGGGGAGTACGGGGAACTCCACGTACCGGCCGGCGAGGTTGGTGGCCAGTTCTCCGGCGAGCATGGTGGAGTTGGAGCCGGTGAGGTAGAGGTCGCAGTTCCAGTCCACGCGCAGGGCGTTGACCGCATCCTCCCACCCGGGGACGCGCTGGACCTCGTCGAGGAAGACGTAGGCCCGCTGCGAGCGGTCCGGCAGGCGCGCGCGCAGGTGCTCCAGGAGCGCGGCCGGATCGCGCAGTGCGAGACCGGCCTCGGATTCCAGGTTGAGGCGCACCACGGGGGCGCGCGGGAAGCGTTCGGAGATCCTCTCGGCGATCATGTCGAGCAGGGTGGACTTGCCGCACCGGCGCACGCCGGTGAGGATCTTGATGACGGGGACGTCGACGAAGGGTCGGATGCGGTCGATGTAGCGGGGACGATCGATGTAGTCCTCCACGGAACACCTCCTGAAGTCCTGGGCGATGAGCGCAGCGGATACCGCCTGTCGACCGCAGTCGACAGAACTGACCATGAGAGCCTTACTGTCGACTGTAGTCGACAGGCCCGGGGGTGACGAACCCGCCGGCCGCGGCGCCGTCCGGCCTACTGCGATTCCCCGGCGGACTCCAGGACGCCGCTCCAGGCCAGGAACCGCGCGGTGCGCTCCAGCGCCGCCGTCAGGCGCTCGTCCCCGAAGCCGTGGGCGGCCCCGGCCACCCGCTCCAGGCGGGCGTCGGGCAGGATCCGCGCGGCGGCCTCGGACACC
>ERZ772921.1818-NODE-1818-length-11969-cov-3.270522_pt1 | contig 11969 bp, 10 predicted proteins | sample MGYA00512117_ERZ772921 | MGnify/ENA primary metagenome ERZ772921 (study PRJEB29015, sample SAMEA2737944) | human oral metagenome | biome: human oral; feature: human-associated habitat; material: dental | place: China | collected 2150 ... | reverse complement strand
CCGAGCCCATGGAGGTCGAGCCGTTGGAGCCCAGGGCCTCGGAGACCTGGCGGATCGCGTAGGGGAAGTCCTCGCGGGTGGGCAGGACGGGCACGAGGGCCCGCTCGGCCAGGTTGCCGTGGCCGATCTCGCGGCGCTTGGGGGCGCCCACGCGGCCGGTCTCACCGGTGGAGAAGGGCGGGAAGTTGTAGTTGTGCATGTACCGCTTGGTCGACTCCGGGGAGAGGGTGTCGATCTTCTGCTCCATGTCCAGCATGTTCAGGGTGGAGACCCCCAGGATCTGGGTCTCACCACGCTGGAACAGCGCCGAACCGTGGACGCGCGGGATCACCGCGACCTCGGCGGACAGGGTGCGGATGTCGCGCGTGCCCCGGCCGTCGATGCGCACACCCTCGGTCAGGGTGCGGTGACGGACGATCTTCTTGGTCAGCGACTTCAGGGCGGCCGCGATCTCGTTGCCGCGCCCCTCGAAACGCTCAGCGAGGGCCTCGGTGACGTCCTGTCGGATGGCGTGGGTGGCGTCGTCGCGGTCCTGTTTGCCTGGGATCCGCATCGCCTCGGAGACCCGGTCGGTGGCCAGTTCCTCGACGGCGGCGTAGACGTCGTCCTCGTAGTCGCGGAAGACGGGGAAGTCGAAGGTTTCCTTGGGCAGCTTCGCCTTCAGCTCGGACTGGGCGTCACACAGGGTCTTGATGAAGGGTTTCGCGGCCTCCAGGCCCTGCCCGACGACCTCCTCGGTGGGGGCGGTCCGGCCGGAACGCACGTTTTCCCATGTGGATTCGGTGCCGCCGGCCTCGACCATCATGATCGCGACATCCCCGTCGGGCAGGACACGTCCGGCGACGACCATCTGGAACGAGGACCTGGCGACCTGCTCGACGGTCGGGAAACACACCCAGGTCTCGTCGATCAGGGCGACGCGAACCCCACCGATGGGACCGGAGAACGGCAACTCGGCCAGGGTGGTGGCCATGGATGCGGCGTTGATCGCGACCACGTCGTAGTAGTGGGCCGGGTTGAGGGAGAGGACGTCGACGATCACCTGCACCTCGTTGCGCAGCCCCTTGACGAAGGCCGGGCGCAGCGGGCGGTCGATCAGCCGGGCGGCCAGGATGGCGCCCTCCCCGGGGCGTCCCTCGCGGCGGAAGAAGGAACCGGGGATGCGTCCCGCGGCGTACATCCGCTCCTCGATGTCAACGGTGAGCGGGAAGAAGTCGATGGCGTCCCGCGGAGTCTTCGCTGCGGTGGTGGCGGCCAGCAGCATGGTGTCGCCGTCGAGATAGACCGCGGCCGAACCGTCCGCCTGCTGGGCGAGGATGCCGGATTCGAAACGGATGGTGTGTCGGCCGTACTTGCCGTTGTCGATGACGGCTTCGGAGAATTCGAGACCAGGTCCTTCCATGGACAAAGCTGGCTCCTTTCGGTGGGTTGGCTGCCCGCAGGGCGCGGCACGCCGCCAGTGCCACCGGTCTTCGATCGAGACCCGCGGGGGTTGCAACTACCCGAAGGCCACTACCGAGGACCAGGTGAGACCCCCTGGCAGGCAGGAAAACGTTGTGGTGATTGAGTTTTGTGCCAATCCTACCGGCTGGGGCCCGGACAGGCGCGGAGGACAGCCTCGCGTGTGCGGGGCTGTCCTCCGATTCAGATCGTGCGAATGACGACGCCGGTCAGCGACGCAGGCCGAGTCTCGCGATGAGTTCGCGGTAGTGCTCGATGTCCTGGCGGGCGACGTAGTTGAGCAGACGGCGGCGCTGGCCGACCATCAGCATCAGGCCGCGACGGCTGTGGTGATCCCCCTTGTGAACCTTGAGGTGCTCGGTCAGGTGAGCGATCCGCTTGGTCAGCAGAGCGATCTGCACGTCCGGCGAACCGGTGTCGCCCGGCTTCGTGGCGTACTCCTCGATGATCCTTGTCTTCTCGGCAGCATCCATGTCTGGACTCCTTCCGGTTCGCTGCACGGCGCCCCGGTGGCGGGTGCGGTTGGGGCTCTTGGTGGTCCGTGGCCGATCGACGGCAACTGTGGGACCTTACCACCGGTCCTACCGGGAAACCAAACCCGTCGGTTCCGGAATCAACTCCGCCGGGTGAGGATGCGGCGGCAGTCCTCGATGTCCTGGTCCATCTGGGCTATCAGGTCCTCGACGCCCTCGAAACGCACCTGCCCGCGCAGCCTCTCCACGAAGTCGACGTCGATCTGAACCCCGTACAGCTCCAGGTCGTTGCGGTCCAGCACGTTGCTTTCGACCCGCCGGTCCGCCCCATCGAAGGTCGGGTTGGACCCCACGGAGATGGCTGCGGGCATCGGCTTCCCCCCGGCCGGTGTCAACCACCCTGCGTAAACCCCGTCCGCGGGAACAGCCAGTTCCGTGGGAACGACCAGATTCGCGGTCGGGAACCCGAGTTCGCGTCCCCGCTGATCCCCCACCACCACGACACCGCTGAACCTGAAGTCGCGGCCCAGGTGCTGTGAAGCCAGCCGCACGTCACCACGGTCCAGGGCTTCTCGGATGAGGGTGGAGCACGTGGTCCGGGCATTGACGGCCGACAGTTCGAGTGTCCGCACTTCGAAACGCCCCGCAGCCAGTTCCCCGAGGGTCCCGACGTCCCCCGATGCGCGATGCCCGAAGCGGAAGTTCTCTCCCACCACGACCACCCGAGGGGCGAGCGGCACGACGAAACGCTCGACGAACTCGGCGGGGCTCATGGCCGCCACCTTCTTGTCGAAACGCACCACCCTCACCTCGCGGGCCCCTGCTTGTTTGAGCAGGTCGATCCGGGTGGGCAGGTCGCTCAACAGGCGTGGGGCGTGTTCCGGCGCCAGCACCGACAACGGATGGGGCCAGAAGGTTATGACCGCGAGTTCGCCATCGCCCCGCTCGGCCTGCAGCACGCGTTGATGCCCGAGATGCACTCCGTCGAAGTTGCCGATGGCCACTACCCTGGTTCCGCTGTTCACGACGGACAAGGGTAGCGACGGGCGACGCGGCGCGCATCCGTCGGAGAGACAACCACCCGGGACCGGACCCGTCGCGGGGCCGGCACCGGGTGGTTGTGCTCCTGGTCGTCAGTCCTCTTCGAGGATCACGAACAGCTTCCGGGGGCCGTGCACACCCTCCACGCGAGACAATTCGATGTCACTGGTTGCGGAGCCACCGCTGATCCAGGTGATGGGTCGTCCGGCCTGTACCGAGGCCTTGAGCCGGTGCACCGCCTCCGGCACGTCGGAGACGACGCTGTCGGCGGTGACCACGCACACGTGGCGGTCGGGAACCAGGGTCAGGGCGCGTCGTCCCTGGTCCTCGGCGTGGTCCAGGCAGATGGTGCCCGTCTCGGCCATCGACACCCGCGACCCCGTGAGGACCGCGTCGATGGAGTTCAACTGCTGGTGGCTGAGGTTCTCGTCGCGAATCACCTCGAGACCACCCGCGGTCACCGCGTTCACCCAGGCCGTGGGCGCCCCGTCGGGCACGACCACGGTCTGCGCGCCGAGTTCCTTCAGGGCGGCGACGATCGCATCCCCGGTCGCGGTCGCCGGGGTGCGCACGATCTTGGCCTTGTAGTCGAGGATGTTCTCCACGAAGGTGTCAAGCACGTCATCCAGCGGGGTTGGCTGGTTGTAGGCCCACGTGATGGGCACGTCCTTGGCGGGGTCCTTCTCCTGGATGTCCTCGGTTGCGGCCCGGACACGGGCCAGGATGTCGTCGCGAGCGCTGCTCACTTGGAGGCCTCCTCTTTCTCTCGCTTGGCCCACCACTTCCGGAATGATTCCTTCGGCGGCACCGGCAGGTCACGGGACCGGCTCCAGGCGGATGCCGGGAACGGCATCGGACCGAAATGGGTGCGTTTCTTGAAGATCCGCCCCGCGAGACGGGAGAAGAACTGCACGAACGCCAGGTTGCGGCCGCGAGCCATGACCCAACCGACCACCTTGAAGATGACGGACTCGATGGTGGGGCGGTGCGCGGTCTTCTTCTGCACCACCTTGTTGCGCATGTGCACCAGGATGTCCGAGATCGGGATCTTGACGGGGCACACGTCGTTGCAGGCCCCGCAGAGACTGGAGGCGTACGGCAGTGACTTGTCGACCTTCGACGCGACCCCTCGCAGCTGCGGGGTCAGGATGGCGCCGATCGGCCCGGGGTAGACGGAGCCGTAGGTGTGGCCGCCGACCCGCTCGTAGACGGGACACACGTTCATGCAGGCGGAGCAGCGGATGCAGCGCAGCGCCTCGCGGCCAACCGGGTCGGACAGCACCTTGGAGCGCCCGTTGTCCAGCAGGACGACGTGCAGGTCCTGTGGGCCGTCGCCGGGGGTGACACCGGTCCAGATGGAGGTGTACGGGTTCATCCGCTCCCCCGTGGAGCTTCGGGGCAGCAACCGCAGGAAGACCTCGAGGTCCTCCCAGGTGGGCACCAGTTTCTCGATGCCGACCACGGAGATGAGGGTCTCGGGCAGGGTCAGGCACATGCGTCCGTTGCCCTCGGACTCGACGATCACGAGGGAACCGGTTTCCGCGACGATGAAGTTGCCGCCGGAAACCGCCACCTTGGCGCGCAGGAACTTCTCACGCAGGTGGATGCGGGCCGCACCGGCGAGTTCCGGCGGGTTGTCGCTGATGCCGTCGGGAGCGGGAGCACCCCACAGCCCCATCTCCTCCTTGAAGATCTCCCGGACCTCCGAGCGGTTCCGGTGGATGGCGGGAACGAGGATGTGGGAGGGACGGTCGTGACCGAGCTGGACGATGAGCTCGGCGAGGTCGGTCTCCCACGCCGCTATCCCGGCGTCCTCAAGGGCCTCGTTGAGGTCAATCTCCTGGGTGGCCATCGACTTGATCTTCACGACCTCCTTGGTGCCCTTGGAACGGGCGAGGTCGATCACGATCTTGTTGGCCTCCTCGGCGTTCCGGGCCCAGTGGACGGTGATCCCGGCCGCGGTCATGGCCTTCTCGGCCTGGATGAGGTACTGGTCCAGGTGCCGCCCGAGACGATTCTTGATCTGTTCACCAGCAACCCTCAGCTCCTCCCAGTTCCTCACCTCGGAGGCCCGGATGGCCCGCTTGCCGCGGATCACGGTGGTGGCGTGACGCAGGTTGCGGCGCAGCTGCTGGTTCTGCAGGGCTCCCTTGGCCGCCTTGGGGAAGGCGGGCATCCCGAGGTAGGTGCCGGTGGGGGGAGCCGGGGTCAGGCGTTCGCGCGTGGCGGTCATGCTGCGGCCTCCTCGGTGTGGGCCAGGATCTCGGCCAGGTGAATGGTTTTTACGCCCATGTTCATGCGGTGCATGATTCCGCCGATGTGCATCAGGCAGGCGTTGTCGCCGGTGACGAGATACTCGGCCCCGGTCGACATCACGTTGCGTGCCTTGTCGGCACCCATCGCCACGGACACGTCGGAGTTCTTGACACAGAAGGTGCCACCGAAACCGCAGCACTGGTCGGAGTCGGGCAACGGCACCAGGTCGATGCCCCGCACGGCCTTCAGCAGCTTGTAGGGCCGGTCACCCACGTGAGCGACACGCACGGAGTGGCAGGGGGGGGGGTAGGTGACGCGATGCGGGAAGTAGGCCCCGACATCCGTCAGCCCCAGCACGTCGACGAGGAACTCGGTGAAATCGTAGGTGCGTTTCACCAGCTCCTCGGAGGCCGCCTTGAGGCCCTTGTCCCCGACGTGCTCGGCAAGCATCGGGTGCTGGTGGCGGACCGCACCGATGCAGGACCCGGAGGGGCCGACGATGTAGTCGTACTTCTCGAAGGCCCGCACGTAGCTCTTGACGGTCGGCACGGCCTCCTTGAAGTATCCGGTGTTGGTCAGCATCTGGCCGCAGCAGGTCTGTTCCTTGGGGAACACCACCTTGCAGCCCAGCCGTTCCAGCACCTTGACCACCGCGATGGGGGTGCCGGGGAACATGGTGTCATTGATACAGGTGGCGAACAACGCCACCGTCTTACCCGTTCCGGGTGCCATATCTCTCTCCTTCAAACAAGATGAGGCAGTCCTGTGGTTGGCCGACCCTGCCACCGGATCGGCCAACCGTGATTCATTTGTGGAGCTGTCAGCCCAACATCGGCGAGACCAGCCAGCTCAGCACCGGGGTGGACATCAGCCCGGCGAGCAGGCAGAGCAGGAACAGCAGGATGAAGCTCCACGCGATGATCCTCCGCAGAATGGCCGATTCGCTCCCCGCCAATCCGATGGCGCTCGAGGCGATGGCCAAGGACTGGGGCGAGATCATCTTGCCCACGACACCGCCGGCGGCATTGGAGCCCACCAGCAGCTGCCGCATGCCATCCACGCCGAGGGCGGAGGCCTCCCCGATCTGCTGGCCGACGTTCGACTGGAGCCCGGAGAAGAGAATGTTGGCGGAGGTGTCCGACCCGGTCACGTAGGTGCCGATCCAGCCGAGCACCGGGGCCAGGAATGGATAGATGGCGCCGGCTCCGGCAATGAACATGCCAAGTGCGAGGGTCTGGCCGGAGTCGCCCATGACGTAGGCCAGGGCCACCACCGCTCCGATGGTGAGCATGGCGAACTTCATCTTCTTGACGTTGACCCACAGCTCCTTGAAGGCGTCCTTCATGGAGACCTTGTAGACCAGGGCGGTCAGAATGGCCACCAGCGCCAGCAGGATGCCCGGGGTGGAGGCCCACGGGAAGGCGAAGGTCTGGTGGGAGGCGGGCGCACCGGAAGCGCTCAGCATCTCGGAGAGTCCCGGCCACTGGAGCCTGGCCCAACCGGTCTTGCCGCTGCCGTCGAGGGAGACGAAGAAATCCTTCACCGCGGGAATGGCTGCGATCCCGAAGACCACGATGACCATGAGGTAGGGCACGAGGGCCATGAAGATGCGGCCACCGGTGAGCTTGGAGGTGTCGGCGGCCTCCGTCGTGGCTGTCTCGGGCTCGAGTTCGGGGTCCACCGGACGACCGATGCGTGCCACGACCTCTGAGTCACCTCCCGGCTTCCAGACCCGGGTGAAGGCGATGGCCACCGCGACGCTGACCACCGCGGCGATGAGTTCGGTCAGGTTGTACAGCGGGGTGGCGGAGACGATCCACTTGACGATGCCGAAGGTCACGCCCACCACCAGGCCGAAGGGCCAGCACTCCATGATCCCCTTCTTGCCGTCCATGACCGCGAGGAGCAGGAAGGGCACCACGAGGCACAGAATGGCGGTCAGCCGCCCCGTGGTCGGGGAGATGGAGAGCACGTTCTCAAATCCGCCCACCGCTGCAGCCTGGATGACGGGCAACCCAACCGCGCCGAAGGCCACGGGAACGGTGTTGGCAAGCAGGGCGATGAGTGCCGCACGAATCGGTGAGAAACCAACCGCCACGAGCATGGCGGCCGCGATGGCGACCGGGGCACCGAAGCCGGCTAGGGCCTCGAGAAGGCCGCCGAAGCAGAAGGCGATCAGCAGGCCGAGCACGCGCGGGTCGTCGCTGATCAGGAAGAAGGTGTTGCGCAGGTCCTCGAACCGGCCCGAGATCACGGTCACCTGGTACATCCAGATGGCCATCAGCAGGATCCACACGATCGGGAACAGACCGTAGACGAATCCCTGGAGGCTCGATGAGATGGCCATCGTGACGGGCATCTTGAACGCCAGGATGGCCACGACGAAGGCCAAAGCCCAGGACACGGCCCCTGCGATGTGTGCCTTCCAGCGCAGCGCTCCGAGGGTGACGAGCATGCACACGATGGGGATGACGGCCACCAGGGCCGAGAGCCACTGCGACCCGAGTGGATCAGCAGAAGGCTGAAATACCTCTAGGAGGGATGACATGTCGGGAACTCCATCGTCCAGTTTTCTGGGCCCGGGCGGGCCCGTGGTTGGTCCGACCATAGCACATTGTCGCGACGGGGTGTCCAGTCATTTTCGTCCCGTTTTCAGGGGGTAAATCTCCTCCGGTAAGCAGCGATTCCGGCGCTCCTCAGGGCAGCCGCGCGAACACCACCACGTCGTCGAACCAGCGGAAGATGTGGGTGGTCTCGACGAAACCGGCGGCCCGGAGGGCGCTCAGGTGGAACTCCAGGCTGACCTTCACGGTCGGGGACTTGTCGGACCAGCGTTCCTCCCATTGCCTGGCCTCGGCCTCCCACCCGGGCATGGAGCGCGCCGCCTCCCACCAGGCATCCCAGGTCATGGCGCCGGAGTCGAGGGCGGCCAGGCGGAACTCCTCCCGCTGCGCCTCCGCGACCCCCTTCAGGAACGGTTCGGTGGCTCCGTCGAAGTAGAGGTGATCGGCGTTCAGGAACACCGCTCCCGGGTTCAGCACCTGTGGCAGGGCCACGTACAACCCCGCCAGCTTGTCTGGGTTGAGCCAGTGCAGAGCCGTTGCGCTGACCACAGCGTCGAAACGTTCCCGGCCCACCTCGTGGACCCAGCCCGGAGCGGTGAGGTCGAGATCGAGAAGTCTCATCCGTTCGCCGTGCCGGTTGGTCTCCCGCCCCAGGCGCAGCAGGATCGGGTCGCGGTCGACGCCAACCACCTCGGCGTCGGGGAAGCGATCGGCCACGGCGTCGCAGAGGGAACCGGGACCGCATCCCAGGTCCAGGACCCGCAGGGGCCGGCCCTCGGGGTGGGCTGCCGCCAGCATCTCCAGCATCGCCTTGACGCGCTGGTCGCGGAACTCTATGAAAGCGGTCTGCTGGATGTGCCAGGCGGCGAGCAGTTCCTCCGGGGTCATTCGTTCTCCTTCGGTTCGGTTTCAGGGCTGAAGATCAGGTGGGGAAGGTTCTCGTGCGCGAGACGGTGCACCCGCAGGTGATAGATGGGTTCCAGGATCTCGGGGGTCAGGACCTCTTCCGGGGTGCCACTGGCAACGACCTTCCCGTCATTGATCACGAGCAGCCGGGTACAGAACCGGGCCGCCAGGTTCAGATCGTGCAACACCATCACGACCGCGCAACCGAGTTCCGTGACCAACCCCAGCAGAGAGAACTGGTGGTGCAGGTCGAGATGGTTGGTCGGTTCGTCCAGCAGCAGGTGACTGGCCCGCTGGGCGATGGCCCGGGCCACCAGCACCCGCTGGCGTTCACCGCCGGAGAGCTGGGTGATGAGCCGGTCCGCCAGGTGGGTGGCCTCCACCTGTTCGAGGGCGTCGTTGATGATCACCCGGTCGGAGGCGTCTCCGTAGGCCATGAGGGTGCGGCTCGCGAGCCGGCCGAGACCGACGGCGTCACGGACTTTCAGCGGCAGGGCCGTCTCGGTGTCCTGGGCGACCACGGCTATTCGGCGCGCGATCTCCCGACGTGGGAGCCGGGAGAGGTCGTCCCCGTCGATCACGACGGTGCCCCCGCTGGCGCGGAGGGCCCGGTTCAGGGCAAGAAGGAGAGTAGTCTTCCCTGAACCGTTCGGGCCCACCACCCCGACGACCTCACCCGGCTCAGCGGTCAGGTGGGCCCCCGCGAGCACCACCCGACCGCCACGGGCCACACTGAGCTGATCGGCTTGAATCACTTGTTCGCCGTCTTCTCCGCCAGCGTGGCAGCGCCCTCGACAGAGAGCACGTTCGGTGGGTCCGTCAGCACGAAAGGGATCACGACGAGATGGTCATTGACCACCGCCTTGAGTTGCTCCGCCCCGCTGAAGGACTTGAAGGTCTGGATCGTCTCCTCGTCGCTGGCACCCGACGAAAGCAGCACGATCCAGTCGGGGTTGCGGGCCAGGAGATCCTCCATGGAGCCGTCAAACACCCTGGTGGTGTTGTCGCCATAGACATTGGTGAGGCCGTTAGCATCGAGGATGGGCTGGCTCATCGACGAGCTTCCATAGGCGCTGAACCGGGTGGATCCCGCGGTGATGTAGAGAGCCGCTCCCGTTCCCCGGCCCGAGGGGGCGTCGGCCTTCAGTTTGCTGGTTTTCGCGTGGATGTCCGCGATGACGGACTTCGCCTTGTCCTCGACCCCGAAGATCCTGGCCAGGTTGTTGATCTCGTTGTCGATCAGATCCCAGGATGCCTTCTCGACGGAGTACTCGGGGCAGTAGGCCTCGGGAGAGTAGAGCTGGACCCCTCCCTTGGCCACCTGCTCCCGTTCGACTCCCTTGTCGTAGCCGATCACCAGATCCACGTGCGAGTTCAGGATCGTCTCGGTCGCGATTTTCACCCCACCGGTATCGGTTTTGCCCGCTTCCACCGATTCGATGGCGTCGAACTTCGCCTGGAGTTCCGGAGCGGCCGAGTCGAAGTGGGCGCTTCCCGCCCGCAGGTTGATCCTGTCCATCAGTCCGAGAGCGTCCAGGTTCGAGACGCTGGTGTCGCCGAGAACGAGCCCCCTGGATGGCGGGGCGTCGAAGTGGAGTGTCTGCCCGCAGCTGACGATGTCGACGGAATGGCCACCACCCTCGGATGCGGCAACGCTGTTGCCGGCGCTCGGGCTCTGGGCGGCGCGTTCGGCGGCTGATGTGCCGCAGGCGGTCAACAGGAGGGCTGCGGCGCCCGCGAGAGCGAGAAATCGTCTCATGGCTTCCCTTTCAAGGCTGTGCATTTAGTTGTTTGCCCCCATGTTGTGCCGGATGCCCCACTCATCCGGTCACAACGACTTAACGCCGACCCCGGATCAGCTACCCGCGATCTCCTGGGACAGCTGGGTGGCTCCCTTGACGGACAGGGTTGTCGGCGGATCGGTCAGCGAGAACGGCAGCACCACCACTTGGTTGTTGGTCACCGCCTTGAGCCGATCGGCCCCGTTGAAACTCTTGAACGCCTCCAAGGTCTGCTCCTTCGTCGCCTCAAGGGAGAGCAGCACGATCCAGTCGGGGTTGCGGGCCAGGAGGTCCTCCATGGAACCGTCGAAGACGCGGGTCGTGTTGTCCTCGTACGAGTTCTTCAACCCGTTTGCCTCGAAGATCGGCTGGACCATCGAGGAGGTTCCGTAGGCGTAGAAGTTGCTCTGCCCCGGGGTGATGTAGAGCGCGATCCCGGTGGCGCCGGCGGCTTTGCCCTTCGCATCGAGGGCATCGACATCCGCCTTGCGTTTCTCGATCACGGATGCGGCTTTGTCCTGGACGCCGAAAATCGAGGCGAGGTTGTTGACCTCGGTGTCGATGAGATCCCAGGTGGCGTGTTTGACCGAGTAGTTGGGGCAGAAGGCCGCCGGGGAGTACAGCTGCACCCCGGCCTTCTTCAACGCCTCCCGGTCAACGCCTTCCTCGTAGCCGATCACCAGGTCGACCTTGTTCTCCAGGACCACCTCGGTGGAGACCTTGACGCCACCGGTTTCGATCTCGCTGGAAGCGACCGCCTGAATTGCGTTGTACTTGGCCTGCAGCTCCTCCTGACCGGTGCCGAAATTCTTGTCCCCGGCCCGCAGGGACAGTTTGTCCACCACCCCGAGGGCGTCGAGATTCGGCAGGCCGGTGCCGTTGAGAATCAGGACCTTCTTCGGCGCGGAGTCGAAATGAAGCTTCTCCCCACAGCTGTCAACCTCGGCTGGGAAACCACCCTGCTGGGCGGCGCCCGGGGACGCCGTGGCGGAGGCACTGGCGCTCTGGGATGCCCGTTCGGCCGCGGAGGTGCCGCAAGCGGTCAGGGCGAGAGCCATCGCGGCGATTGGGACAAGAAGTTTCTTCATGAATTTCCTGTTCTTTCCGGATTCACAGGCTGTGGCCCTGACGGCGGACCAGCAACACGAGCCACGGAGCCCCGACGAGCCCGGTGACCACACCAATCGGGACCTCGGCCGGGGCGAACGCGAGGCGCGCGAACGCATCGGCCCAGACGAGGAAGAGGCCGGCCGCCAGCGCGGAACCGAGCACCAGGAAGCGGTGGGCGGGGCCTATGAAGGACCTGACCAGGTGGGGCACCACGAGGCCGACGAAACCGATGCCGCCCGCAGTGGCGACGGCCAGGGCGATGGCTGCGGACACCGGGATCAGCAGCAGGATGCGGGCCCGGGCCGGCTCGACACCCACGGCCTGGGCGGTACGGTCGCCGCTGGCCAGGGCATCGAGAATCGGGCCGCACAACACCA
>ERZ772921.1817-NODE-1817-length-11969-cov-3.665855_pt1 | contig 11969 bp, 8 predicted proteins | sample MGYA00512117_ERZ772921 | MGnify/ENA primary metagenome ERZ772921 (study PRJEB29015, sample SAMEA2737944) | human oral metagenome | biome: human oral; feature: human-associated habitat; material: dental | place: China | collected 2150 ... | reverse complement strand
TAAGCCAAATGAACAATGTCGAGCTTGCTCAGACATTGTCATGGCGAGAAAACGCACTTTTCGAGAAAGGAGAAAAGAACATTTAAAGCCAATTCTTTTTTACCCTATAATTAAGAATGAGACAACAGGAAAAGACAAACGGCTATGCACACATACTAAAATATATGGGTGTGTTCGGCAGTGTTCAGGGGGTGACAATTGGCTTGGGTATTATCCGAAACAAGTTGGTGGCCGTGCTTATTGGGCCTGCCGGCGTGGGCATTATATCCCTATTTAACTCGGCCATAACCCTGCTTACCAACACGTCTAACTTGGGGTTGGGCGTTAGTGGGGTGCGCAATGTGGCGGAGGCTTACGAGGCAAACGATGGCCAACGCCTCGACTTGGCTGTCTCCACACTCCGCTTTTGGGCTTTCTTAACGGGTTTCTTGGGTATGTCGTTGTGCCTGGCACTTAGCGTATGGCTCAGCCAAATCACGTTTTCTGACAGCGTTCACACCGTAGATTTCTTGCTGCTTTCGCCTGTTGTGGCCCTTTCGTGCATTACCGTGGGCGAGACGGCCATTTTGAAAGGCGCGCGAATGTTGCGTAGTCTGGCCCAACTTACCATTGCCAGTCTGGCACTTACCATCTTGATAACCATCCCCTTGTACTATATCTATCGCGAGGCAGCCATCGTTCCGTCGCTTATCGTGGCCGCTTTGGTGCAGATGGGTGCAACTGCGGCTTGCTCGTTCAGGGCATTTCCGCTGCGACTGAATTGGAACAGCGAGCATCTTCGTTCGGGTAGCGCGATGATAAAGCTGGGCTTGGCTTTTACGCTAGCAGGCATATTGGGCAACGGGGCCGACCTTTTTATTCGTAGTTTTCTTAACAAAACGGCCTCTATCGAAACCGTTGGCCTGTATAATGCCGGCTATATGCTTTCTGTGGTGTATGCCTCCACGCTGTTTTCGGCGTTAGAGGCCGACTTTTTTCCGCGCATTTCGGCCGTAAACCGATTTCAATATACCATGAACGTGCTTGTAAACCGACAAATAGAGGTGGGCTTGCTCATTGTTGGCCCATTGTTGGTGGTGTTTGTTTTGGCGTTGCCCGTTCTTGTTCCGCTGTTGTATAGCAGTGCCTTTGCTGGGGTTGTGGTCATGGTTCAGGTGCTTAGTTTCAACATTTTCTTTCGGGCCATAAGTCTTCCGTTAGAATACATCGCGCTGGCAAAGGGCGATTCGCGAACCTACCTGCTGCTCGAAGTGGCCTACGACTTGGCTTTTGTGGCGGCCGTTATCGGCGGAATGCACTTAGGCGGCCTGTGGGGCGTGGGCTTGTGCCTATCGGTAATGGGGCTGCTTAACCTCGTTTTGGTGGCGTGTGTGGTGCAAAAGAAGTTCGGCTATCACATGCGCCGCAGCGTTTTCCGCAACATCGGGCTGCAATTGCCCTGGCTTATGCTGGCCTATGCCACCACCTTTGTGCACAATATGTCGGTTTATTGCCTCGTTGGTCTTGCGTTGGTTGGCATCAGTTCGTACCTGTCTGTTGGCGCATTGCGAAAGAAAACCAAACATTAAAACTTAGAAATATAAAGATAATGCCCAAAGTTTCTGTACTGGTTGCCGTGTATAATGCGGAAAAATACTTGCGAACGTGTATCGACTCGCTGTTAAATCAAAGTTTGAAAGACATCGAGATTGTATGTGTAGACGACGCCTCGACCGATAATTCATTGGCGTTGCTGAACGAATATGCGGCGAAGGACAGCCGATTGAAGGTGGCGACATTGGCTAAAAACTCGGGTATTTCGCACACACGCAACGTGGCTTTGGGCATGTCTACGGGCGAATACGTGTGCATGGTCGATTCAGACGATTGGCTTTCGGCCGACGCTTTGCAGCTTGCTGCCGAGGTGCTCGACACAGAACAAGGGGTGGATTGTGTGCTTTTCGACTTTATCATTGCCGAACGCGACGACGTTCAGGGCACATACACGCGCCAACGGCGGTATAATTCGGTGGTTTTTAATCGTATAAGTGGCCTGCGTGCTTGCGAATTGAGCCTTGATTGGCGCATTCATGGGCTTTATATGATAAGGCGTGCGATACATCTACAATATCCTTACGATGAGAGTAGTCCTGTGTATAGCGACGAAAACACCACGCGCGTGCATTATTGGGCATCGCAAGAGGTGGCGCAATGTGCGGGAAAGTATTTCTATCGCCAGCATGCAGAGTCGGCCACGCATGCGCCTAACCTGAATAAGTACTATCGTTTGGATGCTTACAAAAGTCTGAAACAATTTTTGCAGAGCCATGCCGACACCCGTTTCCTGTGCGCACGATTTGAAAACATGCGGTGGTTAACGGTTGTTGACCTATATTATGAGTACTATCAAACGCGGCGACAATTGTCGCGAACAGAGCAACAAACGGTGAAAAAGCGTTTGAAAGCGGCTTGGCAAGACATCGACCTGTCTTTGCTAAGTGGCAAAGATACGCGCAAATTTGGGTATATGCCCCTCCGCTTTTCGTGGTTGGCGTTTAGGATGCAAGCAGAATTGTATTTCTTCGTTAGGGCAATGCGCAACAGTTTAAGGTAAGATAGCACGTGAGAACCATTAAAACCGCAAAGCTAGGTATGGATAAAGTAAATGATTTTGAAGTTCAGTTTTATAAGGCACTGCGCCTTTTAGACTTCGGTAAAACAGAGCAGGCCTCAAAAATACTAGAAAACGTAGTTGCTGAGGCTGCTAAAATGCAGAACAACCTTTTCTTTATAAGGGCAAGTTGTGTGTTAGGCGAGTTGTTGTTTGAGGCAGGCAGGCACAACGAGGCTAGGCAGTATTTGACACAAGTGATAGAAACGCCCTGTCAAAATGATGTTGTGGATTATGAAAAGAACCTTGCCGAAGACATCTTAGGCAGGTTATAAAAAAATGCCTTTAAACAAGACAGGGCAATGGAAACAGAAAAGTACAAGATTACAGATCAAGAAGTTGAGGCGATAATAAAGTTAACGCCCCAGCAACGCTATGCTTATTTTGTAAAACGAATATGCGATTGGGAAGAGATATGGACGTTGTATAAGGGCGATTGCATTGTGCTGAACGAAGACAAGCATGGTGTTTTGTTTGCACTTCTTTTCCCTTTCGAGTCTTTTGCCTCTTTCTATGCCACAAGAACAGTAAGCTTGCAGAATGATTTGTGTAAGTGTTTTACTTTGGACGAGTTTCTCTCTACTATCGTAAACAAGCTGTTGGCGAATAACATTGCCTCTGCTTTAGTGTTTCCCGTACCCAATGGATTTGGACTGAACGTTCCATTGGCAAGGCTTATCGCCGACATACACAAAGAATTGGAAAACTACGAGTAGCCAATTGCCTTTTCTGCAATTGTTATACGAACGTTTTCGTCAAGCCAAATGAACAACGTCGAGCTTGTTCGAACATTGTCATGGCGAGAAAACGCACTTTTCGAGGAACGAAAAAGAACCTTTTATTTTATACTCTCCTCAATACATGGAAAATAAAAAACCGCGTGTTCAATTCAAGAACACGCGGCATTTTCTGTTGTTATACGTTGATGAAAATAAAAAATGACGGGACAAGCCGTTGAACTATTAATTTACTTACTTGTAAATCTGCTAACTAGCCAACTTGTTAAGCCGTGTAAACTGGCTATCTCGCTAACTTGTTTAACAGTTAACTCGTTAACTTATCAACTTGTAAACCCGTCAATTTGTCAACTCATCAACTTGTCAGCTCACTCAATATTCCACAACTGTTGTCTCTTTTGTTTCAGGGTCGTAAACCTTTTCCCTAATCTTAAACACCTGCCATTCGGCCATAGCTACCCAGTTTTTACCAGAAGTTGCCGACTTAATTTTAAACCAGACGTAGCGGAAAGGCTTATCGCTCTTAATACTTCGTGCCGACTCGTACACAGCCTTCTTGTCGCCAGGTAGGTTGGCAAACGAGGCCAGCTTGCGTGTTCCCGTTTCGTTGGCATAGTATTCAGGAGTGTTTTCAAAGGCGTCGCTAACAAGCACATCCATTTCCTTGGGGTTGTCTTTATTGTTGTTGTCGCGACATACATAGCGGAATTGCAAGGCTGTGCGCTCTTGTCCCAAGTCGAACACAATATAATGGGGGAACGGTTTGGGGGCACTCCAACTCATGTGGAAGTAAGTATTCTCATTTCCGTCTATCAAGGCAGACAGTGGTCCTTCGCTAGATTCGGGGTCGTCGCTCCACACTTGGCTCGTTTCAAACGTCAAGAGGTCTTTAAATGTTTCGTAAACGGTCTTTGTTGCCGCTCCTGCTTGCGCCGTAATCTTGGCCACATCGCCTCCTGCCCCAGCCTCGCTGAAAGGTTGCAAGCTATATTCTATTTCGCCATAGCGCGCCAGCAGGTTGTCTATCTTGATAGAATCGCTATAAACACTTGCCAAACGCATGCGCACTTGTTCTTCTCCAGGCACCTGATATGTCACCTTAATATACTTATAAGTGGGATTTTGGGGTATCGTCCACCTGATGATTACGGCCCCTGGTGCCTTGTCGTACCTAAGCGTTTGAGCATCTAACGATGTAGGCGCAGGCCCATTGTCGTCTTTGCTGCACGAGCAGAAAGAACCCACCGCACATAGGCAGACTATGGATAATATGATATTTTTCATTTCGTTGAATGTTAAATGTTCGTGTTACCTGTGGTCACCCGTATATCCAGGATTATTCACAAGGTGTGGATTCTTGTTGATGTCGGCAATGGGGATGGGCAATAGGTATTGCGTAGGCGACTCAAACTTACGCTCAAACTGAATTTCTTTCAGCGTAGCGAAGTCTTCTATGGTAGCTGCATCAATGTTCAATCCCTTAGCTTTCACATTGAAATACTTCTCGCCCAACATCCATCGGCGCATATCCCAGAAGTTTTGGCACTCCAAATAAAACTCAGCCATACGCTCTTGTCGCACAATTTGGCGCAGCTTAGCTTGGTCGAGTGTAACGCCAGCACGCGCCCACGATGTTTCAACATCGGGAATACCCGCCCTTTGGCGAACCTTGTTGAGGTAAGTCTTGGCCGTTTCAAGGTCGCCCGTTTCCACACAAGCCTCTGCATAGCCCAAATAAAGGTCGGCTAAACGGATAACAGGGAACGGACTCCATTCGCGCGAACCGCCACCACTGGCAGCCACAACTGTGTTAGGGCTTACAAATTTCTTGTTGAGATACCCACCAGGCGAATAATTACCAGGTCGTTTTTGCGCCACTGAACCTCGGCTGCAGTTTCCTCCTAGAACAAAATCGCATACTACGCGCGTATCAGAAGTGTTCTTTTGCCCATTGCTCATGGTGTAAGCAGGATTGGAAGGATCATTCTGAAGTTCGTAATAACCTCCTTGGAAAGCCACCCAAGCGTAAAAACGCGGTTCGCGGTCGAGGTTAAAGACGATGGTTTTCTTTCCGGGCTGGCCCTCGTCTTGGTGCGCCGAATCGATGGCCACCACTTGCAGCTTTTCAATGTCCTTAAATTCGGGGTCTTCATCCCAAGGCAATCCATTCTTGGTATAAAAACGATTAAGCATCGCCCATGTGGGGCAGATACCATTCCAAGCCGAACCGGAGTTATTGAAGGGCATTGATTTATTTTGTACGCCATACCACCCTTCACTACGCGTTTCGGCCAACAGCACCTCAGGGTTAACTTCTTGGTAGTCGAGCGAAAGCAAACGCAGACAGCGCACGGGCCCGGCAGCAGGCCATTGGTTCTTGCTGGCATCGCCAATATAACGGTCTTGCTTGGTGTAGAGATGATAACCATTTTGCTCGGCAATGTCGATGGCCTCTTTCATGGCGTCGCGCGCCTTCACCCACTTGTTGGCATCGTAGGCCGTAGGCATTAGTTGCGCTCCATTGTCAGGGTCGCGCATATTCTTAAACAGTTCGGGAGCGCGTTCGTTAAACAAAGGCGAGGCCGCGTAAAGCAGCATTTTGGCTTTCACAGCCTTGGCAGCCACACTTGTGGCTAAACCGTATTGTACCTGCGGACGTGTTGCAGGTAGAACTGCAGCTGCAGCATCCAACTTATCGCATATCCATCGTACACACTCGTCGTAAGGCATACGATGAGCAAAGTCTTCCACCTTTGTCTCAATGTCGGGTGTTTCGTTCACCAAAATAATCGAGCCATAGCATCGAGCCAACATATAATGGTAGTAGGCGATGAGGAATAGGCCTTGTGCCTTATAGTCGGCCTTCATCTCATCGTTCATGTCGGGTGTTTTGTCTACTGCCTCCAAGAACATGTAACATTGTCTAATGCCTTGGAAAAATCCGTTCCAATAAGATATAACAGGGGACGTTGCAGTGAAATTACCCTTTGGGAAAGCTGCAAATGTTTCATGTTCGAAGGCCGAAACCACCTCATCGCCCGTAAGTAAGTCTAGTGAAATTTGCGCGATGTTCGATTGCGGTAAGTATCCGTAGCACGAGTAGAGGTAGCGTTCGGTCTTATCCTTATCCGAATAAGTGTCTTTCTTCGTGGCATTCTCGTCTGGAACGATGTCCAAGAAGTTACACGAAACGAACGAAAATGTCGCTGCCACGGCAATGAAAATTCTATATATTGATTTCATCTTGTTGTTCGGTTATAGTTATTTAAATGTTAGCTGCAAGCCAATGTTAAACGTTCTTTGCAGGGGATATTTCATGCCTGCGCCTCCACCCAGTTCAGGATCCCACAGTTTGAATGCCGAGAAGGTAACAAGATTGCTGGCACTGGCGTAGATGCGGCCGTACTTAAACTTATAGCCAACCTCTATGTTCTTTAAACGGAGATAAGCGGCACTGCGCAACCAATAGGTAGATGCCTGCATGTTGTTGTGATTATTATACTTTGTAAGGCGTGGATAGCGCGCATTGGGGTTTTGGTTGTCCTTGCTCCAATAGTCGTCGGCAATCCATTGCAACACGTTTCGCTTGCTCTGTGTACCAAAAGGTTCGAAGTTGCTCATCATCAGGCTTACGTTTGCCTGCCCTTGGAAGAAGAAAGAAAGGTCCCACTTCTTATAAGATATAGATGGGCCAAAGCCGTAAACGATTTCGGGAATATACGGGTAGCCCAGTTGCACACGGTCGTTAGCGTCTATCTTGCCGTCGTATTCGCCATTCTGGTCGGGTTGGTCGGCGTATTTTACATCGCCAGGAGCAATGGCAATGTTGCCCAAAGTAGACTTCGGGCTGTTTGCAATGTCGGCCTCGTCAATATATAAGCCGTTTGCAACATAGCCCCAATAGGAGTTCAGTCTTTTACCCACCATTCTAAGGGCAGGCCTGGTGTCGGCGGCCTCATCGTATTCAAGCACTTTGTTGCGCGCAAAGGTAAACGTTCCGCGGAACTCTACAGAGAGATCGTTATTAATTTTCTTGCCATAGTCCAGCGCCAAGTCTACGCCCCAGTTCTTAACTTTGGCCAAGTTGCCATAGATAACAGTACCTGCCGTACCAAAGTAATTGGGTATTGAACCTTTCTGCTGGAAGATGTTGCTGCGAATTTCGCGAAAAGCATCAATTGTAAGCTTAATGTCTAGCACATTCAAGTCAAAGCCCACATTAAGTTTGCGCCCCACTTCCCACGTAAGGTTGGTGTTTTCGAAACGGCTGAAGGTAGGCCCTGTAAGCGTACGGCTCTGGTTTCCATAGCCTGTGCTATACCCAGGACTGCCAGTTAGATTAACGATAGCTTGATATGCAAAGCGTTGCCCGCCAACTTGATCGTTACCAACCAAGCCATAAGAGCCACGTAGCTTAAATTGCTTAACTATATTTTTCAACGACTTAAAGAAAGGTTCTTCACTGATATTCCAACCCAACGAAACCGAGGGGAAGAAACCCCAACGATGACCTTTGGCAAAACTTTCTGAGCCGTTATAACCTGCATTAAGTTCCACCATATAGCGATACTTATAATCGTAAGAAAGCCTTGCAGCCAAGCCCATGCGTCGTTTGGGCAGCGACGCCAAGAAGTTGGAGTTAACATTAGAATTGAATTCGTCGATGTTGAACAATGCCATGCCGCTAATAGTGTGGGCACCAAAAGCACGATTATAGTCCAAATAGGTTTGGAAATAATACCTACGATCGCCTGTGGTACTAAAGTAATTGTTCAACAAAAACTTTTGGGGAACACCAATAGGCTTCACCGTCATATCATATCCACCTTCTGCAGCAGGATTAGCAGCATAGTCAGTAAGTTGATAATGGTTGTAGTCTTGCAACCTAAATTTGTTGCTGCGAGTCCAATTCTTGAAAGAGAACAGTGCCTTCAGTCCTAAACCTTTAGTGATAAAGTCTAACTTTTGTTCGAAATTAAGGTTTGCCACCACCGTACTCTCAAATTGGTCTTTATATCCTGTGGTAGCTGCAGCCATTGGGTTAGCAGGATTATAATTACCTGCTTGCAAGGCTCCCCAATGATACCAATCATCGTTACCCTTGGGATACATAATGGGAAAGTCTACAGGATTGGTACCCATGATGGCATCAAACACTTCGTCAACCCCTCCACCCGATGAACTTGTAAGCATACCATGCATGTTATTCATCTGCACATTGAGATGAAGTGACAACTTCGAAGACTTAGAGAAATTGAAATCCACATTGTTTTGAAAGGCATATTTCATGTAGCTGGTGGTGTTGTCGTACGAGAAATATCTACTCGAAACGTCTTTAAGCATGCTGGTTTCATGGCTGGCGTTGATGTTCATAAAGTAAGTGATCTTCGCTGTACCGCCACGCACATTGAAATTGGCACGTTGGTTCCACGTTGCATTCTTGAAAAGCTCCTTATACCAGTCTACATTAGGATACACGTAGGGGTTAAGTCCACGCATCGTGCCGTTAATCTTGTCTTCCGAATAAAGCAAATCGCCCGACCCTTGGTTTGTTACAGCTTCGTTGTACATGCGCATAAAGGTAACGCCATCTACGATTTTTGGCACTTTGGTAGGCGTGTTTACCCAGTTTTCTACGCGCAAACCGATAACAGGACGGTCGAGGTCGGCACCCGATTTGGTTTTGATAATGAGCACTCCATTGGCACCACGCGTACCATACATGGCCGTTGCGGTAGCGTCTTTGAGAACAGAGAAACTCTCAATGATTTCTGGATCGATGGCGTTAAGGTCGGCCTTGGTTATTTCCACACCATCCATCACGATGAGCGGAGAGGTTGCACCACTCATTGTAGAAATACCACGCACAAAGAAGTCGGCGCCATTGTTGCCTGGCTCGCCGCTGCGCTGATAGGCAATAACACCCGATAACCTACCTGCAAAAGCGGTAGAGAGGCTTGTTGCAGGCACTTTCAGGTCGTTAGGCCTAACGGTTTGGATAGAACCCGTAACCGTTTCCTTCTTTTGGGCAGTTCCAAAAGCGGTGATAACGGCACCTTCGAGCATCTGCGCTTGGTCTGAAAGAGTGATGGAGAGCACCTTCACATCGGTCACTTTGATTTTCTTGGTGGTGTAACCAAGGTACGACACTTCGAGGGTTGAACCCTTCGTAGCACGGATTTCGAAACGTCCGTCTGCGTCGGTGGCTGTTCCCTCGGTTGTACCAACCACCTTCACAGTGGCACCCACTAGCGGTTCGCCCGTGTTAGAGTCGGTTACTACACCTACGATTTTGGGTGCCGTACTGTTTTGTGCAGGCGTAAGCGCAGCCTTTAAGCCGTTGGGAGCGGCTGCCACACTGAGCCAAGGCATACCAAGCGACCAACCGCTAGCATGGACTTGAGTCTGCAACGCAGGGGCGAACATAAGTAAAGCCACGCCCGACGCAGTACAACACAACTTTCTTGTTAACGTTGTTTGTAATTGCATAATTGGGTTTTTAGTTTAAAGATTGTAACTTTTAAATGGTTTGCTGATTTTAATAGCTGTTCCTTTTAGATTTAGTTGTAAGCAACATCCTATATCATCCAGTAGAGAATTGCGACACAAAAGTAACTATTTTTTTAAACTCTACGAGCAATTTTGCCAATATTTTTATTATTCCTTCATTAAATAACGTTAAACAAAGAAAAGCTAAGAGCATTACAAAAAACAACCCAAATCGGTTCATCAAAGGACATCTTTCAATATTTCCTCTAATGAACCGATTTGGGTTAAATCACAAACTAAAACGGGAAAGGGCAGACTAGTCGAACTAATCGGGCTACTCCCAACTTAATTCTTGGTCTTTTCCCATATTATTTTGGGAGCCATTCCCAATTAATTTCTAGGCTTTGCCTACTTAATTTTAGAACCATCCCTAGCTTAATTAGACTGATCCCCCTAAAAGTATTGGGTTAGGCGATTGGTCTTTTGCCACCCCCCTCATACCTTACAGCCACACTTTTTTCTTAGCCTTTCGGCTCTCGTTACTCATTCTGTCGAGTGCCGTAACCACATATCTGTATTTAACTTGCCCCTTATCATAAGGCAGCTTAATCCACTTATCGTGCGTGATAGCCACAATTTTGGCAGGATTGTCAATGTCAATGTCTTCTCCTTGGGCAAATCTGTACACCACATACTTCTGTGCAAAGTCGCCCCATCGTTTTCCTTTGGGCTCTTCCCAGAAAAGTACAAGGCCGTCGCTAGTCCAAACCGCTTTAAGATGTTTGGGCTTTTTGGGGCGTTTATGGTCGATAAAGGGCATGAGGGGTTGCAGGGCTGGGGTCTTCCAATAATATGTTCGCAATGCCGAGCCATAGTTACCCATGTTGTCGGCCACGGCTTTGGCATACCATAGCACAGCCCCTTGCACGTTGGGTAAGTTTCGGCGCAGCTTAAACTTGGCCTCCATCTGGTTGGTTTTGGGGTTGTTTAGGTCGGGTTCCTTCACCGTTCGCTCCACGCTTTCGCCGATATAGAGCGGTCTGTTGCCTGCATACTTGTTCCACCAGATGGCAAGTGTTTGGTAATCGGCAGTGGGATGACCAATTTTCCAATACAACTGCGGCACACAATAGTCCACCCAGCCGTTGTTCACCCATAGCAGAACGTCTGCGTAAAGGTCGTCGTAATTTTGCAAGCCAGCCGTTGCGCTGCCGTTAACAGGGTCTGATTTCCTATTGCGATAGATGCCGAAAGGCGAAACGCCAAACTTCACCCACGGCTTGCGGTCCTTGATGGTTTGGCCCAAGCGTTGTACAAAGGCGTTCACATTGTTTCTGCGCCAATCGTTCTTGTTGGTTATTCCGCCGTTATAGCGCATAAACTCCTTGTCGTCGGCAATGGTTTGGCCAGCGGCAGGGTAAGGGTAAAAGTAGTCGTCGATGTGTATTCCGTCTACATCATAGCGCGTAACGATGTCGTCTACCACGCGACAGATGTACTCGCGGTTCTCAGGCAACCCAGGGTTAAGTATCAGCTGACCATTGTAGGGGAACACTCTATTGGGATATAACGACGCCACATGGTTGCGCGCTAAGGCTGTTGTTCCGGCCGTCTTTGCACGATAAGGGTTAATCCAAGCGTGAAGTTCCATACCGCGCCGATGGCATTGGGTAATCATCCATCTGAGCGGGTCCCAGTAAGGCATGGGGGCTCTCCCTTGAACGCCCGTTAGGAAACGACTCCACGGCTCGATTTTGCTTTCGTAGAGGGCGTCGCACTCTGGCCGAACCTGAAAGATGATGGCGTTAACTCCATCGCGTTGCAGTTCATCGAGTTGCTGTCTAAGCGTTTGTTGCATGGCGGCGGTGCTCATCCCTGTGAACTGTCCGTTTACCGTTTGTATCCATGCGCCCCTGAATTCTCGTTTGCTGTGGAGCGAGGCTGCACTAAGTTGGGGTGCGCCTGCAAACAACATGGTAGCCAAAAGTGTGGCTATCATCATTAGTCTTTTCATTTCCTGTTATTGTTTTCGTGCAAAATTAGTCAAAACACATGTAATAACCGCCGTTTGAAATATAATAATATTTAAGTTG
>ERZ772921.1814-NODE-1814-length-11973-cov-2.752559_pt1 | contig 11973 bp, 10 predicted proteins | sample MGYA00512117_ERZ772921 | MGnify/ENA primary metagenome ERZ772921 (study PRJEB29015, sample SAMEA2737944) | human oral metagenome | biome: human oral; feature: human-associated habitat; material: dental | place: China | collected 2150 ... | reverse complement strand
TCCTCTGCCATCTTTTTCTCTTTCCATTTTTCTATGTTCTGGACGATGGCAGTCATGTTCCCTTGGAGCTTCTTGTGCTGATGCAAAACCAAATGTTCCGACTAATGCTAAACTTAAAACTAACTTTTTCATAATGTTCAAATTTTTACGATTTTCTATTTGTTTGATTCGTTTTTTTGGTCAAGGTTAAGTTTGTAAAAGTTAAACTTCTATTAAGTTTTCTTAAATTTCTTCTAAAGAATCATTATCTTTGGGCAACTTTCTAAAATTTATCTAAAATGAAGATTTTATATCAAAAACTAATCTCTTGTGTCGTTTTTAGTGTCTTTACGCTGAACTCTGCGCAGGAAATCACTTTAAATAAAATACACTCAGGGTATTACAGAACCGAGTTTATCTATGGGATAAACTCCATGAATGATGGAGAACACTACACCGTTTTGGAAAAAGATGGAATTGTAAAATATTCCTACAAAACAGGAAAAAAAATAGAAACCATCTTAGAGGCTAAGATACAGGACTATACATTTTCTCACGATGAGAGTAAAGTGCTGGTTCTGAACGAACAACAGCCCATCTACCGCCATTCTTTCTTAGGAAAATACCATGTGGTAAATCTCAGTAAAAACGGAAAAATAACTGCCCTAAACAACGGAAACTGGGTTCAGGAACCTAAATTCTCTCCTGATGGAAGGTTCGTGGCTTTTATCTCCGGGAACAATCTTTATTATCAAGACCTCAGCTCTGAAAAAATCACGCAAATCACTTTCGATGGTGAGAAAAATAAAATCATCAACGGACTGGCAGACTGGGTGTATGAGGAGGAATTCGGGCATGCAGATATGTACCAATGGACAAAAAACAGCGAAAGTCTGGTTTTCGTGAAATTTGATGAAAGCCAAGTAAAAGAAATGAATATGCAGGTTTTCAATGGAAATCTGTATCCGCAGGATTTTCGTTTCAAATATCCGAAAGCTGGAGAAGAAAACTCAAAAGTTTCGGTATACGCCTATGATTTAAAACTAAATAAATCCACGCAAATCAATCTTGCTAACTTTGAATCTTACTATATTCCACAGGTTTTCCAGACTGCACAGCCTAACGAAATAGCGATAGCAACTTCCAACAGACATCAGAACAAGCTGGAAATCATCAAGATAAATACTAAAAACTATTCTACCAAGAAAATCCTAACCGAAACGGATGCCGCTTGGATAGAGACGGACAATCTTTCTTTGGAATTTTTGGAGGACAATTCTTTCCTTTGGGCTTCGGAAAGAGATGGTTTCAGACATTTTTACTGGTACACGCCTGACGGAAAACTGAAAAAACAAATCACCAAAGGCAACTGGGAAATCACTGACTACTATGGTTTTAGCCCAAAAAATTCTGAAATCTTGGTGCAGACTACCGAAAAAGGCAGCACCAACAGAGTGGTGAGCAAAATAAACATCAAAACAGGGAAAAAGCAGATAGTTTCTGAATTAAATGGAACTAATAATGCTGATTTCAGCAAGTCTTTCCAATATTTTATCAACACGCATTCTTCCGCAGAACAGCCGAATACTTACACTTTGAGGGATTTTAACGGGAAAACACTGCGAGAATTACAGAATAATAATTCAGTGCTGAAAAAACTGCAGTCAGATGGTTTCGTAACCAAAGAATTTTTCCAAATTCCAAACAAAAACGGCGACCAAATGAACGCTTGGATGATAAAACCCAAAGACTTCTCGCCTAACAAGAAATATCCTGTGCTGATGTACCAATATTCTGGCCCTGGCTCACAACAGGTAAGCAACGCTTGGGACGGCAGAAACGCAATTTGGTTTAACCTTTTGGCTCAAAAAGGATACATTGTGCTTTGTGTAGATGGGCGAGGAACGGGCTATCGTGGAACGAAATATAAAAAAGCGACCTACAAGAATTTAGGAAAATACGAGATAGAAGACCAAATCGCTGCTGCACAGTGGATCGGTTCACAGAGCTTTGTAGATGCTGGGCGAATTGGGATATTCGGATGGAGTTTTGGAGGATATATGGCAAGTCTAGCGATGACCAAAGGAGCGGATGTTTTCAAGGTAGGAATCGCTGTAGCACCTGTAACCACTTGGCGCTATTATGATACTATCTACACTGAAAGATATCTACAAACGCCACAAGAAAACCCACAAGGATACGATGAAAACTCGCCTATCAATTTCGCTGGTTTGATGAAAGGAAAATTCCTACTAATCCACGGAACAGCAGATGACAATGTCCATTATCAAAATGCAGTAGAAATGGCGGAAGTTCTTATTCAGAAAAACAAAGAGTTTGAATTCATGACCTATCCAGACAAAAACCATGGAATATATGGTGGAAACACAAGACTACATCTATACCAAAAAATGACAAACTTTATTTTAAATAATCTATAATTATGAAAAACAAACATCCAAAAGGTTTGCCCTATCTCTTCTTCACAGAAATGTGGGAAAGATTCGGTTATTATTTGATTTTAGGAATCTTCGTGTTGTATATGATTGATGCTGACAAGGGTGGTTTGGCCTTTGAAAGCAAACATGCTGATGACATCTTCGGGACATTCATTGCCCTTACCTACCTTACGCCGTTTCTTGGTGGGTTTCTTGCAGACAGACTGCTGGGATACATCAAGGCGATTTACATCGGTGGGGCGCTTATGGGGCTAGGATACATTGGGTTAGGACTTTTCAAAGATGTGTCCATGTTCTATGTGTCAATGGGACTGATAATCGTGGGTAATGGATTCTTTAAACCGAGTATCTCCACGCTTTTAGGAAATCTCTATTCTGATGACAAGTATAAAGCCAATAAAGACGCAGGATACAACATCTTCTACATGGGGATAAATATCGGGGCTTTTGTATGTAACATCATTGCGGCTTATATGAGAAATAAATACGGCTGGGGCGAGGCTTTCGTAACGGCTGGAGTAGGAATGTTTTTAGGACTGATTATTTTCTCTATTGGTAAAAAACATGTCGTTCATGCCAATGTAATGAAACCTGTTCAAGAGGGCGATACCACTATCAGTTCCATCTTGGTAAAGGTGTTCCTTCCTGCCATCATCGTGGGAGTTATCGGCTGGGTAATCCCTGGGAACATCTTTGGGTCAGATTCTACTGATGCCTTTATATTTGCGTGTATTCCTGTTATTTTGTTTTATATTTTTATTTACATCAGTGCAAACGCAGAGGACAAGAAACCTATTGGGGCCTTGTTGGCGATATTTGCAGTGAGTATGATGTTCTGGGCTGTATTTAAACAAAACGGAACCGCCCTTACCCGTTGGGCAAATTACTACACGGACAGAAGTGTCCCTGCGGCTTTAGAAGAACCTTTGGAAAGCATCTATTTGGTGGATACAAAGGACTACAATACAAAGGAAGTTGCAGTTCATGACAATCAGTTCCAAACCGTAAAAGGTGAAGATGGAAAACCTAAAAAAGAACAAGGAAAAGATATTTATTTCAAAAATATAAGTAAGGAACAAAGAGCCGAGCTGGAAGCCAATCCAGACAAGAAAGTATATCTCTACAATACGGAGTTGTTTCAGTCTATCAATCCTTTCTGGGTTATCGCCCTTACACCAGTGGTGGTAGGCTTCTTTATGATGCTTCGTAGAAAAGACAAAGAGCCTTCTACTCCTACAAAGATAGTTTTGGGGTTATTCCTGTCGGCTCTCAGCTGTCTCGTGATGGTAGGCGCAGTATATGCAGGAGATAACGGTGCTTACAAAGTATCACCACTTTGGCTGTTTGCTGCTTATGGAATCATCACAGTAGGCGAGCTTTGCCTGTCTCCTATGGGACTTTCTCTAGTGTCTAAACTTTCTCCGCCGAGAATTACAGCGCTGATGATGGGAGGATTTTTCCTTTCTACTTCGATAGGAAACAAACTCTCTGGTATACTAGCAAGTATGTGGTACAGCTACGAAGACAAAGCATATTTCTTCTGGGTAAATTTCGCCCTGCTGCTCATCGCCACACTGCTGGGAGTAGCCATCCTAAAACCACTAAATAAAGCCATGAAAGAAAAAGGCGTGAAATAAACCGAAAATCATAAAACTCCCACATTGTCATCAATGCGGGAGTTTTTCTAATTTAATATCAATATGGCTTTGAGTTATTTCCTTTTGTAGGTTTTTGTAATAAAAGTATAGTAGATGAGACAACCGCCGCAGGCAGTGATTGAAGGAAGGAATCTTGCTTTTTAGATAACTGACAGAGCTAATTATCATCACTGCTGCTAAATAATATCCTTTGAAAATTTCTCATTTTTCTCACCTTATTTTATGAAGGTTTTGCAGCTGTAAAACATCTACTATACTATATGAATACTCTGCAAACATAGTATAAATAGATTATTATTATATTATGTTTGTTAAAATTTAGAAAAATTTGCTATTTTGTGTTGTTTGTTTGGGGTATTTTTCTTTCATTTGTGTAATTTTAACCTAAAAAAGAATATTATTCTATGGAAAGAATTGATAAATTGGATGATAAAGACCTTGCGTTACTTAGAATTTTACAAAATAACTCCAAGAAAACCATAAAGGAACTCGCAGCGGAAGTCAATCTCTCGCCTACTCCCGTTTTCGAGAGGGTGCGGAGGCTGGAAGAAAACGGCTATATCAAAAGATACTCCATCGTGATAGATGCCGAAAAGCTCAACAGGGGATTTAGTGTTTTTTGCAGAATCAAGCTGAAAGCACACGACCGAGATATCGGTATCCAGTTTGCTCAGGAAGTTTTGGCTCTTGATGAAATCACCGAATGCTACAACATTTCTGGAGATTTTGACTATTTATTGAAAATTCAGGTTCGCGACATGAAACATTACCAAGACTTTATCTTCAATAAACTGGGTCGCCTCGATACCATCGGTAGTACGAACAGCACCTTTATCATGGAGGAAATAAAGAACATCTACGGCATAAATATATAACTCCGCAGAAAACACCTGCTCCAAAACAAATAACATAACCAAAATTTTCCAGTCTGACACTTTCAGGGTATGCGGAAGCCCATTCCTGAAAAATTACGGCTATTGCTTTCATTTTAGAATAGCTTTTCTGTTTTAAAATGATGGTTGCAGGAGTTTTGCAATGGGCATACGGCTTCGGAAAGGAAGTTTCAAAAACATTTTAATAGCGAGCCGGAAAAATTCTGTTTATTGATTTTAACCTAAAATAATAAGAACCGATAAGAAATCCCACTTTCCAGCAGAAAGAAACAGCAGGAATTTTCTGGAATTGGTATTCCAAGCAGGGAGAAGTTGCCGGAAATTTTCAGAATTGGACTTTCAGGGTAAAAAAAACGGCGGAATTTTTCCAGATTGGTATCTCAGGGTGTCGGGAAATGAAATTCCAGGTCGGGAATTGCATTTTTTGGAAAAAAAATAGCCGCATTTTTTCAGAATTGGACTTTCAGGGTGTCTGGAAGTCCAATTCCCGATGAGGAATTGTTATTTCATTAAATAAAAAATCAAATTCCTTGTAAGGAATCATGGTTTTTTCTCCCTGAAATACAAATCCCACCAAAGGAACGGCTATTTTTTTACGAATAATATAATAATTTATTTTTTTTCTGATAAATTCGGTCTGGTTTTATTCGTTTTTTAAAAGAATTTTGGTGATTTCTTTCATTCTGAGATAGCTGTCCCAATCTAAAACAGCGAATGCAGCCTGCGGGAGAAACCGAAACCCTGCTGAAACTGGGAAATAAATCAACATGTAGAAGCCAAGCATCAAATATTATAATGGTTTTGCACTCCTGCGATTTTAAAACCTAAAATTAAATCTCTACTTTTGCAGCATGATAAAAATAGGAAATGTAGAACTGCCGGATTTTCCGCTGCTTTTGGCGCCCATGGAAGATGTCTCAGACCCGCCGTTCCGCAGGCTGTGCAAGATGCAGGGGGCAGACCTGATGTATTCGGAGTTTATTTCATCCGAAGGACTGATTCGGGACGCCATAAAGAGCAGAAAAAAATTAGATATTTTTGATTACGAAAGGCCTATTGGCATTCAAATATTTGGAGGCGATGAGGAAGCGATGGCGATGTCTGCCAAGATAGTAGAAGCGGTACAGCCGGATCTGGTGGATATCAACTTTGGGTGTCCTGTGAAAAAAGTAGTGAGCAAAGGCGCTGGCGCTGGAGTTCTGAAAGATATTGACCTGATGGTAAAGCTTACCAAAGCGGTGGTAAATTCTACCGAACTTCCCGTAACAGTAAAGACTCGTCTGGGATGGGATTCTGAGAGCATCAACATAGAAGAAGTAGCAGAAAGGCTTCAGGATGCGGGGATAAAGGCACTTACCATCCACGCCCGTACGAGAACCCAGATGTATAAAGGGGAAGCCGACTGGGAGTACATCAGCAAAGTGAAGAATAATCCTAATATAGAAATACCTATTTTCGGAAACGGCGACATAGACAGCCCAGAAAAAGCGAAAGAATATAGAGAAAAATATGATGTAGATGGAATGATGATAGGCCGCGCAGCCATAGGCTATCCGTGGATATTTAATGAAGTGAAGCATTTCTTCCGGACAGGAGAAAAGCTGCCTGAACCGACCCTGAAAGACAGGCTGGACGCTGTGAAAAACCATGCAGAATGGTCTGTAGAATGGAAAGGCGAGCGTGCAGGACTGGTAGAGATGAGACAGCATTATGGCAATTATTTTCGGGGGATTCCTTATTTCAAAGAGTTTAGAAGCAGATTCTTGCAGGTGCTTACAATACAGGAGATGAATGATTTACTGCAAGAAATCTATACCAAAATAGCACAAGAAGAGATATAAATGCCTTTTTTAGAGATAAAATCAGCAGACTTTGGGTATAATGTTCCATTGATTTCTAATGTGAATGCCTCTTTGGATTTGGGAGATATCTGCCTGCTGGTCGGGAATAATGGCGTGGGAAAAACTACCCTGACGAAAAGCATCTTAGGGCAAGTTCCTCTATTAAAGGGCAAAATCAGCATAGATGGCAGTGCTGCTGAGACTTTGTCGGCCTTGGATCTTGCACGGCAGGTTTCTGTTGTCTTCTCTAAATCGGAGGCCTCTCCTTATTATACTTTAAAGGATTTGATTTCTTTGGGCAGATATGTTTATTATCCTTATTACATGAGTCTTACCGATGAAGATGAGGCGGAAATAGAGCAGATAATAGAAAAGCTGAATCTTGCTAAATATAGAAATCATCTTCTCTCCGAACTTTCGGATGGGAATCTCCAGAAAGCGTTTATTGGCAGAGCGTTAGCTCAAAACACGCCCATGATAGTTTTAGATGAGCCGACCACTTATCTTGATGAAGAAAACAAGCTGATTATTTTGGAACTGCTGAAAGATTTAGCCCAAAAGCAGAATAAACTTATTCTTTTTTCTTCCCACGATTGGCGGATTGCTAAAGATTTTTCAGATAAATTATGGTGGATAAAGGATGAAAAAATCCTCACCGGAAAGATTATAAAGTCTGATAAATCCAATCGCCTGTCAATAGATGAAATTATACAAGAAGAAATATAATTACCTTTGAATAAATGAAAAAAGTAGAAGAATACATATTTTATAGAACCTACATGGCTTATAAAAAGAAAGACGACCCAGCATTGTTTTCAAGTTCAATGTACCTAACCGCTATTTATATTTTTCTACTAATGCCTATATATGGTTCTATAGCCAATCTTTTTAGAAACAATAGGAATATCTATGACCAAGGAATTGTTGTCGGAAGTATGATTTCTATTGGAATTTATATGATAAAAAAGTATTATAATCCAAAAAATCTTAAGAACATTTTAGCACAAAACCGAAAGAAAAAGAAAATCTTCTCCACTTGGTTTTATTTCACTATCTTACCTATTAGTATGGTTATAGGTGTAGCGCTGTATGGACTTATTACCTCATATGTTATTAAAAAGTTTGGTTTAGAAGGTATTATTTACCAATTATTTACTAAAAAATAAAAGTCCTTTAATTTGTCTTTAATTTTGCAATAACATCTATTCCCCCAGTGGTAATGTCCCCAATTTTACAAAGAATCTCTGTATCCAACGGCAGGAAGACATCCATTCTAGAGCCAAATTTTATAAATCCTAATTCATGCCCAGCTTTGGCTTGGTCGCCTTCTTTGGAATACATTACAATTCTTCGGGCAACATATCCGGCTATCTGGCGGAAAGCTACTTTATGATTTGTCAGTGTATCTACGGCTATTGTTGTTCTTTCATTCTCTGTGGAAGACTTCTCGTTCCAAGCCATCAGGTATTTACCAGGGTGGTATTTTTTATAGCAAACCGTTCCTGTTACAGGATATCGGCAGATATGCACATTCAGCGGAGACATGAATATGGACACTTGGATGCATCGTGTCTTTAGGATTTCGTTTTCTTCCACTTCTTTTATCATTACTACTTTTCCATCTACGGGGGCAAGAACATTCTCTACCTGCTCTAAAATATTTCGTTCAGGGACACGGAAGAACCAAAGTACCAGACCAAATAGAATAAATAAAGGCAAAGTAACAACCCAATGGTATTTTTCAAGGAAAAAAAACGCTGCTCCGCCAAATAAAACGAGTGCTAAAAATGCTATAATAATAGTAGCTTTTCCTTCTCTGTGAAGTTTCATAATTGATATTTAAAATTAAAATAGTTTTTCTAAAACAAAATACAGATATACAACGGGAGCACAGATAATGAAGCTGTCCAGTCTGTCCAATACTCCTCCGTGTCCAGGGATAATGTTGCCGCTGTCTTTCACTCCAAAAGTTCTTTTTAGCTGACTTTCCACCAAATCGCCAATTGGAGCAGCAACAGAAACCAGCAGACCGACTAAAATCCAGTTGCCCCTCATTTCCGGCATATATTTTTCAATAAAAAATCCTAAAACCAAAGTGCAGATTACTCCACCAGCGAAGCCTTCCCAAGTTTTTTTAGGGCTGATTTTCGGTGCCATTTTATGTTTTCCAAACATTCTTCCTGAAAAATAGGCGAAACTATCACTGCTCCAGATTAAAACAAAAAGCATGAAAACTTCCCAACCAAAAGGGTGTTCTTTAGAATAGTCAAAATATGGTATTCCTAAAGCAAAAGAAAACGAAAGAAATACATAAATAATAATGAAAATTAACTTTCCATTATCATGATAAAACTCGTTAGGATATTTAAATAAAGTAAATGATGCGATTGCAATGAGCAGTATTCCTAAAATTTCTTGAAGATTGAACAAGAAGTAAAAATCATGATTTAAAAATCTTACAGCGAATTTATAAAACACAAGAAAACCAATAGGATAGACAAGCCATTTCCACCAGCTGTCCCCGAATTTCATTATTCTAATAGCCTCCCAAGCCCCCACAATAATAAGAAAGACAATCAGGGAAAGATATAAGTATTCCTGTTTTACATTAATATTAAAAAACTCTTTAAGATAAACAGAGCCCAAATGAGTAGTACACAAAAAAATAAGCAGACCATACACTGCCCCTGAAATAATACGCTGAAGTAAATTCTTGTCCAAAATTATAAATTAAAATTAATCTTCCAGCAAAAGTAAGAAAAGTTTTGGATTTTTCTTATTTGGGTTAAATAATTGTGAGTTACTGCCGCTTATGGATGTCAGATTTCTTACATTTCCACGCCGTTTTATTTTCATCATGGCTTCGCTCAGGTTTGCCACAATTTGTGAGATACTTGCCATGATAATGATTTTTTCAGGAAGTCTGGAAGAATTAAAATGAAGAATATTGTTGTGAGACAGCATTATACGCCCATCATAAGCAATGAGATACTCGCATGTAAGAAACGCAGCATCATTATTGATATCCAGACTTTGGGTATAATGCATTTTTGTGACATCTAAAAATTTCATCAAATCCTGATCACAACAGAAAAGGGATGAAATATTTTCTCCTTTTAATATCTTATTTAAAGTGCCAAGTGCTTCAGTTTCATCTGTGCAATAGTTAAACACTCCGCCCGACATTGTAAATAGCTGGGCGAATTTATAATCAATATCAGAATGTTTCAATTGGTCGCCATAAACAAGCATTCCCTGCTTAGGCTCGGGATTCTCTTCCTTGAAGAGTTTATTTATTAAATTCTGAAAAAAACTCAACTTACTAACTTTGAATGTTATAATTCCAACAAAGTTAATAAAAAATATTGTAGAATATAAAAATAAATATCAAAAAAACACTTTCTTAGTATGAGAAAGTGTTTTTTTCTAAGTGAAAAAGTTGTATTTATGAGATATTTTCTTTATCTCCTATTGTTTCTTCGGGCTCATTTTCTATTGGCCTGTTTTCTTTTTCTTCTGGTTCCCATGCTCTTTTTCCGAAAATCTCCTCCAAATCTTCTCTGAAAATCACTTCCTTTTCAAGGAGTTTTCCTGCAAGAGCCTCTAACTTGTCTTTGTTTTCAGTTAAAATTCTAATAGCTCTTTGATATTGATTTTCAATAAGTTTGGATATTTCTTCATCTATGGTCTTCGCAGTATGCTCTGAATATGGTTTCCCAAAGTTATACTCAGACTGTCCAGAACTGTCATAATAAGAAATATTTCCTATTTTGTCATTCAGACCATATATGGTAACCATAGCTTGGGCTCTTTTGGTTACTTTTTCCAAGTCAGAAAGTGCTCCAGTAGAAATATTATTAAATATAACCTGCTCAGCGGCACGCCCTCCTAGTGTGGCACACATTTCATCGAGCATTTGTTCTGTAGTGGTCAGCTGTCTTTCTTCAGGAAGATACCAAGCTGCACCCAGTGAACGCCCTCTAGGAACGATAGTCACTTTTAGTAATGGATTGGCATGTTCTGTAAGCCAAGATATCGTTGCGTGTCCTGCTTCGTGGATGGCAACTCTTCTTTTTTCAGAAGGTTTTATCGCCATGTTTTTCTTTTCCAAACCACCGATGATTCTATCCACAGCATCGAGAAAATCTTGTTTAGTAACGCTTTCATGGTTGTTTCTCGCAGCGATAAGGGCGGCTTCATTACATAAATTTGCAATATCCGCACCACTGAATCCAGGGGTCTGTTTTGCTAAAAATTCTATATCTACAGAATCATCAAGTTTGATTTTCTTTAGATGAACTTCAAAAATTTCTTTTCGTTCATGGACTTCAGGAAGGTCTACATAAATTTCCCTGTCAAATCTTCCTGCTCTAAGAAGAGCCTTGTCCAAGATGTCTGCACGGTTGGTAGCCGCCATCACGATTACATTAGTATCCGTTCCGAAACCATCCATCTCTGTAAGGAGTTGGTTAAGAGTGTTTTCTCTTTCGTCGTTTCCTGCATTGAAATTGCTCTTGCTTCTTGCTTTACCAATGGCATCAATTTCATCAATAAATATAATTGCAGGAGATTTTGCTTTGAAGATAGGATACGAACTGACAATTGAACAGACCCAAAAGCTGTCGATGACGCCGGAGCTTATTCAAGCGATACAGATTTTGCAATACAACAATCAGGAACTTAACGAATATATAGATAAGGAGCTTCTTGAGAATCCGATACTTGATTCTGAATATCCTAAGGAGTCCGATACAGAGATAGATATAGACAGCTTGAGAGATCAGTTAATTCAGGCAGATGAGAATGTAGAAGCATATAAACAGTGGGAACCCCATAGCACAAGCGATGAGTACTCGTACGAGAATTTTGTGGCTTTTAACTATACCTTGACGGAATTCTTGATAGAGCAATTACATTTTTCTAGCCTTAAAGGTCAGGATGCCGAGATAGGTCGTTACATAATTGAGAATATCGATGATAACGGCTATCTTTCTATGTCTTTAGAAGAAATATGCAGCGTTTTAGAAGTTGATTTAGAAAGTTGCGAGAGGGTTTTAGATGCAATCCACACTTTTGAACCTTCGGGAGTAGGAGCGAGGAACCTCAATGAATCACTTATTATACAGCTCGCTTCATTAGGTGA
>ERZ772921.1812-NODE-1812-length-11979-cov-3.597451_pt1 | contig 11979 bp, 8 predicted proteins | sample MGYA00512117_ERZ772921 | MGnify/ENA primary metagenome ERZ772921 (study PRJEB29015, sample SAMEA2737944) | human oral metagenome | biome: human oral; feature: human-associated habitat; material: dental | place: China | collected 2150 ... | reverse complement strand
AAAAGCTGCCGTCGACAGTGAAAAACGAATTCGTTGTCCCTAGTATAAGGGATGGAAAGGGCTAAAGCAAGTGCTGAAATTATTTTCGTGAAAACAGAGTTTTTTCAGGTATTTTACCATAGGAAAAGCACAATTTCTCTTCCGGAGTGGTAGAAAATCACCGACAGCGGTACAGACGATAAGCCGATCTCACTTCAGGCTGATATCCGCCCTGACTGTTTTGAACCTTCTTACTTTTCTATCAGGTCCTCCATGCTGCAGCCCAGTGTCTTTGCAATGCGGTACAATGTTTCCGCACCGGCCTTGTTGATGTCCTTTCGGCGCTGCTCATACATCTGGATGGAGCGGAGCGTTGAACCGGACTGCTCCGCAAGGGCGGCCTGTGTGCAGCCGTAGGCTCTGCGGATGCGTTTCAGATTGGTATCCTTGAAATATTCTCTGATCCTTTCATCCGCAATGTCCGCGAATTTAGAAATATCGGCTTCATGGAGCGTATAGTACATTCTCTGAAGCTCATCAAAGGATAGTGCTTTGAATATTTCGGAATAGCTTCTCGCCGAATACCATTGGTAATAGGCCACGGCCCAGCCGATCCAGTATTCCCTTGAGCGGCCGAGCTTCCCCGCAGGCTCTGCGCCAAGGCTTTTTCCTGTAGTCTCAAGCATCACGTCCAAAGCAAGCTCTATCCCGCTTTTACCCGCAAGAACGGACGGCTCGCCGTTTTCCATGCGTCGGCTTATTGTGCTTGTGATAAAGAGCTTAACGAAATCCTCACCGGGTATTCCGCAGGCGTTCACAGCGTAGTCGAAGGCATCGCCCAAGGCGGCCTGTGCCTTACTCAGATAGATTTCTCGGTATGCGCGGGTCATCGTTCGCAACGCCTCCTCTCATGATATCCTGTATATACAGACCGTCCGCCTCTTCCTCAAGAATATTCAGATAGGCCTGATTGGCATCGTCACCCCTTGCCTTCCGAAGGACGTAATAGGTATCCTTTTCCGCAGCCTCAAAGCCCTCATACTTGATTTTTGAAAAAGCGAATTTTGACTTGACCACGATCTGCTCCCCCAGCTTTCCGAGGCGCATGGCGCACGAAAGCTGCTCCACAGTGATTGCGTTGTTTAAAAACGCTTCTGCGTAATCAAAATAGGAATCATCGGCTCTGTAGCCCGTGATTAGATCGTAAGCATTGACGTTGACTCCAAAATTGTCAATCAGATAGGATTTAGCTCTTCTCGCCACGGGTGTCTTAATGGAAAACAGTCGGTGTGCAACAAGGACTGCCATCCAGTTGAGTATGGTATAATCCGGGCTGTTTAGCTTATGAATGTTCAGAAACTCCGTGTCCAGCGTATATCGGTTGAAAAATCCGTCTCTCAGAGAAGAAACCGCCCATTCCTTGGCAAGGTCGTTGCTTTCGGTGCAGTAAAAGCCAAGCCCGAAATCATTATTCTTTCGCCCTTCTCCGAAGGTCGGTGTTTCTACGATCTGCTTTGAGCCGTGGTATATCGTCAGCAGTTTATCCATTTTGAATCCCTCCGCTTTTTTAATTATATCACCACAGTGATATAATTAAAAGAACGATGGATGCATTACGCCAAAATAACGATCTCCAAGGTGATGCTTAGGGGGGGCGGACATTTTTTAGACAGCCGCCCCCAACTCCTTTCTATACTGAAGAGGACTGAGTCCTCCGAGTGTTGATTTGATTCGATCTGTGCAGTACCAGCGAATATAACTGTCGATCTCATATTTTAACTCAGCAATCGAACAGCCTTCCCAACTGCGGTTATAGAACATCTCGTTTTTTAGATGTCCGAAGAAGCCTTCACAGGCAGCGCTGTCTGGTGAACAGCCTTTTCTCGACATAGATCTTGGGAGTCCTGCGTCATTAACTATTTTGATCCATTCCGGCCATCGGTAATGACATCCGCGATCTGAATGGATCATGGGTTTCTCTTCCGGATCCAGTGTATTGACAGCATCTCTCAGCATTGCGTTTACCAGATTGCCATTAGGGGAGACTCCCATCCTCCAACTGACAGGCATTCCATCAAAACAGTCAATGACAGGGGACAGATATCCCTTCCCGGACGGAATGGAAAACTCCGTGATATCCGTGAGCCACTTTTCATTCGGTTTATCCGCATGAAAATCACGATTGAAGAGATTCTCCGGGGCCATGCTGAGTTCACCCTGATAAGAGTTGTATCTACGTCTCCTGCGTATCTTGACAACAAGGGATTCCTCCTTCATGATTCTGCGGACGATCTTTTCGGAAACGATTGTTCCCTTCTGCCTCAGAGGCTGATGGATTTTTCTGTATCCATAAACACATCCGTTGTCCTGAAAAGCCTTGATGATTCGGCTCCGCAGTTCGCGGTATTTATCATCTGCCCGTAATGCAGCCTTCTGATAATAATAGCTGCTTCCAGGGATTTCCAACTTAAAGCAGAGTTTTGGCAGTGAGTATTTATTCTTCAGGGCGCCGATGATCACTGCCTTCTCTCTGTTCCCGAGAACTGTCTGATCGACGCCGGGGTCTTTTTTTAAGACATGGATTGTCTCCTTCAGGATATTGATCTCCATCTGCATATCAAGCATTTTTTCTTTCAGATCCTCGATATTGTCCACCGCCTGAAGATCGGAGGGAGTCGTTTTCTTTGCTTTTTTCATGTTGAAGCAGATTCCTTTTTTTCTGTAAGACCGCAGCCATTGATATACAATGGACTCAGTGTATCCGATATCTTCTGCTATTGATCTTACAGGCTCGCCATCAAGCAGGCAACGACGAATTGCCTGCTCCTTCCATTCGGCTGTTGCTTGCTTATAGTGTCGAACATGTGGCTTAGATAAATACTCCGGATACTTTTCAATCCAGTGATAAAGCATTGGATTTGAAGGATATCCCAGTGTTTGTTTGACCGTATTTGCCGAGCCCGCTATGCTATATAATGTCAGTGCGACGATAATCTGCTCCTTGGTGTACCTCATCTGTTCTCACAAGGGTATCATGATGTCCAGGTTTTTGTACACACCCCCATCTTTTTGCGAAAAACGCAAATCGAACTCACGAAAAAGCAAAAACAGTGGATATCAAAAAATAAATATTGGATAACACAAAGATATCTGTTTACTTGAAAATACAATTCTGGTAGAATATCTATGGATATTTTTGCAATTTATAGAATTTATAGACATTGAGACACAAGTGAAACCTAGGAGGAACGCATCATGGATGTGAGCTATAACAAGCTGTTCAAACTGCTGATTGATAAAGAAATGAAAAAAACAGAATTTGCCAATGCAGTTGGGATCAGCGCCAATACGCTGGCCAAGCTTTCGCGAAATGACACCGTATCCATGGACGTTATCATAAAGATATGCCGCTATTTTAACTGTACGGTTGATGAGATCATGGAGGTCTTGCCGGAGACAAGAATCAGAAAATAAGGGGGATCATCTATATGAAACGATCATCACCATACAACGGCGGACTGACGAGAGAGCAATTTCTTTTTTATGAGATGCGTACCACGGCAAAGCTGCTGTCTGACGGAATGACAGACGAGGAAGCTATGGCCGCTATCGTGCGTGATAATCTCTTTCAGTATCCGACTGAAAAATCAATAAAAAAGCTGGCCAGCGCCTGCTTGAAACGACTTCATTCAATGGGTGATGACTGTCTTGTTCAGGCGATTGCCAGTATGCCGTCTGAAGTGGCAAAGCAAATATGTCTGTATGCCATGATGAAGCAGAACCGCCTTGTCTGGGATTTCATGATCACCGTGATTGGAGAGAAGTACAAATTATTGGACACCTCTTTTGACAAGGTGGACTTGAATGCTTTTTTTATGCGGCTTGCCGAGCAGGATGACGGTGTGGCATTCTGGAGCGATGCAACGGTACAGAAAATAAAGCAGGTTCTTGTTCGTATATTGGTGGAAAATGAGTATCTGGACGGCAACAGAGCTGACCATTTGAATCCCGTTCTGATTGGTTCGCTTTTGAAAGAGCGCATTCGGGCAAACGGCGATAATGCAGCACTGATTGCATTTAACTGCCTGGGTTAGGAGGACAAGGAATATGAGTAATCTGAATGAACGCCTTGATAAACTAAGGGCTCTTGTCCAAGACAAGGATTTTCTGGAAGGCAAGGGCTTATCGAATGAGGTCAATATCCGTCTCTTCTGTTATTCGTCAGAAGATGAAATGACAGTGACGCATTTTCTAAGTCAGCTGATGACAGACCAAAATCTTGATTGCCATCTGATCGAATGCAATCTATATAAGCTGTTTATCGAGATCTGCGAAGACTTGGACATTCTGGACAGCATACCGGATATGGAGGAAGGCGAAGGAAGCGAATATCTTCTGGAGCAAATCCATTCTGCCATCGGTGAAAATGAGTTTATCGACAAGATGCGCGAAAAGTTTCAGCCGCAGATTGGAGATGTCATGCTGCTGACCGGAGTGGGAGATGTGTTCCCATTTATGCGGGTGCATAAGATGCTGGAGGCCATGCAGCCATTTTTCTCGGAGGTACCCATATTGGTGATGTATCCGGGTGTATTTGACGGAAACTATCTCCGCCTTTTTGATCGGTTGACGTCGAATCCATATTATCGGGCATTTAACGTTGTCTGAAGAGGGAGGAAAGAAACGTGATTATTCGCGATATGTTTTATGACGACATCAACCGTAAGGTAAATGGTGTCATCAAGGTTGACCAGGACGAAACTGCTGTTATCAGTCAGGAAGTCCGTGAATACGTCATCACAAAAGAGCTGAAGAAGCACTTAATCTCATTTTTCAATTACTATGGAGATTCTTTTACGACGCCTACTTCTGATATGGGTGTATGGATTTCCGGCTTCTTTGGAAGTGGTAAATCTCACTTTCTGAAGATGCTCTCTTATCTGCTGCAAAATAAGGAAGTGGATGGCGTAAAAACCGTAGAGTGCTTCCGTGAGAAGTTTGCAGATGATCCGGCTACCTTCATGCTGATCGACAATGCAACCAAATATGAGACAGAGACGATTTTGTTCAATATCGACATTGAGGGTTCTATCAACAAGGATAAGACGGCAGTGCTGCGTGTTTTCGCCAAGATGTTCTATAACCATCTGGGCTTTTACGGCGAAAATTTGAAAGTGGCAATGCTGGAAAAATATATAGACCAGAGCGGTAAGACCGAAGAGTTCCGCCGCGTATTTGAGGAGAAAAAGGGAAAGCCATGGGTTGAGCAGCGAAAAGCCTTTGCTTTCAATGGCAAATTTATTGTGCCGACGCTGATGGAAGTCCTCGGCATGTCCGAGGAGGATGCCAAGAACTGGTTCAGCGATAAGTCTGCCGTGGACTTTTCTATCGCTCAGTTAGTGGATGATATCAAGATATATGTTGCCGGCAAGCCGAAAAATTTCAGGCTTCTGTTTATGGTGGACGAGGCCGGGCAGTATGTTGGCACGGATACCGATATGCTTTTGAATCTACAGTCTCTGACTGAAAAGATCGGCAGCGAATGCGCCAGCTCTGTATGGGTGATCTGTACCGGACAGGAAGCCATTGATGAAATCATCAAAGTGCGTGCCGATGAGTTTTCCCGTATTCAGGCGCGCTTTAAGACACGCCTTTCCCTCACATCTTCTTCTGTGGATGAAGTTATCCAAAAGCGTATTCTGAAGAAAAAGCCGGAGGTTACTCCGAAGCTGGAAGCACTGTACAACGAAAATGATTCCGTTCTGCGAAATCTCTTCAGCTTCACGGATTCCATTCTGGATATCAAGGGCTTTAGCGGCCCGCAGGAGTTTGCAGAGGACTATCCGTTTGTGCCATATCAGTTCATCATCATGCAGAAGGTGTTTAGCGAAATCCGCAAGCACGGCAGTGTCGGCAAGCACTTCTCCGGCGGTGAGCGCTCTATGCTGTCCGGCTTCCAGGAAGCAGCACAGAAAGTGCAAAACCATGACGAATATACGCTGGTGCCGTTCTTCCATTTCTACGATACGGTGCACACATTTCTTGACGGCTCCATCCGTCGCGTGATTGAGCGCTGCCAGAAAGCAGCAGAAAACGGAGCCGGTATCGAACAGTATGATGTGGATGTATTAAAGCTCTTGTATCTGATCCGTTATGTGGATGATATTAAGTCCACGCTGGACAATATCGTTATCCTGATGGCGGACGATATCCGGACGGATAAGATCACCCTCCGCGAGGCTGTCAGTAAGTCTCTGGATCGACTTTTAAGCCAGAACTATATCGGCAGAACCGGAGATACCTACAATTTCCTGACCGATGAGGAGCAGGACATCCAGCGAGAAATCAAGAATACGCCGGTGGACACCTCGGCCATCGTGGAGCGTATTGCCCAGATCATCTATGGTGATATCTATACCTCCAAAAAGTTCCGTTATAGCAAGTATGACTTCTCTTTTGACCAGATGGTGGACAGCGTGACTGTGGGAGCACCTACCGGCGGCATGAAGCTGCGCTTTTTGACGGTGGCCACGGATGCGATCGAGAAGGAAAATGCGCATTTGATGATGAGTTCCAAGGGGCAGGCCATCGTGGTGCTGGACGACACGACCTATTACGAATCTTTGGAAAATTCCATGAAGATTCGAAAATATGTAAAGCAGCGCAATGTAGCTCAGCTTCCGAAGTCTGTGCAGGATATCATCCGCGACCAGCAGGATGAGGCCAATGCCTATGATGCTATGGCGATGGATGCGCTGCGAAGAGCAATCGAGAGCGCTGAGTATTATGTGGACGGTGAACACCTGACCATCAAGGGCGGCGATGCCAAGAGCAAAATCGAGCAGTCTCTGGAATACCTTGTGGCTCATGTTTACAGTCAGCTGGATCTGATTACGCAGAATGTGGAGAGCGATGACGACATCGTGCAGATCCTGACTGGAATGGGGCAGATGCGGATGGATAGTACAAGGCATAATCAGGGTGCCGCCGCAGTGGTGGAAGAATATCTGGAGATGCAGTCCGTGAAAATGCTGCCGACTTCCATGGCGGATATCCAGACCCGCTATCAGGCAATCCCCTACGGCTGGCGTGAGATTGATGTGGCTGCCGTGGTTGCCATGCTGATTTATGACCAGAAGGTGACGGTGAAATATGCCGGCAATACCATTCAGCCCAGTGACCCGAAGCTCCCGGATATGCTGCGCAAAAAGAGCGAGATCGGAAAAACAATGGTTTCTCAGCGACAGAGCGTGAGTGCCGCCAACTTAAGAGAAGCAAAGGACTTCCTCCGGGATTACTTTGATGTCATGGATGTTCCGGATGATGAGGACGGCATGATTGCTTTTATCATTGATAAATTCTCAGAGCAGAAGGCGCACTATGAGGAGCTGCTGACACGCTATGAAAGCAAGAAGTATCCAGACAAGGCACTGGTGCAGGATGCTGTCAGCCTCATGAACGAAGTGCTCTCTGCCCGCAAGGACAATGATGCGCTGGTGTCGGCAGTCATCAAAAAGGAAGATGCCCTTTACGATAACAAGGATGATATGCAGAACGTGGAAGCCTTCTTCAAGAGTCAGGTGCAGGTATTCGATGCCGCCAGCAAGATGCTCAGCGATTTGCAGAATGAGCTGGACTACCTCTCCCACGAGGAAGAAGCCAACAAGGCGCTCAACCGCATTCGTCTGCTGGTTGTGGTGCAGAACAAGTTTGATTATAAATGCATCCCGGAGCTGAACACATTGATGGCGACGGTTCGCGAAGGACATAACCGCTTGCTTACCGCAAAGCGGGAGGAGTTGCTGGAAATCGTCCGCCAGTGCCTGGAGGCAATCCACACGGCGGCCGGTGACAATTCTATGGCAAGGAATATCAGCGAGACGGCAGATACCTTCTATACCCAGAAGAAGCAGCGAATTAACGAGCTGGAAAGCCTTGCACTTTTGGATGGCTTGATTCCGCCGATGCTTCAGCAGAAGGACAGTGCTTGCAGCCGTATCGAGACATTGACCAAACCGGCTTCAACGCCTGTGACTCCGCACAATAATGCCAGCGGCGTTGCGGAAACGCCGAAGCCCTATGCCAAGAAAATTATCAAGGCATATAACCGTCAGATTGTTTTCCCTACCAAGCGGCTGGAGACAGAAGCCGATGTGGATGCTTATGTGGAGATGGTGCGCGGTCAGCTCAAGGCATTGATGAAGAACTGTGACGGCATCGAACTGAAATAAAAGCAAGGAGCAAGCACGATGGATAAGAACGCAATCAAAAAATATGCCGTGTGGGCACGCCGTGAGCTGATCAATCGTGTGTGCCAGAAGGCATTGCAATACGGCATTTCAGAAGAGAATATCGGTGATGCAAATGCCGATACCATAAATGGTCATCTCCTGACCGCTGCGGAGCAGAAGCAGCGGCAGGCACTCGTTGCCAAAATCAAGAAGGACGGCTATCAGCAGGCCATGGAAGAAGCCGCCTATACCTGGTTCAACCGCTTCTGTGCCCTGCGCTACATGGAGGTCAACGGATACCTCCCTACCCGTGTACGCGTGTTCACGGATGAGCAGAATAACTTCAAGCCTCAGATCATTGCCGAGGCGATTCATCTGGAACTGGACGGATTGGATATGGAGAAGGTCTATGCTCTGAAGGCAGAGAATAAGACCGAAGAACTCTATAAATACCTGCTGATCACCCAGTGCAATGCACTGTCGGCGATTTTGCCGGGTCTGTTTCAGAAGATTGCAGATTACACCGAGCTGCTGTTCCCGGACAACCTCTTGCGTGAGGGCAGCGCAATCGAGCAGATGATTGCGCTTATCCCCGAAGAGGACTGGACAGATCAGGTGCAGATCATCGGCTGGCTCTATCAGTATTACAACACCGAACCGAAGGACAAGGTGTTTGCCGACCTGAAGAAGAACATCAAGATCAGCAAGGAAAATATCCCTGCCGCAACCCAGCTCTTCACGCCGGACTGGATCGTCCATTGCATGGTGGAGAACTCCCTTGGTCGTCTGTGGGTGGAGGGACATACAAACGACGAAATGAAGTCGAGCTGGAAATACTATCTGGAGGAAGCGGAGCAGGAACCAGAGGTACAGAAGCAGCTGGAAACCATTCGCGCGAAATATGCGAAGCTGCGTCCGGAGGACATTCTCTGCATCGATCCCTGCATGGGCAGCGGCCATATATTGGTCGTTTTATTCGACGTGCTTGTGCAGATTTATGAGGCTTACGGCTATTCTGCCCGTGAGGCAGCGTCTATGATCGTGGAGCATAACCTCTGGGGGCTGGACATCGACGAGCGTTCGGCACAGCTTTCTTATTTCGCTGTCATGATGAAGGCGCGGCAGTATGACCGCCGTTTCTTCTCCCGCAAGGTGCAGCCCCATGTGTACGCCATCGTAGAGAGCAACGACATTGATGCGTTTACCCTTGAGTATTTCGTAAATGGAGATGCCAGCCTCAAAAAGAGTATGGATATCCTCATGGACGAGCTGCGCGATGCCAAGGAATACGGTTCTATTCTCAATGTCACGATGGTGGACTTCCCTGTGCTTTATGCAAGGCTTGTGGAGATTGAAGAAGACATCAACATGCACAGAGAAAATGCGCTGAATACCATACACCCGCTGATTCAGGTGGCAGAGGCGCTGGCGCAGAAATATAGCGTGACCTGCACGAACCCGCCTTATATGGGTTCGTCCGGCATGAGTGCAAAACTCAGCGACTTCGTGAAGAAGAACTATCCGGATAGCAAGAGCGATTTGTTCGCAGTGCTTATCGAGCGTTGCAAGGAAATGACACAGAAGAACGGATATCAGGCGATGATTACCCAGCACGCTTGGATGTTCCTTTCCAGCTTTGAGAAGCTTCGGGCAAAATTGCTGGCAACGGACATTGTAAACATGGCACACCTTGGGGCAAGGGCGTTTGAGGAAATCGGTGGTGAAGTTGTTCAAACCACTAGCTTTGTTATGCGCAAAAGTCATATCGATGACTATAAAGGCACATATTGCCGTCTTATCGAACCGACTACACAGCAGGGCAAGGAAGATATGTTCCTGGCAGGTGAGAACCGCTATGCCGCTGATCAGACCAACTTCTCCAAAATTCCAGGAAACCCAGTGGCGTATTGGGTGAGCAAGAATTTTATTAGTGCATACCAGCAAAAAAGGATATCTGATTATGGATTTGCACGTAGTGGTTTGCAAACAGGTAACAATGATTTGTTCTTAAAATTTTGGCAAGAGGTTGATATTAACAATATTGCTTTTGGTATGCATGACAAGGATGAATACTTGACTTCACGAAAAAAATGGACGCCTCAAATAAAGGGTGGAGATTTTCGTAAATGGTATGGAAATTTTGACTATGTTGTAAATTGGGAAAATGATGGTGCTGATATCAGAAAATGCAACGGGTGTCGCTTAAATGCAATGGGTAATACGGAACTGTTTTTTAGAAGCGGTGTAACATGGTCTCACACCACATCAAGTATTTACGGTGCGCGTTATCTCCCATATGGTCATTTATTCAATGTTGAAGCACCGACATTGTTCCTTAGTGACAAAAAAAAAGAAATGTATTTTCTCGCTTTTTTGGATTCTTGTGTTGCGCAACTATACCTAAATGCAATAAACGCAACGATGCATTATTTAGTCGGAAATATTTCAGCACTGCCGATTATTTATCAAGAAAATGAAAGGGTTGATAGTTTAACGAATGAGAATGTTATTCTTTCCCGTATTGACTGGGATTCCTATGAAACCAGCTGGGATTTCAAGCGTCATCCGATGCTAAGCTGTGGTAAGCTTGCCAACACATACAGCGCATGGAAAACCGACTGCGAAGCCCGTTTTCTCCAGCTGAAAGCTAACGAGGAAGAGCTGAACCGCATTTTCATCGACATCTACGGTTTGCAGGACGAGCTGACGCCGGATGTGGCGGACAAGGACGTGACGGTACATCGCATTTTCGACACCAAGGACGATGTTCCGGAGAGCATGAAGGGTTCGAACTATGTCTGCACTATGCGGGATGAGATTGTTTCTCTCATTTCCTATGCCGTTGGCTGCATGTTCGGGCGGTATTCGCTGGATGTAGACGGTCTTGCCTATGCCGGCGGCGAATGGGACGGCAGCAAGTATCAGACCTATCTGCCGGATAAGGACAACATTATCCCCATCTGCGACGACGATTATTTTGATGATGACATCACCGGTCGCTTCATCAAGTGGGTGGAGACGGTCTACGGCACTGACACGCTGGAAGAAAACCTGAAGTTTATTGCAAACGCTCTTAGTGGCAAAGGCTCCGCGAGAGAGGTGATCCGCAATTACTTTATTAGCGACTTCTATGCCGACCATCTGAAGACCTACCAGAAGCGTCCGATCTACTGGTTGTTTGACAGCGGCAAGAAGGGCGGCTGCAAGGCGCTGATCTATATGCACCGCTATCAGCTGGATACCATTGCCAGAATCCGCACAGACTATGTGCATGAGCAGCAGAGCCGCTATCGCACAGCGATTGCCGACTTGCAGCAGCGTATTAACGGTGCATCCACCGGCGACCGCGTGAAGCTGACCAAGCAGCTCACCAAGCTGGAAGCCCAGGCAGAAGAGATCCGCACCTACGAGGAAAAGATTCACCACCTTGCCGACCGGATGATACCGATTGATCTGGATGACGGCGTGAAGGTGAACTATGCCAAATTCGCGGACGTGCTGGCGAAAATCAAGTAAGTGGCGGTGATTTGGCTGTAATAACGGTGATTGCCGCTCATAAGAAAATCGGACACATTGTCCAAAAGGATGTCCGAAAAGATGACCAAAAGGAAATGGAGAGCGAGGTGTCAGTATGACCATGAAAGAAATTCTTGCGGGAGAATCTAAGAACGTGGAGTTCAAGGAAGACCTGCCGGAGAGAAGCATCAAATATATGAAATCTGTGGTTGCCTTTGCAAACGGAACCGGCGGAAAAATCATCTTTGGAGTT
>ERZ772921.1811-NODE-1811-length-11992-cov-3.810756_pt1 | contig 11992 bp, 7 predicted proteins | sample MGYA00512117_ERZ772921 | MGnify/ENA primary metagenome ERZ772921 (study PRJEB29015, sample SAMEA2737944) | human oral metagenome | biome: human oral; feature: human-associated habitat; material: dental | place: China | collected 2150 ... | reverse complement strand
GCATTTAGCACCATTTTACCTTTCTAGTTTGCTTGCCAGCTCGTATTTTTTCAGGTCCAATTACCCACTTTTAGCCCCTAAAAACCTACTTTTTAACCACTATTTCGCCCTTTTTAGCCATGTTTTTCATGGTTCTAAAAGGTTTTGTTTATACCATTGCAGTGGATATTTATGCTTTTCGCCTTGCATTTGGCACCATTTTGCAGGGTATTTTGCACCATTTTACCTTGCATTTTGCACCAAAACGCATTGCATTTTGCACCAAAACGCATTGCATTTAGCACCAAAACGCACTGCGTTTTGCACCATATTGCACTGCATTTAGCGGCAAAACGCATTGTGTTTTGCTGCAAATCGACCAAAAATGGGTGTTAGTGGTGGTCGGTTTAAATAAAAATTCATTTTGCCTGTATGTGCAACTAACCCCTTTTTGCACCAAAATAAACCTCCGCGAGAATCGATTTTTTGCGGGAAGGTAGGCGATTGGTGGCGAAAAAGTCAGCCATAATGTTAAAATAATTACTGAAAACTGTACAAACAGGCTCGTCGCATATACGCGTGCAAGGGCAACGGCTCTGAAATCGCGCGTATGCCTATCACTGGCAATACAAGCGCTTGCAGGGTATGCAGCTCTTGCGTTGGAACTTTGTTTTTGCTGTTACCACTGGCAATGCGTGCGTTTGTTGGGTATGCCACTCATGACCAACAGAAACCTCATCGTGGAAATGCTGAACCCATCCGCCTTTGACAGCTAGTTTTCTACCTGTTGAGAGCACCCAAAACCACAATAGGCCATTGGCACGATTGAGGCTTATTGGCCGTTCTTTCATTTTTGCTTTGTCCTCTCTCTCTTTCACCGTGTATTTTAGGAGCATACGTCATCATATGGTTTAGACTAAACCGATCGTTGGTGCCTGTGCCGATTTTGTTTGACAGTAGAGCGTATCGCCCGTCTTGTTCTTGACGGCGTAGCGGGCAGCGTGCGGGGAAAAGGCAGACAAGGTGTCGACAAGCAAACGAAAGACAGGCAGGAAACAATGCAATCAACTTAAAATGTCTGATAAGCGGTTTAACTCGCCGATTGGGGCTTAAGTTGATAAACATAATCTATGTGATGTATGTTAAAATAGGCGAAGGTGGTTAAATGTAGGAGAATTGTTGCGAGAAACAGGAAAACCCTGATGCTTTTCTACCGTCTTCTAAACGAATTATAACATAAAATAACGTCAAGAAATTTGTTTTGTTTGTAAAAACGTTTAACTTTGCAAAACATAACCGAATGCCGGCAATGCAGTTGCCCATTCTGCCATCCTTGTTGGGATTTAAGATGGCTTTCTATGTCGGTGTTTGGCCAATAAGCAAAAGAAAATGCCCACTATGCAAATAACGGGCATGCCATGAAATAAAGATTTGGAGAATTAGAGACGACAATAGCCCTTAATGGAGAATTAGGAGATTTGTACGCCTCGTCATTTGATACTAAGTTTAGAAAGATCATGAAACACAAAAGAAAGAAATATAAGTGTAGAAGGTGGAATCTATCGCCCCAATGGGTCTTGTCTAAGACGCGATTGGGTTCGAGGTACGCAATACTTCGAATGTGCTGCCATGAGCGGTGCGTTTGCTACAATTCGTAGAAGTTTCAAAAAAGGTCTAATAATCCATTTAAATCGCAAGAACATGAACACTTTTCGACTTTTATTATTGACGTTGTTTGTTGCAGCAATGCCAATCATGGGTTTCGCTTATACTGGCGGTCAAATTGTCACATTTAACCAATTATGGTACAAGGTGTTATCTCCCACTAGTCATACGCTGGCTTTCATAGGCACTAATGGTTTTCCTTCTGGTCCATTAACATTGCCTAACAGTGTCTTCGATGGCAAAGATGCTACGTTTACAATTACCGAGTTGCAGTATGAACCTGGTTATGCCTGTTATGGAGTAACCGAATTAACGATTCCGGAGACGGTCAAGACAATTGGGGCGTTTAGTGTTCTTTGGGCCCCACTTATCAAAGTACATATCCCCCAATCGGTAACCAATATTTCCGAGAGTGCTTTTTGCTGTTTAAATAAAGCACCAAAATTTACCGTTGCATCGGGGAGCCTACATTTTGAGGCAGGTAGCGATGGTGCACTTTACTCAAAAGGGAAGACTAAGCTCTATTCAGTGCCCTCGGACGTACAATTGGCAGCTGGGGGCGTATATAATGTAGACAATAATGTTAAACGTATATGTATAGGTGCGTTTCTTAAAACCAACGGTCTAAAAAAAGTGGTGTTGCCCAATGGATTGCAGAGTATTGATATGGGTATGTTCACCATTGCTCCCACGTCCTCACTTGAAGCTTTTGAGGTCAGGCCAGGTGGTAGCACTCCTTTTTCGGCTGTAGACGGTGTGCTGTTTAAGGGAGATGAGCTTGTTTTGTACCCACAAGGAAAACCTACGCAGAACTACGTAGTTCCAAATGGTATCAAGAAGTTAGCGACCTATTCCATATCAGACAACGGACACTTACGAAGTATCGACCTGAACCAAGTTACCACGCTCCGTAATTCTGCCATATATAATGCATTGGAATTGACTTCGATAACAATCCCCAAAGACATTAAAAAGTATGGCAAGGTTCCTGGACAAGGACTAATGGAAGGTTGTTTCGAGTCGTGCCCAAAGGTTTCAACCTACTATGTGGCCAGCGGCAATACCGACTTTGTTATTGAGAATGGTGTTTTGTTCTCGGCAGATAAAACGCTACTGTACTGCTATCCGCCAAGTAAGCCGGGAAGTAGCTATGCTATACCCAATAGTGTAACCCAAATTGGCAACAATGCCTTTCAAAATGCGCAATTCATCACCTCCATTCATATTCCGCAAAACGTAATAGTAATAGGTTCAAGTGCATTTCGCCAATTGAGTAACCTCTCAACATTAACTTTCGATGCTAATTCTAAAGTGAACTACATCTCTGATTTAGCTTTCAGAGGATGTTCGAAATTGAACGTGGTGACACTTCCCAAAGGTATAACCTCACTTGGAGCGGTGTTCTACGAATGTGAAAACCTGGAGGTTATCAATGTGCCCGCTAACTCTAAGTTAACCACCATCCGTTCGGGCGCATTCTCAACCAATAGGAAATTGAAGGCGTTTAACTTCATGGGCGAGTGCCAACTGAACAGAATAGGGGCCAACGTGTTCGCCGGCCTTAAAGAACTTACGGCATTTAGCATTCCCAAGTCAGTGGCCTACATTGATGCTAATGCTTTCATTGGATGTAAAAATCTAACAACCGTAACCTTCGATCCGAATGCTGTAATACAGAAAATAGGTGAAGGAGCTTTTGCCGACTGTGGAATAACCAACATCAAAATCCCCAAAAAAGTGGTGGAGATAGAAAGGGAGGCCTTTTTGAAATGCGAGGCCCTTACCACAATAAACATCACGAAAGCAACGACCTCTATCAGCCCGGAGGCATTTAAATACTGTTCCAGACTTACCGCCATAAACGTGGATAAGGACAACGAAGTGTATTCAAGCATTGACGGATACTTGTTGTCGAAAAACAAACAGGAACTAATGATATTCCCTCCAGGCAAGGCTAATGAGCGTTTCACGCTCTTACCTCCTTCCGTCATTAAGATTGGTGATTATGCTTTCTACGATTGCAAGAAACTGAAGAACGTGACTATACCCAATAAAGTGAAACATATTGGTAAACGTGCGTTTGGCTTTTGTGACAATCTTACCACCATCACATTCCTTTGCGACGAGATAATACCTGCTGCCAACATTAGTCAAGGTGGCAATGATGCGGCATTCGATGCCGACAAAGGAGCGACAAAAAAAATGGGTAAGATTACCATTAACGTTCGTAAGAACAAGTTTGTCGATTATCAAAGCATTCCTTTCTACAAGAAATTTGCCTTGATACGTCCATCATTCACTATTTCCAAGGAAGAGTATATCCTTGTTTCGGAGAAGGCCGCGGCCATGCTCAGCACCGAGAACACCGACCATACTTTCGTGCTTCCAACCGACTTCCATTATGGGGGCAAAAAATACGAAGTAAGTTTTATTGGCGACTATGCCTTCGAACATGTTTCGCCCAATGTAAAAGAGGTGGTGGTGAAGAAGAATGTTGAGTATATCGGAGCCAAGGCTTTCGTGACTACTGGAAATACTTTGAAGAACGTGTTCTTCATTGAGGGTAACCCCACTAAGGGAATGCTTAGCACTACTCGTTTCGATCTAGATGCAACAGGGGACAATTACAATGAGTTTGCACCCGACACTAAGATATATGTTAAGAAGTCGGCATGCCAAGAGTATAAGGATAAGTGGACGAAGACTGTTTACGACCAATTTGCAAAGAAGGATAAGCCAAGCCCCTACAACTTCACCTCACAAATAGACTATCGAATCACCGACTTGCAGATAAGTACGAAGTACGCCACTTTCGCACGCGAGTTCGATGTTGACTTTAAGGATTGTGTGGCTGAAAACGGCGTTCGTGTAGCTGCATTCGTGGCTGGTTCTAAGATAGAGGCAGGAGCCGGCGACTATGGCACTGCAACCGCTCACATTAAGATGACTAGTATTGATAAGCACGGCGGCGTTAGCGACTCGTACGCATATGTGCCAGCCGAGACAGGTGTGCTACTGAAAATAATAGACAATAAGGTTGCCTCCAATAACAAATTCTATTACACCATTGGCGAGAAAGACAATGTCCCGTATAGCATACCTAACAATGTCATGCATGGCGTGTTTGGTAAACCTGCCACCGTGCAAGCTTCGACAGCAGCACCAATCTATGTGATGCAGGGCGGAACGTTCAAGAAATGCACTACGCCTTTGAACAACTTCCCCGTACATAAGGCATACCTTAAACTGAAAAAGCCTGCGGGCGCCAAGTTGATACTGCATTTCGATGACGATGATACCACCGCTGCTATCGAAGAGGTGACAACTGATGAGGGCAACACAGGCAACGACATATTCTATAATCTGAACGGACAGCGAGTGAGCAACCCACAAAAGGGTATCTACATCCGCCAAGGCAAGAAAGTAATTGTTAAATAAAATATGGTGCAATGAAAAAGGAAACATACAGAAGGCCATTGGCCATGGTATTGCTGGTGGCAACAGAACAACTGATGATCGTAGCCAGCCCTGGCGTTGGCGGGGGCTACAACCCACACAATCCCATAGATGGCAAGGCCTCCGACTTCTTTGAAGAAGAGGAGGACGAGAACTTTGAATCCGAAGGCTGCAATGCCTTTGCCGAGTTTTAAACTGCTAACGCAGCATCGCGGCAAACCTCCCTAAATGGGCGTTTATATAGTAATTGAGCATTAATGAAAACCTGAATAGGGGAGCAACGATTGCTCCCCTATTCTCTTCTGTGGCCAAATTTGCGAGGGTGCGTTCAATGCCTAGCTGAAATTGTTCAGCAAGCTGTTGTGTATGTCTCAAACCATCCTCACCTAAACGTTTTAACCCCAAACGGTCTTAAATCGAAAGCCACAGAAGAGTGATGCTTTGAAATATACGTGTTCCGTAACGTACAACAGGTAGGGTATTCCTCTCAACAACTATATCGGGATAAAGAATTTTGCGCAAAAATGCGCAAGGCTTGTAGGCAGTTGATAATAAACGTGGTACGAGCGGTGCCGTAGACAAATCTTTTTCTTTATTCTTCTCGCGCAAGTAATGCCTCGATTATACACATTCCAAGTCGAAGTGCAAAAACAACGGTTGTTTTTTCAACCCCAATCGGCCATTATAGCCTGTGCAGATTTTGGTTGGTTGTTGAGCGCATTGTCTGTCTTATTCTTGAAGGCATAGCGGGCTACGTCGAGAGAATGAGACAGAATAGCTGTCGACAAACAAATGAAATCAGCATAGGAAACGATGGAAACAACCTAAAATAATTGATAAGCGGTTTAATGAACCTATTGGGGTTCAAGGTACAACAAAGGACAAAGATTGCATTTTCTTGCCCGTTTTTTTGCTCGCCTAAAAGAAAATGCGTACCTTTGCACCCGTTTTAAAAGTAGAGAGAAGTGTAGACTGGCTAAAAAATCAGTTTTCTTATGTCTTTATAAGTCGGCGTATGGTCGCATTTGGTCGTATGTTTTATCTGTCCATTTTGCGATATTTGTCGATAATAATAACAATATTCAGGTACAAAGCTAATCAAAGAATGAAAAAGAATCAATTGGAAAGGAGTTTGTACACCAAACCCCAAGTAGAGGTTGTAGGTGTTGAAGCAGTAACGTTGCTCGACGCATCAGTGCCCGGACAGCATAACAAGGCTGAAAAGGGAACGGGTATTGAGGACGATGAGGACGAGAACTCGAAGTATTATTAAGGAGAGTGAAGAGCTTTACAACATCCATTTTTACGTTTTAACAAGTACGAGAAAGTAAAAAAACAAGTAAATAATGCAATTAACGAAAACAAGTATAAGGGGCTTTGCCGCTGCGGCAGCCCTTGTTGCTATGGTGGTGGGATGTCAGTCGAACATTGACGAACTTACCCAAACCAAGACCCCAGACAACGGAAGTACAGAAACTACGGGCCTAACGGCATTTACATCTAGTGGCAGCACAAGGCATGCAAGCGCAGCCACGCGCACCTCGATGAGTTATCCCGATGGTGCTTTCTATTGGGAAAACGCCGATAAGATTTATGTGTTGGACGACAACAACGCTTATCAGCGCAGCAGAAACAGTGTGAGTGCCGACAAGCAGGCCGGTTTCAAGTTCATGGTGCCAGGCACTTTTGCCAACAGCAACACCTATGTGGTGTTTTATCCTGGTGTAAACGGCACCAACAACAATGTTACCATTGCTGAAAAACAAACCCAGAACGAGCCTAACAGCACTAAGCATTTTGGCGAAGCGGGTGATTGCGGCATGGCCATAGCTACAAAAAACGGTGGTCAATTTGAGTTTAAGCTAGACCACAAGGTGGCTTATCTCTGTTTCTTGCCTAAAACCAAGCATGCTTTTGTGAGCACATACATCGAGAAAATTGAGGTTACCTCAGACAATTTCATTGCCGGAGACTTTACACTCGACCCCACAACGAAAAAACTAACGGGCCAAGGCACCAAACAAACCATCACCCTTAATTTGGGTGGCACTGCTAATCCCAAAGGTTTTAAGTTGGAAAGCCCCAATGCACAACTCAACCAAAATGGAGCGTTCATGGTTATAAAGCCAGGCGCACACAAACTCACCATCAAATATTACCTCAAAGATGCTGTAACAAAAGTTGGAGGTGTGGTGACTAAGGTTGTCAAATCGAAGAACTATGAAGAGAATAATTTCTACGATGTCTCGCAAGACATTGATGTAAGAGACTATAACGCACAGTTATATTACATGTGGGATGCAGAAATAGGTTACGATTATTGGAAAGGTAAAGAGGCGAAGCAACCGAAAGTGGTTGGTGGGCAAAACAACATTGACAATCCAAAAGACAAATCAGACCAACGTTGGTATAACACTGTAGATGCAAAAAAACAACCTCAACAAGCTACGCGCTCAGCTGCAAACTGCCCGAATGCAAACGAATGCGTTTGGTATACAGTAAAAGGCGACCCACACTGGGATGAGACTACTATGTGGACAAAGTGGAATCATCTATACAAAGGCGGAATGTGGTTGAAGAATCAAGAAACCATCAGAACCGAAAATGGAAATGTAAGCGTTGCAGATCTTAAAGCAAAGGCTCCTAATGGTACTGACTATAGAAAGGCGTTCCATTCGGGTGGGCCGACAAATAAAGCTATAGTTCAAGGAAGACCTGCGGATGTGACAAACTATTTCTTTTTACCCGCTTCTGGTTGTTATACAACTGACGGTAGGTTTGAAGGGCTTGGCACACACGGTTACTATTGGACTAGTACCGCATACTACTTGGTTAACGATAAAACCAACTATCTTTACTTCAATAAAGGTGCTATTTTCTTGGGCAACAACAATTCTCGTGCCTTTGGTCAAAACTTATGGAAGGCCGAGTAAGCCACATTATTAATAAGCAATCATAGCCCGACCGTTAGTCGGCATCACGATAGCGGGGAGCAAGCTGCCAATTGGCGTTTGCTCCCCGTTTTGATTTTGTTGGCTTTAGTATGACAATAAAGAATGTACACATCATATATATGTTGAAACCGTCTTGACTTTTAATATTTCGAGGCCTCTGCAAAACTCCGCCACAAGGAAGTTTTAGAAGAGGCAACTTGTTGATATTCAATGATACCCCTTTTGAACGTATAGGGTTTTGCCGAGATCTCATTTCTATAAATTGAGCGGAGTTTGTCATCTTTGTGACACACTAACACGAGATAAATACTCCTCTCATATACGAAGTGCAGGACAAATCAACTCTCTGACTTTTAAACTTACGATAACCTAACCTATAAATAGTAGGTGTGAGTGTGCCAAAAAAAGGGAAAACGTTTCGTAAAGAGTAACTTTTTGTTAACTTTGCAAGGCGGATGTAGCCAACATCTCTACGTTCAACATTAATGCAATGATACAGGAACTAACAATAAAAAACTTCTTGTCGTTTAAAGATTCTACCACATTTAGTTTTGAAGCAACGGACGACAAGACCCTCGAAGACTATCAAGTGGTGCAGATCGGCAATACACGACTGTTGCGTTTCGCCTTGGTTTATGGGGCGAACGCCAGTGGGAAGTCGAACTTGTTGGCCGCTTTTGAGTTTTTGTGGGCATTTTGGTTTAGTAGGAAACGCGCAAAAGACGAAGCTATCGGTGTACAGCCTTTTAAGCTCGACCAGGCAACCCCTAACGAACCTTCCTCCTTCGAGCTAGTTTTCTTCGTAGGAGATATGAAGTATAAGTACGAAGTTGTGTTGGACAATAAGTGGGTTTACTGTGAACGCCTGTCGTATTACAAAACCACACAACCCGCATTGCTGCTTAACCGTACCTTAGACAATGGTGTTTCGGTTATCAAATTGCATGCAGACCTTAAAGTCTCAAAGGCTGCATTAGAAGAATTGTCATTGAGATGTTTGCCCAACATGTCGTTTTTTGCTGCGAAAGAAATGGTGAATGTGGCGATACCTTTCGTTGACAACGCCTTTGAGTGGGCTGAAACAATTGTTCAAGATGTTGTTATCTGGCCTAAAGATGACATCTTTACACGCGCGGCACTTAATGTCCCTAATGACAAAGATCTAAAAGACTTTCTCTTAGAGTTTATGAGACGTTCTGACTTCAACATTTCAGATATAAAGGCCGAACGTAAAGCCATTCCTTTACCAGCTGACAAAATAAACGGGCTTATGCAAGACGGCAGACTTACGGACGAAGAGAAACAAATGGTTTTAAGCCAGGGGATCATGAGTCGGGTTTATATTGATTTCGAACATCAAGTAGTAAACGCACATGGTAAAGAGAAATATTCTTTACCTACAAGGGCTTTAAGTGACGGGACAAAAAGGGGCTTTGGAATTGAGACAGCCATCTACCAAACATTAGGCGAATGGGGCTTTCTTGCGATAGACGAGATAGAATCGTCGCTACATCCTGAGCTTGTAGAGTTTATCCTCACCCGATTCTTGCAGGCGGAAGGGCGTAGTCAGCTGCTAATCACTACACACTACGACCCTCTTTTAGATGAAGTGGATGACATGTTTAGAAAGGACATGGTTTGGTTTACAGAGAAAGGGGAGGATGGTGCTACCAAACTTTATTCGCTTACTGACTTTAAGGGACTGAACAAAATTAGTTCTTTCCGCAAGTTTTACCGCAATGGTCGCTTTGGGGCATTGCCTAACATTGGATAAGTATGGCAAGGAAACAAGCGCAAAAGCAATTAAAAGACCCTACGCCCATTATTGTGGGCGCGGGGATTACTGAGCAATGGTATTTTAAACATCTGCAAACGTTGCGAAAGTATAGGGTAAAAATAAGGCCACGTTACTTCGGACGGGAAAATGCGTTTGAACTTGACAAGCGTGTAGACATCATATTAAAAGACGAGAGCTTTGCCATTGTGGTGTTTGATGCCGACGTTTCGCTACGCAACGACAAGGAACGCCAAATGGTGGAGCGCATGAAGAACAAGTATGCCAACAACAAAGGCGTGCTGTTCTGCGACAGCTTACCTTCCATTGAGTATTGGTTTTTACTGCATTATAAGGAGGCGGGTAGGCTCTTTAAAACGAGTAACGAGGTTGTTGAAGAAATAAAGGAATACAATTCGCAATTCGACAAGAGCGAGAAGTTCTTAAAGAATGATAGCTGGGTAAGACAATTATGTGAAGGAGAACGTTTGAAGCAAGCCATAGAAAGGTGTAAACAACAAGAAGATAAGGTTAATAGGGGTGAGAGCGTGTCGTATTCAAAGGTGTATAAAGCAATAGAGCTGTTGGAGAAAAACCGCTAAACGGAAATTTTGTACACATACACATTCGAATGAAGTGGGGGCTGATGCCGTGCCGCTGTACCGCAAGTGGGGGCGCAACGGGGGGTGGCAGTGCCCTTTTTCGTAAGTGGGGGGTGGGACCAAAGGCTTGTTTGCCTGGTGTGAAACGGGGTGTTGCATGCGCCATTAGCCGATATAACGTTGTAGGTTTTGTGCTTTATCGGATGTCAATCTGATTTATCCAGACTTGGTTTCTGTCTTGAGTTGCATCGAAGTTCTTCAACATCAAGCTCGCATCATATCCAATGCGCTTGTCGAAACGCAACTTCCCGTTTACAAATATGCGCACTTTCTTGTTCGTGTCTACCATTTCAGGAGCGATGTTTACCGTGAAAGATTTGATGCAAGACGTTTCTATATGGAAGACATTATTTGCATACTTGGCCAATATCTTGCCCGACTTACGTGGAAAATCGAAGGCCATCTTGTCGACGGTTTTGGTTATAAGACTGTCTTTTTCGCTATATTCTAGCCATTGGTTAATTTTGAAGTTCTTTTCTTTATGCCATGCCTTCCTGCTTGCCAACGTGTCTAGCTTTATGTTGGAAAGCCAATCTACGTGGCCATAACGATTGTCGTCAAACTCCCATGATATTTCTTTGGGGAAGGGGTTTCTGTGTCGGTTAAGAAGGTCGGCAAATAAAATCTTGTATGCCGGTTCAGACTCGTCAAACTCTGGAAACCAATGTGGAAAACCATTGTAACGATATTCCTTATAGTCGGCATTGATGCTGTTCATCAATTGGGTAAAATCATCGTTGGCATTGGGCGGATAATAGTAGTCTTGATCTGTCGAAAAGTTGATGAACGAACGGTTTTTGATGTTCTCGACAAAGGTTCCGCCCGTGAAAACCTTTGGTTGCGTGTTGAAACCATAGAAACCCGCAAAAGGCGTTGGCTGTTTCATCAGATACGAGAAAGAGCCTGTGGCCCCATTTGAGTGTCCTGTAATAAACACCTTGTTGTCGTCTACGTTGATAGCCTTTTTAACAAGCGTAAGTATCTTAGGCACCATAAAGAACCCTTTATCGGAGGTCATCCAGTTGAATTCTTTGCTACCTTGTGGAAAGACAAGTATCACATCGTTCAGCTCGGCATACTTGGTGTAGTATCTGTTCCAGTCGTACAGCACCCACGCGGCCGGCACGTAGTCGGTTAGGAGGTTGTGCCTAACTGCGCCATGTAGGAAGAACAGCAAGGGATAACGCTTGGCTGGGTTGTAGTTCGGGGGCAGATGAACGAAGAATGCCGTTCGTGCCGTGTCGTTTATCACCAGCGTAAGGGAATAGTTTTGGTGTTGCTTGGGCAGGTATCCAGCCTTTTTCCTCATCTCGCTGTACAGTGCCTTGCCGTCTTTCGTTTTGTTCAATGGTGCTTTGTCCACAGCGTAAAACTCTTTTTCCTGGGCTTTTAGGTCGTCGTAAAAAGTTTGTTTGGCTTTCAAGGCTTTGTTTTTCAAGTCACTCCATCTGGGGTCAGAAAGCAGGTTGGCATACTCGTCTTGGGCATACTCGCCAATTACA
>ERZ772921.1809-NODE-1809-length-12013-cov-7.822880_pt1 | contig 12013 bp, 10 predicted proteins | sample MGYA00512117_ERZ772921 | MGnify/ENA primary metagenome ERZ772921 (study PRJEB29015, sample SAMEA2737944) | human oral metagenome | biome: human oral; feature: human-associated habitat; material: dental | place: China | collected 2150 ... | reverse complement strand
ATCGCCGAGCTTTCGATCTGGCGGACGCGCTCGCGAGTGATGTTGAGCTCCTTGCCGATCTCTTCAAGCGTGCGGTCACTCTCGTCGTCAAGCAGTCCGAATCGCATGCGGATCACCGTGCGCTCGCGGTCGTTGAGCTGCTCTAAGATGTCGTCTATCTGCTCTTTTAGGTCGGATTTTAAAATTTGCTCGATCGGTGAAACCGAGCTTTTGTCCTCGACGAAATCGCCGAATTTACCGTCATCCTCGTTTCCGATCGGCGCTTCTAGGCTGATCGGCTCCTTTGTGATTTTGATGACCTGCTTTACCTTATCGACGCTAAGGCCCACTTCTTGTGCGATGACATTGATGTCGGGCTCCTTGCCGCCTTCTTGCATGTATTTGCGCGTGATTTTATTAATTCGATTTATCGTCTCGATCATATGGATCGGGATGCGGATCGTGCGGGCCTGATCGGCGATGGCGCGCGAGATCGCCTGGCGGATCCACCACGTCGCATAGGTCGAAAATTTATAACCGCGCTTGTATTCAAATTTATCCACCGCCTTCATAAGCCCGATATTACCCTCCTGGATGAGGTCTAAAAACGGCAGCCCGCGGTTGGTGTAGCGCTTGGCGATGGAGACGACCAGGCGCAGGTTGGACTTCGCCATGCGCGCCTTTGCGTTATCGCTGATGCGCTTGCCGCGCTTGATCTGCTCTAAAATTTCTTTTAGCCGCTCGGGCTCGAGATTAAAGCTTTTTTTGCTCGCTTCTTTTGTCAAAAAGAGCTTTTTTATATCGACATAGGTCGAGACCATCGTAGCTTCCGGCACGCGCGCGATGATGTCGTCTTTGCTAAGCCTCGTAATCTCTTTTAGAATTTTTTTGTGATTTTCGCGTAGTTCGGCGCTAAACATCGGCAGCTTGTATTCCAGGCGTTTGAGCTCCTTTTCGAAGCCCTCGTCGCTTTTTAGCGCGGTCTCCATCGATTTTACGATCTCGGTGATGAGCTTGCTAGTTGGGCCCAGATCCATGAGTTTTTCTTTTAAAATTTTCTTTTTAAACGCCAAGTTTAGCTTCGATAAAATTCCCTTGCTCTGCTTAATCGCCTCGGCATTTTTCTCGGCAAATTTCATCCAGTCCTTTTTGGCTTTTTCAAGAGCCTTGAAGCTTTCGATGACCTTTAGAGCGCGCTTATCGTTCTTTCTAGAGCGCCTTTGCTTCGCCTCGTCCGCACTTTCCTCATCCTCCTCGTCGTCGTAATCCTCCTCCGATAGTTCCTCTTCGTCCTCCTCTTCACCCTCTTCGTCGCTGTCGTCAAAGCTTTTGAAAAGCTCCTTTACGCGGCGCTCGCGGTTGATAAGCGGCTCTTTATAGTCTAAAATGAAGTCTATTAAGTATGGCACCGAGCAAAACGCGTCGATGATGATGTCCTCGCCGAGCTCGATTTTTTTGCTGATCTCGATCTCTTCTTCTTTCGTCAGCAGCGGGATCTGCCCCATTTCGCGCAGATACATCCGCACCGGGCTGTCCGAACGGCTCCACTCCAAAAGCTCGACGTCGCTGGATAGGTCAAACTCCTCGTCCCAGCCCTCGTCCAGCAGCTTTTTTTGCGTGGCTTCTTTGAGTTTTGCGTCCTCTAAATTTTTGATTTTGGAGATTTCTGCGGCGGAGATCAGCTCGACATCGAATTTTTTCGTAAGCGCTTCGACCTTCTTAACGGCCGTTGCGGTGGGGGCTTTGTCGAAAAATTTTATCAGTCTTTCGTAGGTGATGTAGCTTTTTTGATTTTCGTCGAAGAACTGCTCGATGGGCGTTAAGGCGTCTTTTGGGCTCGCCATAAAATCTCCTTGTGTCGTTGTGTATTTGTTTTGGAAAATTGGATTATACCGAAACGCTCTTTATTTTTGCTTATATACGGTGCAAACCATCTAAATTTAATAATTTTTGAAATTCTAGAAATTAGGCTAAATTTTAAAATTTAGGTTATATTTTTAGCTAAATTTAAGATTGCTCACTAAAATTCCGCGTTCGCAAGACGTAAAACCGACGCGCCGAAACCCACTTCCTTTGCGCTGCTGCTTTAAAATTTAACGCTTCCGCACTTCCTATCTCTACGCCTTTGCGTTTAAATTTGGCCCTAAATTTCAAATAGGGGAATTCTGCCCTCGTATCGGAGCGATTGAGCGGATTTTAATAAATTTGTCGGTAAAATCGCGCATCTATTTTAAAATTTAAGGCGGAAATATGGCAAAAGTATGGAAATTTGGCGATGATATCGACACCGACATCATTATCGCGGCGCGCTACTTAAATACCTCCGACGCAGCAGTGCTTGCGACGCACATTATGGAGGATGCGGACAAGGATTTTTCGTCCAAAATAGCTCGCGGCGACATCATCGTAGCGGGGAAAAATTTCGGCTGCGGCAGCTCGCGCGAGCACGCTCCGATGGCGCTTAAGGCCGCCGGGATTTCATGCGTGATCGCAAAAAACTTCGCTAGGATTTTTTATCGAAACAGCTTCAATACGGGTTTTTTGATCCTCGAATGCGACGAGACGGATAAGATCGCGCAGGGAGACGAGCTTAGCATCGATCTAAAGGGCGGCGTAATTAAAAATTTAACTCAAAAAACTCAGTATAAATTCGGCGCAATCCCCGAGTTTATGCAAAAGCTACTCGACGCGGGCGGAGCGATAAATTACGCAAAAACAAAGATAAACCTGTAAGGAATTTGGATGAAAAAGTACGACGTATGCGTGATAAAAGGCGACGGAATCGGCCCTGAGATCATCGAAGAAGCGATCAAGGTGCTCGATGCCGTAAGCCATAAATTTAATTTTGAGCTAAATTTTGACTACCGCTTGATGGGCGGCGCGGCAATCGACATTATGGGCGTTCCGCTTCCGGACGAGACGCTAAATACCGCTAAATCGAGCGACGCAGTGCTTTTCGGTGCGATCGGCGGCGCGAAATGGGATGGCTTGCCGCGCGAACTGCGACCTGAAAGCGGGCTACTGAAAATCCGCAAAGAGCTTGGAGCTTTTGCAAATCTGCGTCCTGCGATGATTTTTGATGAGTTGATAAACGCTTCGACGCTAAAGCCTGAGATCATCAAAGGCGTCGATATAATGGTGGTGCGCGAGCTTACGGGCGGGATTTATTTCGGACAGCCGCGCGCAAAAAACGAAAAGGATGCGCTAAATACGATGTGCTACAACGCCACCGAGATCGAGCGCGTCGCAAAAGTTGCCTTTGAGGCTGCGCTTTTGCGAAACAAAAAGATAACGCTCGTGGATAAGGCTAATGTGCTTGAAACAAGCCAGCTGTGGCGCGAGGTCGTAAGCGAGCTAGCCAAAAATTACGAGGGGATAAATTTGGAGTTTATGTACGTAGATAACGCCGCGATGCAGCTCGTGCGGGCGCCTGCGCAGTTCGACGTGATTTTGACGGAGAATTTATTCGGCGATATTTTAAGCGACGAAGCGAGTATGATCTGCGGCTCGATCGGGCTGCTTCCGAGCGCAAGTATCGGTGGCAAGGTAGGAATTTACGAGCCGATCCACGGCAGTGCGCCCGACATCGCGGGGCAGGGGATCGCAAACCCGATCGCTACGATCTTAAGTGCGGCGATGATGTTAAAATACGCATTCGGCGAAAATGAGGCCGCAGCGGCGATCGAAAGCGCCGTACGCGCCGTGCTTCGCGACGGATACCGTACCAAGGATATCGCGCAGTACGATGCCAAAGAAATTTGCTCGACCGCAGAGATCGGCTCGATCATCGCGGATTACGCGGCTAAGGCTTAGGAGCCAGCTTTGAATGGCGCGCTAGCATACGCTATGGAGCTTGAGAAAAAAGGCGATATCTACGGCGCAATGCGGATTTGTCGCGGTATTTTACGCGATAATCCGCAAGATGGCGATGCGGCGGTGCTTTTTGCGCGGCTAAATTTAAATCATCGAGTAAGCTCTGGCGTCAATATGGCGATGCTGGAGCGCTTTTTAAGCGTCGATGCACGTAAACAAGCAGAATTTAAGAGGTGGCTAATTGATGTATGAAAATGAACTAGAAGATATCATCGAAGCAGTCAATGAGATGAAAGCACAAAAGCGCGCGCAAGATTTGGCGGTGCAGCAAGAGAGGGCTGCAAATGCAAACGGCGCTGAAGCAGAAGCACAGGCTTCGCAGGATGCTTTAAGCCCCGCTTCTTTTGCGCCAGATCCCATTGCATCTGGCGCCTTAAATTCCACATCTGCACCGGATATCGCTTCATCAAACGCGCAAAATTTCACTTCCTTAGATACTAAAAATTCCACTTCGCGCTTTGTTTCATCGGACGCTTTAAATTCCGCCCTAGATCATTCAAATGCCCTGGCACGCAAGAACTCTGCGCCTAACGGCGCGGAATTTGCAGCGGACGCTACTTTAAAAAAATCTGCTGCAAAAGATGAAAATTTTACTTTTTCCAGCGAGGAGAATTTTAAAAACTCTGATCTTACAAGCAGTGAAAATTCCGTGGTTTCCGTCTCTTTAAATGGAGGAAATTTTATAAATTCCATTTCTGCAAGCGGCAAAGATTCCGTAAATACCGCCTTTGCAAGCGATGAAATTTTAAAAAGCTCCACCGCAAAATTTGACGAAAGCTTTCGTGATTTATCGGGCATCGCAGGCGAAATTTACGATAGTTTAGGCAGCGATATGAATGGGTTTGTTTCGCCGCAAAGCAGGGACGCAAACATGGTGCAAAACTCTGCCGAAAGTAAAGATTTTGAATTAGTGCTAAATTCTACGGATGACGACTCCCAAAGTGAGCAAGATTTGACACCTCGTATTTTAGGCGCGCATTTTAAGGAACTTCGCAATGACGATTTTGGGCCTGGCTCTGATTTCAAAGAAAACGAAGCTGACGATTATTTCGGTACGGCGCATTCTAAAAAGCAGGATTTAGCGTCGCTTCAAGCTCAAAATTCCGCCGCGCTAGAGATCCGAAATGCTGCCACGCGCCAGCAAAATTTCGTTTCGCAGCCGCAGAATTTTACGATCCCTGGGGTGCGAGACGATGAGCTCGCCACGCCGCAGCTTCGCAATTCTGCCGCACAGGATATGCAAGCGGAAAGTTTTGCCTCTTATGGTGCTCAAAATTCCGCCCTGCACCAGCCCGAGGAAGCGCGACACCTTGGGGCCGCGAGACAACCTCAAGCGGGTGACAAATCAAAATATCTCACAAATGCAGATTTTAAAATTTCAAGCGAAGCGGAGTTTTTGAGCGCGATAAAAGAGCGGATTTTAGTGCTTTTTGAGGGGCTGAACGCTTTTGAGAAGGGCGATTTGAACGCGCGTGTGGAGCTAAATTTAAAATTTATGGAATTTTTGCTTGCAAGTATCGAAAACCGACTTGAAAATCTATCAAAATGACGATTTCATCGCGCTTTTAGATTATCTTAAAAAATTTAGCTCGCGTATCTATCTAGTAGGCGGTTGCGTGCGCGATCATTTTTTGGGGCGGGCTAGCGCTGATGTGGATGTGGAGCTTTACGATGTGAGTCCGCACCGCTTTGAGCAAATTATGCAAGACTTCGGCGCACAGGGCGTCGGCAAAAGCTACTTCGTCTATAAATATAAAAATTTCGATGTTTCGCTTCCGCGCACCGAGAGTAAGACTGGCATCGGACACAAGGGCTTTAGTGTCGCTTTGGCTACGGACGAACATGAGGCTAGCAGGCGGCGCGATTTTACGATCAATGCGATGATGATAGACGCTATAAGCGGTAAAGTGCTCGATTTTTACGGCGGGCTTGCGGATCTGCGCGCGCGTATTTTGCGAGTGGTCGATCCGCACACTTTCGTGGAGGATAGCTTGCGCGTATATCGCGCGGTGCAGTTTGCCGCAAGATTTGAGCTTTGCGCCGAGCCGCGCACCTTAGAGCTCATGCGTAGTATCGACGTTAGCGATCTTAGTTGCGAGCGCATTAAAGCAGAGCTGATTAAATTTTTTCGTGCACCCGCGCACCGATACGGGATGATGCTAATGCAAGAGCTGGGGCTTTATGAGCGGGTTTTTGGATTGCAGATTGATCCGCGCACGCACGAGCGGCTGATGCAATTCATAGAGCACGGCGAATCTTTCGTGAGAAATGAAATGTTTTTTTTATATGCGTTTTTGAATTTTTTAGGATTAGATAAAGATAAAATTTTAAAGAATTTAGGGCTAAATTCTCTTTATAAAAGGCTACTTAGCGAGCCGTTTTTTAAGCGGGTAAGCGACGAGCAGCTATGCAAAATCGCTCTAAAAATGCCGCTTAAGCAGTGGCTCGGGCTGTATTGTAAAGGTAGGGTGAAAGCGGCGAAGCGGCTTGGGATTTGGGATAAGAAATTTAAAAGCTTGGTTTGCGCCGCGGATGTCGCTCGCAATCTGCGCGGCGCTGCGATCGGCAAGGAGATTGAGAGGCTGCAAGAAGCGGAGATTAGGGCGTTTGTAGCGGCTTTAAAAGCGTAAATTTAGAGAGATTTCTGTAAAATCGCCGTTTTATTTAGGAGCTAGTTTTATGAAAAAATTCTATCGTCGCGACGAAATTTACGCATTTTGCAAGAATGCTGCGTCTTTGCAAGAGTGCGTTTTTTGCTTTGATCGCAGGCGAAATCTCGTGATTTTTGCTGCACGAAATTTTATCTTTTGCGGTGAGAGAAATTTAAATTTTTGCGGCGTAAAATTTCATAGCGAAAAGCTTAGTTCGGTAGAATTTTATGACACAGAATTTTACCTATTAAAATTTCATCCGTCGTGCCGCCATACTGAAAAAGCCCACGAGGCGAAGCTTTATGGATCGCGCGAATTTCGCAGATCACATCGCTGCGTCGAGAAATTATACGAGCCGTGCAGCAGCGAGACGGAATTTCACAGCTCGCATTACAGCGAGATGAAATTTTGCAGATTAGGATATCTTGGCACAAAATCTCATAGCCTGCGTCATATTAAACGCATTAAAGCAAAATTTAGCGAGCCGTATCGCGCGTCCTGTGCTATGGAGGTAGCTGCCTCGGCGCACCGCATAAGAACAAAAGAGACGTATCGTTGTGAGGAGAGATCTGACGTACTGCAGCGTTGCAAAATCACGGACCTAAATTTTATTTCACAGAATTTCAAATTATGGAATTTTGCCCATTTAAATTTGCAAGGCTTTACTGCGCGAAATTCCAAGCCGCAGAATTTAGCTTTGCGAAATTCTAAATCTGAAAACTTTGCCTCGCGGAATTTTAAATCGCAAAATTCTGCTCATGCAAAATCGGTGATTTTTTGATGTTTAATATCGTGTTAGTATATCCGCAGATCCACACAAACACGGGCTCCATCGGGCGTATGTGCGTCAATGCGGGGTGTCCTTTGCATCTGATCAAGCCGCTGGGATTCGTCATCGACGATAAGCATCTGCGCCGCGCGGGGCTCGATTACTGGGCGAGCTTGGATCTTAAAATTTGGGAAAATTGGGACGAGTTTATGGCGGCGAACGAGAAATTTAAGCAGCGCTTCTTTTTTGCGACGACGAAGACGAACAAGCTCTACTACGAGGCGAAATTTCAGCCGGGCGATTTTTTGATTTTTGGCTCGGAGGGGCACGGGCTGCCGCTTGAGATCATGCGTACAAACCGCGAAAACTGCATCACGATCCCTATGAGCGGGGCGGGGCGCAGTTTAAATTTAGCCACCAGCGTGGGTATCGTAACCTACGAAGCGATCCGCCAAAATATCGATAAATTTGACTTCAGGAGCGCGGTTTGCGAGTTTTAGCGCTACTTTTTGCGGCGTTTTTCTGCGACGCGAGTGCTGCGGAGCTGAAAATCGCATCATTTAACGTGCAAAATTTATTCGACGGCGTAAACGACGGCACGGAGTACGCGGATTTTGAGATCGGGCGCGGCTCATGGAGCGAGCAAAAATACGAGCGCAAGCTGCAAGCGGTGGCGGATGAGATAAGCGCACTTAATGCCGATATTTTGGGGCTGCAAGAGATCGAAAACGAAGCGGTGCTAAAAGCGCTTGCGCAGAAGGCAGGCTATAAATTCTACGCTTTTTCGCGCGCGCAGACTGCACCTGCGGGCGTGGCGGTGATGTCGCGCATACCGATAAAATTTCAAAAAACCTACCGCCCGACAGAGCTTAAAACACGAGATATTTTGCGCGCTGATTTTGCGCTTGGCGGCGCTGATTTTAGCTTTTATGTCGTGCATATGCTCTCTGCACGCAATCCGCTTAGCGAGCGCAGGCGCAATTTTGCCTTTTTACGCGAGGTTTTGCAAGGGCACCAACGCGCTATCGTAGCGGGAGATTTTAATACGAATTTCGGGCGAAATTCTTTGCTAAACGAGCTTATCGAGCGCGATGGATTTAGCGATTTGTGGGCGCTGCATCCCTGCTCGCAGTTAAAGCATTTTAGCTCTTGTGAGTCTCATGAAAGCGGCGCGGTGCTCGATCATATCTTGCTTAGCGACGATTTTTTTAGTAGCGAGCCTGGATATAAAAAGGACAGCTTCGCGGTTGCTAAATTCTCTACCGCTTCCGATCATTTCCCGATTAGCTTCATTCTGACGGACGAAGGCGCTTTAAAATCTATGCCAAAAAAGCAAGAATTTTTAGCTAAAAATACCGCTAGCTTCGCAAAGACCGTCACGATAGAGGAGCTTTACGGGCGCATTATAAGCGAGCCTGTGCTGATAAAAGGCGCAGTCGTGAGCTTTGCAAACCGCCACGGCTTTGCGATCTCCCAAGATGGAAGCGGAGTTTTTGTCTATGGCGGCAGCGGGCTACAGCTAGGCGATAAACTCGATCTGCTAGTAAAAAAGACGAAATTTTATAAGCAAAGCTTTGAAATCGACGATTTTGAGATCGTAGCTAGAAACGGCAACGTAGGCTCTATCGCACCATACGTTTTGCCTAGCGCATCGGTGCGGCAGCTGCGCGCAGGAGATGTGATAAGCGCGATTAAAGGTGACGTTAAAGACGGCATAATTGATATAAAAGGCGTGGGCGAGTTTAGAATTTTTCGCAAAAGCGCTCCTGTACAAAACGACAAAAATTTAGAATTTAAAAATGCCTATTTTACGATTTATAAAGGGCAAAAGGAATTTATAGTAGAATGATACACGCCGTTATAACCGCACTTTTCGTGCTTTTTATGATATTTATGATCGTAGGATTTAACCGCGAAATGATGGAGAAAAACGAAAAACGAAATCAACGAAAAAAGGATAAAGATGGAACTACTCATTGAGATTGGGGTCGAGGAGCTGCCTGCGATCCCGTTTTTAAAAGAGCGTGCGAATATCGCGCCAAAATGGCGCGCAGTGCTTGAGGCTAACCGCATAAATAGTGACTTTCGCTTCGAATTTAGCCCGCGTAGATTCGTGCTATTTCACGAGGATTTTCCGCAACGCGGCGATGATGCGCAGATCGTAAGCACGGGCGCACCAAAATCCGTTGCGCTCAAAGACGGCGCGTGGAGCCCTGCAGCGCTAAGTTTTGCTAAAAAATGCGGCATAAGCGAAAGCGAGCTGGAATTTCGGCAGATAGGCGGCAAAGAGGTGCTCTACCACGCTGCGGTGCAAAAGGGGCGTGATAGTTGTGATATTTTGGGCGAAATGATAGAGGAGTTTTTGCGATCACTAAATTTTGGACGCGCGATGCGCTGGGGTAGCGGTGAGTTTGAGTTTATCCGTCCGATAAGAAGCATAGCCTGCGTTTTGGGCGGTCAAAACGTAGATTTTGAAATTTATGGCGTGCGAAGCGCGGCTGCATTTTTTCCGCACAGAAAATTTGGCTATGAAGCGATTAAATTTAAAGACGCCGCAGATTATTTCGCACTGCTGGAGCGTAACGGCGTAATTTTAAGCGAGCAAAAAAGAAAGGATAAAATTCTAAGCGAGTTTGCAAAGCTCGAGAAAAAGCATGGCTTTAAGATCGAGGTCGATCCTGCGTTGCTGGATGAAGTAACGGCTATCACTGAGTATCCGACGGCGCTGCTAGGCAGCTTTGAGCGAGATTTTTTAAGCGTGCCAAAAGAGGTCATCATCACTTCGATGAAGGAGAATCAGCGCTATTTTCCAGTTTTCGAGGATAAAAACTTAAGCAATCACTTCGTTGTTGTTAGTAATGCGATCACCGATGATGATGAGCTTGTAATACGCGGCAATGAAAAAGTTTTACGCGCGCGCCTAAGCGATGCTATGTTTTTTTGGAAAAGCGATTTGCAAGCGGAATTTAGCCCTGAAAAACTTAAACAAATTTCCTATATGCAAGCTCTTGGCTCGGTTTATGATAAGCAGGTGCGCGAGCTAGCTGTAGCAAGGGCACTGAGCGTAGATTATGCTACGCAGATTGAGGCGGATATCGGCAAAAAGGATTTTGCGCAGGACATAGAAAATGCCGTAATGTTTAGTAAAGCAGATCTTAGCAGCACGATGGTGGGCGAATTTAGCGAGCTTCAAGGCATTATGGGTAGTTACTATGCCGCACATGCTGGACTGGCAGATCATGTATGCCGCGCGATACGCGAGCAATATCTGCCTAGCGGCGAGGATAGCGAGCTGCCAAGCGGTGTATTTAGTAGCGTAATCGCTGTGGCGATGAAATTTGAAACGCTCCTGGGGCTTTTTAGTATAAATAAAGTTCCAAGCGGCAATAAAGATCCGTATGCGCTTCGCCGCGCAGCTACGGGGCTAATTAAAATTTTACTAAATCAAGGATTGAGCTTTGATGCGAATGCGCTGGCGCAAAAGCTGGCGCCAAGTTATAAGAAATTTGACATTTCTAAGCTGCTGGATTTTATAAAAGATAGGTTATACGGAATTTTTGACGAGATAAATCCGTCCGTGATCAAGGCGTGCATCGCAAGCGGCGAAAACGATCTATTACTACTAAGCAAGGCCATAAAGGCGCTGGGCGAGATCGCAGCAGCAGCAGATTTCGGGGAAAATTTTGCGACTTTTAAGCGCCTAGCCAATATCATCAAGGACGAAAAAATAGGCGCGGTGGACGAAAATCTATTCGAACATGACGCTGAGCGTGCGCTAAATGCGGCGTTCAGGGCGATTAAGCTCAACGGAAACGACGTGAGTGGGTATCTGCGCTCACTATTTGGGCTTAAAGGCGTGATTGATGATTTTTTTGATAACGTAATGATAAACGTCCAGGATGTCAAGATACGCGCAAATCGTATCGCAAATATAGGGCAAATTTATCGCGCGTTTTTGCAGTTTGCCGATATCAAAGAGATAGGATTTTAATTTCACTTAGAACTCATTTGCCCAAGGTTTACACGAACCTTGGGCAGAATTTTACCGCGCAAAGGAGCGCAAATGCTAATCATCAACGCAAAATTACCAACTAAAAATCTAAAAATCACAAAATCTCTCTCGCAGCTGATTCAGGGCTTTCTTTATCGCTATCTGCCGGCTTCAGAGCACGTAGGATATAGGCACGAATCAAGCGGTAAAATTTTTAAACGCACGGTGTTTGATTTTATCTTGCGAGGAGAGGACTTACGCGTGCGATTTGCTTCATGCGAGCCGGAGTTTGAACGTAAAATCGCGCTAGCAGTGCTAAAAGACGGGCTAAGCTTGGGTGAAATTCTATTTACGCAAACTACCGTCGAAGCGAAAAATCATAAAATCTGCGAGAACGAAGCTATTGTGCAAGGCTACGTGGCGTGCGCAGTAAGCGGGCTTTTGGGGCATAAGGTTTATTTGCAGCCGCAAGATAGTAGACATTTAGAGATGATGAAGACGAATATTTTACAGCGATTTGAAACGATTATGGGGCAAAAATATGATGGCGAAATGGAATTAAATTTATTGTGGCAAAAGCTGGGTGAGTCTGTGAAATTCTATTATGGCAACAACCGCGAGCCGGTATATGCGTGGCAAGCAATATGGAAAATTGTAGCTAATGCAGAACTAATAAATTTGATCCTTGGCACGGGCGCTGGAAGTGGGTGTATGAACTACGGAGTAGGGGTTTTGGAGGTTGTAAAGCAA
>ERZ772921.1806-NODE-1806-length-12021-cov-8.107220_pt1 | contig 12021 bp, 8 predicted proteins | sample MGYA00512117_ERZ772921 | MGnify/ENA primary metagenome ERZ772921 (study PRJEB29015, sample SAMEA2737944) | human oral metagenome | biome: human oral; feature: human-associated habitat; material: dental | place: China | collected 2150 ... | reverse complement strand
CAAAGGCCGCATCGCAACCGATAAGGCGCGCGAGGCGCTCGGTCGCGTGCTAAAGACTGCGGAGAGAAATCTGTTTGAGGAGTGATCTGCGGGTTTAAAATTTAATCGGGCTCGGCGGGTACCTAAAATATTATTTCTATCGGCTGCTTTCCCTTTAGTTTAAATTTAGACGGGCTTTGCGGCTGCCTAGTAATGTGTATGCCGCGCGTCGCCCGAGAGGGTTGTTTGCTCGGCGAGTGCTTGGACGTACGCTTTGTCGCTAGCCTGCTACCTTTAGTCTTTTAAATTTTATCCAATAAACATACCCGCTGCCGCACGCTGTATGTGCGAGAACGCCGCTCGTAAATTTTATAAAATTTTAAAATTTAATCAAAATCTGATAAAAAAATTTATAAAATAGCTCATCAAATTTCAAAAGGATAAAATTTGCCGACGCCAAAAGACAACGCCGCAAGCTGCAACGAAAATCTGGCTGAAAACGTGGCTCAAAACAACGCCGATAATAACGCCAAAAGCGAGGCGCAAAATTTCACCGAAAATCAGACTGTAAATAACGCTGAAGGTAAAATCGAAGCCGCTGCCGAAGCCAAAGCGACCATCAAAAACAAAGCCGAAACCGCTGCTGAAAATAGAGCCGAAATCGGTGCCAAAAATCAAAGCGGAAGTGGAGCCAATGTCGGTGTTGAAAGCGGGGTTAAAGCCGTTAAAGCAAATACCGCTGCCGATAAAGCGGCTTCGGCTGTGCTAGATGCCGCGGAAGGTAGGACTAAAACCTCCGCCGAAAATCAAAGCAAAAACCGGACCGCAACCGACAAAGCTTCATCTGCCGGTGCGGCTGCGCTTAGCGACGCTGCCGAAGCCAATGAAACCTTCTCGGCTAATGCTTCCGCGCTAGGCGCTGCTGCCGCTTCGGGAGCTGCTGTGGGTGTGAAAGCAGGCCTTGCCAAGGCTAGCGGGCGCGCAAAGACGAATAAGATATTTTTTATCGGCGCAACCTTGCTGATGTTTTGCTGCGTGATCTATCTGTTTTCGCCGTTTTTGATGGTGATCGCAATCGGCGTACTGATGGCGGTGGCGACCTCGGGTCTGCACGCTAAAGTAACGAAGCTGTGCCGCGGCAGGCGCACGCTAGCCTCGGTGCTTAGCCTGTTTTTGCTCTGCGCGCTTTTTTTTGTGCCCTTCATCTACGCGGTGATCGAGATCGCCAAAAACGCTGCGAGCTTCGATATGGCGCGCATAAACGATGCGCTTAGCTACGTTCAGAGCCTAGACATCAGGCTGCCCGGGCCTTTTGAAAAATTTAATGCGCAGGTTCGCTCGTTTCTAGCGAACCTGGATGTCGCGGGCGTGGCGAAGCAGATCATCTCCTATCTCTCGGTCGTCGGAAAGTCCAGCGCGAAATTTATCGTCGATATGGTACTCATCATCGTATTTTGCTTTTTTGCATACCTCTACGGCGAGAGCTTCAAGCGCTTTTTCAAAAAAATTCTACCCGTCGAGCCCGCGCAGATCGATTATATCTTTTCCGAGACGGCAAATACGATGAGCGTCGTGTTTTACTCGACCATCTTCAACGCCGTATTGCAGGGCTTTTTGTTTTCGATCATCGCGGGGATCTTCGGCTTTGACGCGCTGCTGATGGGGGTGCTTTTCGCCTTCTGCTCGCTCATCCCTGCAGTCGGCGGCGCGCTCATCTACGTGCCCACAGCGCTATATGTGCTAGCGGGGGGCAGCACCTCGGGCGCGATCGTGATAATGGCGTATTGCGTGATACTGATCTCGACGCTCGCGGACAGCTTCATTAAGCCGCTCGTGATAAAATTTATCAACTCGCGCCTGGTCGAAAACCCCGCAAACATCAACGAGATGCTGATCTTCTTCTCGATGCTTTCGGGCATCAGCACGTTTGGGTTCTGGGGCGTGATCTTGGGGCCTGCGATTTTAACGCTATTTATCGCGGTGCTAAATTTATACGATTATCTAAAAAAGATAGAATTCGAGTAGGGCTTGCGCCGCTTGGCGCTTTTAAATTTATGAAAATGCTGCCCGTAAAACGCAATGCCCAGCACGCCCTTGCGGCTCTTGCGCCCTCGCGCCTTTGCGCAGGTTTAAAGGCTTTAAATTTAAAGGCAAATTTTAATTTCGGCGCACCGCTAACTCTCTTTGAGTGCCCGCAGTATAAATTTTAAAATTTGGCTTCGGCGCGGAATTCCTACGCCTAGGAATTTTAAAATTTATGCTCTTGTTTTGAAATTTAAAAACCCTCTGCGCGCCGCAAGCCTGTGGTCGAACGAAGGGCTGCGATACTAGAGAGTAAATGCGCGCGATAAATTTAGCGTGTTTGACGGCGGCCGAGCTAAGCTCGATGTTTTACTGCGGCGCATCTCAGGCTACGCGCGGAAGTAGTTTATGTCGGCGGTAGGCGCCCCTGCCGCCGTTTTTTATAGCGGCATCCCAAGCAAACGGGCGTCGCAGCGGCTATAGGCTGTGGCGCCGGACAGCAGTCGCTACGGCACCGCCTTTTATGCGGCGTCTGATTTGGTACGGCATGTTTTTTATGTGACGTAAAGCATAGCGCTGCGCAGAAATTTCATAAATTTAATTCGTCCGTCGCTTTTAAAATTCTGTATTGTCATAGAGTATAATTGTAGATTTAAATTTACGGCTAAACGCAAGGCAGCGTATCAAAAGCTTAAAAATCGGCCAAGGGTGCAAAAGCGGCGTCGGGCTAGAGATACAAAAACAGGCTAGAAGCTGCAAAGATGAGTTGGAAAAAATTTCAAATTCCGTGGGCGCAGATAAAATTTATACGGAAAATTTACCTAGTAGTGCAGAAACTGCCAAAAATAACAAAATTTAAGCGAAAAGCACCAATAGAGCGGTGGCGGCGATTTAGATCCGCACCTTGCCGCCGTATTTGATCTGGCTCGGGTCTTTTTCGTCCAGCTCGCGCATTATCTGCTCGCCGTTGTCGGAGTTTGCTGCGGCGATATCTGCGTCCAGATCGGAGTAAGAATAGATCATCATCGCCTCGCTTACGCCCTTTATAGCCTCTATCGCGCGAAATGCGGCGATCTCGTCATCGAAGCTCTCTGCGCTAATCGTGGCGACCGCCTTGCCGTCCTCGCACGCTACGAACTCGCAGCCGCCGATGCTTTGCAGCTCCTTGCGAAACGCCGCCATATCGGTATCTGCGCCTAGATAGATTACGACGCTTGAAATATTCATTTTAACTCCCAAAAGTAGATATATCTATTGTACCCCGAGCCCACGAGATACTCTCCTGCGAAAAGCAGATAGTTGATGATGTCGTTATCCAGCTCGATGCTGCGGACGATCTCGCCTGCTTTATCGATTACGCGTACGCCGTTACCAACGGTAAAAGCACCCAGCTCGGGACTTAGCGCCACGGCAAAAACTGCAAAATGGGCATTATAGAATTTGCTAAAATCGCCGTTTTCGTAGTAGCACGATCTCTCCTTATCGTTAGAGCCGCTCATCATACGATCGCCAAGCAGCGCCACGGAGTAGATCCCGTCCTTGTGTAGGGATTTTTGACTCATAAGCTTTTTTGCTTTTGCGTCGAAATAAAATACGATGCCGCCTTCGCACGAGATTAGTAGCGTCCCGCTAGCGCGGTCGTAAGCGCTGCCGCCCAAAGAGGCGATAGTGAGCTTTTGCTCAAAGCTTACCTTGCCACTAGGTAGGTCGAAGTATAAAATTTCGCTACCAAGACCTAGCAAAATCACGGTATTTTCGTCGTAGAAATAGACGTTTTTAATCCCCGTCATCGGTAGCTTATAATGCGTGATCTTGCCGCCCGCAAATATGCCCAGCATCTTTTCAAACGCGTCGCCGTTATATAAAAATGCATATTTTTCGCCTAGTTTATCAACGTCGAATATGGTAGCGCCCATCGGCTCGTCTAGGTAATTTTTGGACGAGGGCAGGGCGAAAATTAGCGTTTTGGATATTGCGCTCGATGCGGAATTTGAGGCGGAATTTAATGCCGTAGAATTCTCGGCAGAATTCTGCTTCGCGGAATTTTCTAAAGAATTTACGGCAGCGGAATTCGCAATAGAATCTCTCGTGGAATTTACGCTTGCTTTAGCATTGAAATTCTGCGCCGCATTGGAATTTGTGCTTGCGACGGAATTTTGATCTGCAAAATTTTGACCGGCGGCAGAATTTCGCGCGGAATTCTCCGCGGAGTTAATGGTGATTTTATAGAGCTTGCCGTTGTCAAGCCCTGCGTAAATTTCGCCGTCTAGATTTTTTAGCACCGCGACATTTGCGTCAAGCTCTAGTATGAAGCTAGCGTGTTTGATCTTTGCAGGTGTATCTATGCCCGCAGCGCCACTAGGTATTGCAACGCCGTTGCCGGCATAGATGAAGCAGGCGCAAAGTAGCAGCGGTGGTAAAAATTTCATCGCGCGCTCCTACTCAACCTCGGCACCTTGATTTAGCGTATCTATGAGATTAGAAGTGGAATTTGCGTCGCTAAACCTGCTAAAATCGGCTTTGAAATTATTTTTAACTAGCGGATTGGTTTGGGCTTGCGGCACGTGGCATTGCGTGCAGTTGAAGCGCTGCTCGGCTAGCGTGCCGTTTAGATCCGCGCCTGTGCGAAAGTCCACCAAGTGGCTTTTTGGAATCGGGGTAGAGCCTACATCCTTAGCGACATCGGGCATATGGCAGGTTACGCACATATTGTTATCCTTTGTGATCGGCACGAGCCCCTCTAAGCTGTGCGGTATGAGCGGCGGAGCGTTTTCGAAGCTGCGCTCGATTTTCGAAGCGGCGCCCGGAGCATCCTCACTATATTTGAAATCGGGCAGGGAATTTTTATTTTGTGCCGATTCGTCCACGCTTTTTATAAAGCCCAAGCTGTCGGCGTCTATAGAAGCCGTCTTGTCCGCGGCAAATAGCGCCGCACAGCATGCAAGAGCCAAGCCTAAAACCATTTTTTTCATTTTTTCACTCCTAATATACTAAAATTTAACGCATCGTCGTCACATACGTCGATGCAGCGCCCGCAGCTGATACACTCGCTGCTAACGCGCCCGTTTTCGCGCCCAACCATCTTAAGCACCTGAACTTCGGGACAGACCATTTTGCATTTGCCGCACATCGTGCATTTATCAACCTCGTGGCGAATGCGAATGATGCTAAAATAGCTAAGCGCCGCCCAAAATCCGCCGAGCGGGCATAGCCGCGAACAGATCGTGCGATCGCCTGCGAAAATTTCAAAAACTACGATCAGTAGCGCGATTGCAAATGCACTGGCGCTCAGCGATATGACGGCGCGCGCGAAAAGCGAGATAAAATTTACGCTCTCAAACGCCGCAAAGCCGAAAGCTCCGCTGCAAACAAGCGCTAGCACCGCTAGGACGTAGCGAGCCTTGCGGTTTACGCTAACGATCTTAGTCGTTATGCCGAGTCTTTTACGAAGCCACGCGGCAAGATCGGTTAGTAAATTTATCGGGCAAACCCACGAGCAATATAATCGCGGCGCTATAAGCGCATAAAATGCTCCTACGATAAGCGCTCCGATAACCGCCGTAGCGCCCAAAGAAAAGCTAGCTAGAAGCATCTGCGCCGTCGCAAACGGATCGCTTAGATTAATCGTGCCGAAAAGTTTCGACGAGCTTAGATTGCCCTTTAGAATTCCTGATAAAATTCCGTTTTCGCTCGCGGCTTTGAAGGCGAAATTATTTCCTAAAATAAAAAGGACTAGAATAGAAATTTGGCTCAAACGCCTTAAAATAGTGTATTTCATTGTCTAGCCCCCTCCATTAGATCGTCCTCGTTTAAGTAGTCCTTACTCTTTTGCGGATCGAGCTTGATTTTGGTGTCTGCGTCCTTTAGCTTCGCGTCGTCGCCCTTGATCCAGCCTTTGACATAGTTATCGCTGGAAATTCCTATGACGCGCTCGCGTTCCACGACGCTGATAGCCGCCTTTTTTGTGACGCAGGCATGCTCGCATTTGCCGCAACCCGTGCAGTAGTCGCTATCTACGACGGGCACGAGCAGGGCGTGCTTTTCGGTGCGGTTGTTGTGGCGGTAATCGATCCTAAGCGCCTTATCCATTACGGGGCAGCTTCGCACGCACGCGTCGCATTGGATACCGGCGTAAGCGATGCAATGCTCGGTATCTATGACCGCAACGCCCATTTTCGATAGACGCACATTAAGCTTGGAGTCTTCGCTTACCAGGCTTTTATCTAGTGCGTCGCTAGGACAGGCCGCGACGCAAGGTATGTCGTCGCACATATAGCACGGAATTTCGCGCGGGATAAAAAACGGCGTGCCGTTTGCAATAGCATGATCGCAAAAGCTCGCAAGCTTAAGCGTATCAAAGGGGCACGCCTCGACACAAAGTCCGCACCTTAGGCATTTGCTAAGAAATTCTTTCTCGCTTATAGCTCCGGGCGGGCGGAGTCTGGCGTGCTCGCTGGAGTTTGCGACTCCGAGCCCCAGAATGCCTACGCCCGCAGCTAAAGAAAGAATGCCTAAGACCTCACGCCTATCCATAATTTACGCCTTGTAAATTTTAACCGCGCATTTTTTGTAGTCGGTCTCTTTTGAAAGCGGACAGGTATGATCGAGCGTGACGCGGTTGATATAAACTTTCTCGTCAAAAAACGGCACGAAAATAAGCCCTTTCGGCGGAACGTTACGTCCGTGGAAGTCCACGCGCGCTTTGACTTTGCCGCGGCGCGACTCGATCCAGACGATCTCGTTTTGTTGTACGCCGATTTTGGCGCCATCGGCTTCGTTCATATAGCATCTTGCTTCCGGTACGGCGCGATAAAGCTCCGGCACGCGCATAGTCATAGTGCCCGTATGCCAGTGCTCCAGCACGCGACCCGTACATAGCCAGAAAGGATACTCCTCGCTTGGCACTTCTACAGGATCCATATATGGACGGAAGAAAATTTTAGCTTTATTGGCAAGGCTTGTTTTTTCTTCGCCTGAAGTAGCGGATTTCAGATCGCCACTAGGAAGCGCCGCTTTGGCGTTGCCATAAAAGGCAAAGTCACTATCCGGAGCCGCTTTTTTAGCATAAGGATCGTATTGGGCGTTAAAGCGCCAAAGTGTTTCTTTGCCGTCTACGACCGGCCATCTAAGACCGCGCACTCGGTGATATGTATCGAAATCGGCTAGGTCGTGTCCGTGACCGGTGCCGAATTTTCGGTATTCTTCCCAGAGATATTTTTGGATGAAAAAACCATATCCTTTAAATTCTTTGCCGTCGCTGCCGATTACGCCGCGTGAGTCGCCGTTTACTTCAGAGTTATCGAAGCTTGCCATAATTGGATCCTTTGCAGCGAAAGCCTGAGCGTCTTTGTTTGCAAAGAGCACTTCAAATAGTGTAGTCTCTGGCGTATAGCCGAATTCTGAAATTTTATCTAATACGTTTGGAAGCGTAAGCTTATCATTTACTTTAATCTCGCCCCAGAAATCCTTGAGCTTGAAGCGCTTGGAAAACTCTAGCATCTGCCACGTATCGCTCATCGCGTCGCCCACAGGAAGTACCTGCTGTCTCCACCACTGAGTTCTGCGCTCGGCATTGCCGTATGCGCCCCATTTTTCGTAGATCATCGCGGTTGGCAGGATTAGATCAGCTACCTTCGCGCTTAGTCCCGGATATGGCTCGCTTACTACGATGAAGTTGTCCATCTCGCGCGCCGCGGCGATCCAGTGGTTTGCGTTGGCGATCTGCTGCCACGGATTATTGACCTGTACCCATATCCATTTTATCTTGCCATCTTCGAGATTGCGCAGAGCCTGCACGTAGTGCGCACCCGGTTTTGGATTTATCGTGCCTTCAGGAAGCTTCCAAATTTTTTCGGAAACCTTTCTATGAGCTGGATTTGCCACGACCATATCGGCAGGTAGGCGGTGAGAAAACGTGCCCACCTCTCTAGCCGTGCCGCAAGCGCTAGGCTGACCGGTAAGCGAAAACGCTCCGCAGCCGGGCTTGGCTTGCTTGCCAAGAAGGAAATGTACCATGTAACTTTGCTCATTGACCCAAGTTCCTCTTGAGTGCTGATTAAAGCCCATCGTCCAAAAGCTTACTACTTTGCGATCTTTTTCTATATAAAAATCTGCCAGCTGCTTTAGCTTGGTCTTAAACGCCTCTAAATCCTCACTTTCGTCACCCTTAGCTAAAGGCGCTACAAATTCTAACGTGTAGGGCTCCAGCGCTTTTTTAAATTCTTCAAAGCTTATGAGCCAGTGAGCATCCGATTTGTCAGAGTGTTTGTTTTCGAGTACGTCGCCCTCTTTCATACCCAGATATGCTAACGTAACGCCCTCGGATTTGCTTAAAATTTTGGATTTTTGCTTAGCTGCTGTATCAAGCTCGGTTTTGCGGTATTTTTTATGATTTATATCTTCTCGCAAGCCGTAGCCGATATCCACAGGGCCTGTAGCGAACACACAGTGCTCTTTAATAAATTTCTCATCTATCATATCCGGGTGGTTGTAGACGATCTCCCTTGCTATGTAGTTCCATATCGCAAGATCGGTATTTGGACGGAATATAATTTCAATATCGGCGATGTTTGAAGTGCGGCTAGAGTATGTCGAGAGATTTATAACTTTTACGCGGTCCGGGTTGCGAAGCTTATGGTCGGAGACGCGAGACCAAAGGATAGGGTGCATCTCAGCCATATTCGCGCCCCAAGCGATGATGGTATCGGTTAGCTCGATATCGTCGAAAACACCCGCAGGCTCGTCGATACCGAAAGTTTGCATAAAACCTACGACGGCGCTGGCCATGCACTGGCGAGCATTAGGATCGAGATTATTGGAGCGAAAGCCCGCCTTTACTAGCTTTGCTGCGGCGTAACCTTCCGGGATCGTGTATTGACCGCTACCAAGTACGGCAAAGCCCTCGGGACCGCCTTCGTTATAGGCTCGCCTAAAATGCTTTTCCATTTCATCGAACGCTCGTTGCCAGCTGATCTCGATAAATTTTCCCTTTTTGTCGAATTCGCCCTTGGAATTTACGCGCAAAAGAGGCTTGGTAATGCGATCAGCGCCGTACATGATCTTGGCGTTGAAATAGCCTTTGATGCAGTTTAGACCGCGATTTACGGGCGCTAACGGATCGCCTTTGACCGCTACGATCTTGCCGTCTTTGGTAGCTACCATGATGCCACAGCCGGTGCCGCAGAAGCGACAGGCCGCCTTGTCCCAGCGCCAGCCTTTTTCAGCTTCGTCCGCAGCACTAAGACTGCTAGGCAAGCTGATGCCCGCAACGCTACAGGCAGCCGCTGCCGCAGAGCTTTTTATAAAGTCTCGTCTATCCATGAGATTAACCTTTCGTTTAGAATGTAAATTTCTATTAATGTTTTGGATAATAGCATAAAAAAACGGCTTAGTCTAGATTAAAATCAAGGTTTTTTCTGCAATGAATTTCAGATATAAAATAGTAATTTTATAAATTTTAAATTTAGTGGCTTAAATTTTATCAGGACAGCGAGTTTTTGATAAATTTTAATATATATTTTCATTTAATTAAATTAATATATTATACCGATAAATTAGCATTAAAATTTCATAAAAATTTAATCGTGCTTTGAAATAAAACGGAGCGTAATAGAATTTCGAAATTTTATTAAAATTATAAAACTTAGCTTAAAAAGCGTCTTTTGTGATAAGCGATAAATTTTACGCTAAAACGCCGTCATTATCGAGGCAAAAGCGTAAAATTTAACTATTCAATTTAATATGCGATATTTGCATATTGCTTAAATTTTGCTTAAAAAAATTCACTAATTTAAAAATTCTTTTATAATCTAGAAAGTATAATAGCCGTGCAAACCAAAATTCTTGAAAGGAATATTATGCAGTCCAGAGAAAAGATTGTCAAAACGACTTGTCCTTACTGCGGCACCGGCTGTGGTATCGATCTTATCGTAAAAGACGGCAGGATCGTAAACGCGCGCCCTACGCAGGCCCACCACGTAAATGACGGCGAGCTATGCTTAAAAGGGATGTTCGGCTGGGAGTTCGTAAACTCTCCAAAACGCCTTGCCAAACCTATGATCCGTAAGAAAAACGGAGTATTTGATAGAAGTGGCAAGCTTGAGGAGGTAAGCTTTGAAGAGGCTTATGATTTTGTAGCGTCTAAATTTAAAGAGACCGTCGCTAAATATGGCCCAAGCTCAATAATGGGCTTTAGCTCGGCGCGCTCAAATAACGAAGACAACTACGTTTTTCAGAAATTTTTCCGCGCTCAGGGTAGTAATAACGTCGATCACTGCGCCCGTCTTTGACACGCTCCTACAGTGGCAGGTCTTGCCAACACGCTAGGAAACGGAACGATGACGAACGATTTGGTAGAATTCGCTACCGATACGGACGTATTTTTACTCATCGGCACCAACACGAGCGAGTGTCACCCGATCATCGCTATGCAGATGCAGCGAGGCTTGCAGCGCGGCGCCAAGATGATCGTCGTAGATCCGAAGCGCACAGATATGGCGAAAAAAGCCGATATCTATTTGCAAATTCCGGTGGGCGCGAACATTAAGACGCTAAATACCATTATGAATGTTATCATTGCCGAAAATTTGCAAGATGACGAGTTTATCAAAAACTACGCTCACGGCTACGAGTATCTAAAAGAAGCGGTTAGGGACTTTACACCTGAGCGCTTCGAGCGCGAGACCGGCGTGAAAAAAGAGCTCGTAATCGAAGCTGCTAGAATGTATGCTAAAGCAGGCGCAGCGGCGATCTGCTACACGATGGGTATCACACAGTTTAGCGACGGCACCTCAAACGTCTTTTCGCTTTCAAATTTAGCTATTTTGACGGGGAATTTAGGCAAACGAGGCGCAGGCGTAAATCCTTTGCGCGGTCAAAACAACGTCCAGGGCGCATGCGATATGGGCGCGCTACCTAACGTCATTCCAGCAGGGGCGGTAAATTCCGCTTATGCGCAGGAGCAGGCGCGCAGAGTATGGCACTTCGAGCTAAATCCGACCCCGGGCTTTAAGCTTACTGTCGCACCCGATAAAATGGATAGTGGTGAGCTGAAGCTGCTCTACGTTTACGGTGAAAACCCCGTAATGAGCGATCCTTGGACGGAGCACTTCGTGCATGCAACGCACCATTTGGATTGCTTTATCGTGCAGGATCTTTTCTTTACCGAGAGCGCACAGAAGGCCGACGTCGTACTACCTGCTGCCGGCTGGGGCGAGAAGGATGGCACCTTTTTAAACACTTCCCGTCGTGTCCAGCGCACGCGCAAGGCAAGCGAGCCGGCCCCTGGCGTAGAGCCTGATTGGAAGGTAGTTTGCAATATCGCGCAAAGAATGGGACTTGAAGGGTTTGATTTTTTAAGTGCGGAAGAAATTTGGAACGAAGTGCGTGCATTAATGCCTAAATTTTTCGGCGGTATTAGCTACTATAGACTAGATAAGCTAGGCGGTATCAGCTGGCCATGTCCTGATGAAGATCATCCGGGCACACCGGTTCTTTACGCAGATCATAAATCGATGCTGCCTGATGGTAAATTTAGAATGGTGCCGGTGCTTTACGTGGATGATAAAGAGGAGCGTGCTAAGGCGGAGGCGGATTTTAGAGCCAAGATGAAGATTCCGGATGATTATCCGGTAGGAAGCGGCGCGCTTAGCGAGATACCGGATGAAATTTATCCGTGCTTATTTACGACCGGGCGCAAGGTCTATCATTACCACACCGGCACGATGACCAGAGAGTGTCGCGCGCTAGAGTACGGTGCGGGTGCAGAAGGCGCGCTCATCGAGGTAAGCCCTGACATCGCACGCGAACGCGAGCTTACCGAAGGTTGCTACGCGCTCGTTAAAAATAAGCGCGGTCAGATCGCCGCGAAGCTTCGCATAAATCCGGATCTGAAAGAAGGTACGATATTTACGACCTTCCATTACAGTGAGGCCGACGGCAACGAGCTCGTGCATGCGGGCGATCTAGATCCGCTATCGGGCATCCCGCCGCTAAAGATGACGATCGCAAATATCAGAAAGC
>ERZ772921.1801-NODE-1801-length-12031-cov-4.112642_pt1 | contig 12031 bp, 9 predicted proteins | sample MGYA00512117_ERZ772921 | MGnify/ENA primary metagenome ERZ772921 (study PRJEB29015, sample SAMEA2737944) | human oral metagenome | biome: human oral; feature: human-associated habitat; material: dental | place: China | collected 2150 ... | reverse complement strand
CTGCGTTTTGCCGCAAATTGCACTATATTTAGCAGCAAATAGCCCGAAATGTGGTACAAATGTCGGTTTCTTGAAATAGATATTCATTTTATCGTATTCACAAACTAAGCCCTTTTTGCATCAAAACAAACCTCTGCGAGAATCGATTTTTTGCGACAAGGTGAGCACGTGGTGGATAAAAAGGGCACTTTTGGTGTTAAAATTATTACTGAAAAATTGACAAAGCTTGGCAAATTGACGAGCTGACAAGCGAACAAGGTAACAAGGTAACGAGTGGATAAGCTGGCGAGTGGACGAATGAATAAGTGAACGGGGTAATCGTTCATCACTTCTTATTCTGACCAAAATACGTCCATTTTGACATAAGAGCATAAGAAACATAAAGAAGTTACATTTACCTTTTCCTCATTCTGTGCCGCAGGAAAGATGCTTTCAACTTGTAAAGAATGTGTTGAAAGCGTGCCCGCCAGGTTACCTTTTTGAGACAAAGACACATTTTGCCACAGACGAATGGGGCAGAATTTCAGATTTCATCACATCTTTGTCTGGCACTTCGTACGTGAGCGGGGTGTTTGTCTTGGTTTTGCATCACAAAGATAATGAACTCCTCTCAATCTGTAGAAAGCTTAAAAGTCAAGACTGCTTCAATGCGGGCCGGCTACTACAACGCATGCCGCCCACCATCACCATTGTTTTTTCTCTACACCACCCTCAGCCCTTAGCCATGCACCCCACTTTAAACGAGCAAGGAAAAGCATGCCGCGGAAAGTAAGTTCAACGGCCATTGCCGTCCAAACGCCCCGCAAACCATACCAATGGGCCAACACTGCGGCAAGCGTAAGACGCACGCCCCACATGCTGGCAAGGTTCATCAGCGAAGGTTTAAGCGTGTCGCCTGCCCCAACGCAAACGCTATTGCCCACTATGGCCGCAGCAAACATGGGTTCGGCAAAGGCCTCGATGCGAAGAATCTGCGTGCCCAAGACGCGTATTTCGTCAACGGGCGTCATCAGCCCTATCATCTCTGGCGCGAACACATACATCACCACACCCATCAAGGCCATAACAGCCATGCCCATACCAACTGTTAGTTTGGCGAAACTGCGGCACAAGCCATATTGCCCTGCACCCATACTCTGCCCCACAAGCGTGGTGGCGGCATCGCCAATGCCATATCCGGGCATGTAACAAAGACTTTCGGCCGTAATGGCAAAGGTGTTGGCGGCGATGGCGAAGTTGCCCAAGGGCGCAACGATGTATGTGCTAACCACTTGCGCCCCAGTCATCAGCACATATTGTGCAGCTATGGGCGCACTTATCTTCACGGCGTTTCGAACATACGACCACATCCAAACAAAACGCGCCTTATCGAGCCGCAATGCCAGGATGGACGAGCGAAACAACGCGAACCAAGCCTCAACCGAGGCTACAATGGCTATGGACAGCACCGTGCCAAGGGCTGCACCCGGCACGCCAAGGCCGGCCACATAGATGAAAAGATAGTTGAAACCTACATCCAACACGCACATCAGCACGCTCATAATGCTGGGTATCTGCATGTTGCCTGCACTTTTCAGCATGTTAGACGAAAGGATGCCCAACTGCAAAAAGGGCACGGAAAGGGCATAAATAAGAAAATATAATGCGGCATCGTGGGCTATGTCGTCGCCACCGCGCAACCAAATGGGCAACTTAAATGCGATGAGCGATGCGAACAAGGTTACCAACAAGCTGAATGCCAGCGTGCACACCAACGCATGGCGCAACACTTGCCGCGCCTTAACAAAATCGTTTGCGCCGATAAAGTGGGCAACCTGCACCGAAAAGCCTAACGAAACGGCCGAACAAAGACCGCCAAAGAGCCACGTGGCCGACTCTACCAAGCCGATGGATGCCGATGCAGCAGCACCTAGCTTGCCCACCATCGCCGCATCAATGTAAAACATCAGCACGTTGGTTACCTGAGCCAATATCGAAGGGATGCTAAGTCCCACGATTAGGCTTAGCATCTCGTTGCGTGTAAGCGTCTTTCCTTGCCTGATGCCGGCAAGAAGTGTGTCGTTGCTTTTCTTATCAAACATGCCCTTTACTTACTTCATCACTTGTTGGCTACCTTGCAAAGGTACATATTAAGTGGCCAACAAACAAAAAAGCGATACCCTTTTGCATCAAGGATAGCGCAACTAACTGCTAACGTTAACGCTATGTCTCGCCGCCACGAACCGCGAAACAAGTCGCAGCAGAACAACAAAGGCCATAACGTGAAATCATTTCTTCTCCTTCTCACTACCGAGTGGCGGGGGGTTCCGTCGGTTATCCTGTCCCCGCCGCGTAGCCCATTACAGCACGAGGCTGTAAAAGGGCGTCATCTAACATCATTCTCTTTCTACCTTATCAAACTTAACCTATTAAGACTACAATCTAAACTGAAAATCCTTATTAACAACCTTATTATCTTACCTTAAACTAATACCCAATAATCCTGAAAATTCAATCTTACCTATCTATACCTAAACCTAAATATGTATTGTTTCCTGAAAAGTCAATCTCTTGTCTTACCGTTGTCTAATACTTTTGAAGTCTGTTCTACCTTTAATCTTATTTACCTCAATGTTTGCTATATACCTAAATGTCTATCCTTATCATCAATCTCTCAAATATACCTCATATTACAACTAAACCTTTTATTTATGTTTGTATGTATCTTTTCCTTCATTGGTCACCCCCTTACAACAGGGGCGAGTTCGTTCTCCTGCTACAATCTAATCGCCTCTAAAAGCAATACCTTCTACCTAAACAAATTGGATCACTCCAACAACTAAACAATCTTCAATCTTGTACTTAACTAAACACCTACTTGTTTCTATTCTCTCAAACCTCTCACATTTGTTCATTTTAATCCGTATGATTGTGATTAGTTTTCTTTTTACGATGCAAAGGTACTAGTGTTTGCGTAAACAGCCAAGAGAAAAAACATGTTTTTCATCATAAAACAGCCTGCTTTTGATGCCAATTAAACACTAGTGTGCCCGCGCACAAGGGTAAAATTGGCCATAAAATACGCATAAACATAACAAAATGAGCTGGTTACAAGATTGATTTCTCTAATTGTTAATTAAACCAAATATCTTTCACCAATTATAAAAATTCGGCCGAAAATATCCCCAATCGAAAGCAAAGCATAGTCAGATAACGAAAAAACGCGCTGCACGGTTTCGAAAATCGCCCCCGTCCGTCCACCTAACGCACCTTCAAAACGATGCTACCCTACATCCAAAAGCCGCCAACGCAGCGCGCCAACGATACCAACCAAGTACCCCAACACAGCAAAATCGCCGCGACATAACGCAACCTTAATGCGACGAAAAGCCGATAGAACACGCCGCCACACAATATATATATAAGAAGTGCGTTATGAAAACATGCAATGGACAGACAGAATTAGGCAGGTAAAAATCATTCTGGTGATTGCCGCAACCATCATCGTTACGGCCTCACTGGTGGTGTCGCATGTGCTAACGCGCGACCTCGAGACCGAAGAACGCCACAAAATGGAAATATGGGCAGAGGCTATGCGCACGCTAAACCAAGCCGACGAGAACACCGACCTGAACCTGGTGCTGCAAGTTATCAACGCCAACAACACCATTCCCGTGGTGGTGCTGGATGCGAAAGGCAAGCCGCAGACGGCCCGCAACATCAACCTGAAAGGCAAATCGGGCGAAGACAGCGTGCTCTTGGTTAGCAATCTGGGGCAACGACTGCTTGCCGAGGGGCGGTTCATCCGCATATCGCTCAACGATTCTATCAAAAGCGAATACATCGACGTATGCTACGACGACTCGCTGATGCTGCAACGACTGGCCACTTACCCCTACGTGCAACTGGGTATCGTGCTGGTTTTCGTCATGGTGGCCATCATTGCCTTGCGCACTTCTAAGCGAGCAGAGCAAAACAAGGTGTGGGTAGGCCTGTCGAAAGAAACGGCTCACCAGTTGGGAACGCCCATTTCGAGCCTCATGGCATGGACGGAGGTACTGAAAGAGACACACCCCGACGACGAACTGATACCCGAAATGGAGAAAGACATCAGTAGGCTGCAACTTATTGCCGATAGGTTTTCGAAAATTGGTTCGTTGCCCGAACCTGTTCCTTCTAGTTTGAACGAGGTTTTGGCGCACGTTGTCAGCTATATGGACAAGCGCACACCCAAACGCATCGCCCTTAAAACGCAATTGCCCGAAGAAGACATCATACTTAACCTTAATGCCTCGCTCTTTGAATGGGTTATCGAAAACCTTTGCAAGAACGCGATGGATGCAATCGGCGAGAGCGAAGGCTGCATCACGTTAAGCGTGCAAAAAACAGCCCAAAAAGTGCTTATCGAAGTGAGCGACACGGGTAAGGGCATCCGCAAAAAAGACATTGCCAACGTGTTTCGCCCCGGCTTTACCACCAAAAAACGCGGCTGGGGGCTGGGCTTGTCGCTTGCCAAACGCATCGTGGAAGAGTATCACAAGGGCAAAATCAGTGTGAAAAACTCGGAAGTGGGCGTGGGAACGACTTTCCTTATCGAACTAAGGACGGGGCGATAAGGAACGTTCTAGGACCAGAATTGCGGGAACAAAAAAATCCCGACTGCTCTAAATGGAACAACCGGGATGCTGTCGTGCGCCTGATAGGACTCGAACCTACACGTCGCGAAACACTAGATCCTAAGTCTAGCGCGTCTACCAATTTCGCCACAGGCGCGATTTTGCGGTGCAAAGGTAATGATTTTTTAGGGGCAGGCCAAATTTTTCGCCGTCTTTTTACGCTTTTCTCGCGTGCGCGCGTATTATATAATGGTGTAGGATGCCCGACAAAAGCATTTTTTACCCCGTTTTCATTGATATTGGCCTGCCTTATTTACCACTCTTCGAGGAGCTCCTTTCCGCGCGCTTTTAATTCGCCAACAGCTTTCGGGCGTACTCAATAAGCGTGTCTCTTCCCCGAGCCAGGTCGGCAGACTTCATGCCTACCTGATGCGTTGGGGCGATACCAAACTCGGTATCTTTCCCATCGCGGTCGTACATAGGACAGGCAGAGAAACGCACTATCCAGCCGTTGGGCAGCTCACTAGAAAAAGGTAAGCCTGCACCGCCGCCCGTTCTGTCTCCCACAATCGTTACTTGGGGCAGGCACTTCATGTATTTCACAAACTCATTGGCAGCACTGTACACGCCGCGATTGGTGAGAACCACCACCCGCTTTTGCCACCTAAGCCCCTTAGAGGGTTTAAGTATCTGCTGCCGACGGGGCGAAAAGTCGTTATGTCCGCGTCCCGTCTTGTGCTGCATGTAGCCCACCAGCACCTCTTCGTTGGTAAAACGGGCCGCAAGCGCCTCGGCACTGGTCACCATCCCGCCGCCATTCTCGCGCAAATCAATAATCAGTCCGTTGCAAGGAGCGAAGTAAAGCAAGATGCGGTCGAGGTTTCCAGCCCCGAAATCGTTGACGAACGTGGCGCAACGCAGGTAAGCCACGTTGTCGTTAAGTATGCGATACTTCATGCCAGCCGCAATCTTATAGTCTTTTCCGAGGTAAAGTTTCAGCACGTTCTCGCTGAAATGGCTGGGATAATCTTCTTTCCACGACCAATCTCGGCCCACATCAAAGGGCGCATAGAGGTTAACGTGCCCGTCTTTAAGTTCGCCTAGCATGTTGGTCAGCACCTCAAAGGTTTGCTCCTCGGTCATTTGGTTGTCAAATTGGGGTGCATATTTGTTGTAAACGGCATTCCAATCCAAGCCATAGGCTTGCTGTTTATAGTCGAAAAAACAATAATGTTCGTCGATTATTCGCCACAAAGCCTCGAAGTTTCCACGCGGATTGTTATCGTATTGCTCCACATCAACACAAGCACCCAACAAGCCCCACGCCGCCATTAGCGGCAGAAAAAAGTATAACAATTTTCTTTTCATGGCGCAAGTTTGATGAGGGTGAAACGTTTCACAAGGCCAATCACCACGCCATGTGTATAGACGTGGGTTTTCAATCCATTGACACGCGACTGCTGGATGTCGCCCATATAACCCAAACGAACGGTTGAGCGCAAGAGCGGGAAGTCGACAGTGAGCATCTGTCGCAAGGATGGAGCAGAGCCAATAGTGGTGGGAACGACGTTATGGTCGTAGTTTCCTTCTGAGAATATCTCGTAATACGACTGCCCATAGTTGGGCGAGAACATCACGCCAAGCAGGGGTACGGCCACTTCGTAACGCAAGAGCAGGGGTATGCTGCCCGCCCTAAGCTTGTAACTGGCCACTGCCGAGGGTGCAAGATGCAGAAACACACGCGCCTGAGCAGGGTTGTTGGAGTTGTGGGTGTTGTAGATAAAGCCCACATGGGTTTCTACCCTACCCCCTACTTGCAACTGCAAGCGATGGTCTAGCCAATCAAAGCCATAGTGCAAGGCATAGTCAAAGCTGTACATGCCCGCTATTTCGTTGCCACTTCCAGCCCTGTTTTTAAGGTAAGCCACGTTTCCCGTGTGCGTGATGAGCTGCGAAAGACGGCGTCCTTCGCGCTCGCGCTGGGTCTGCGAGATATAACGGAGGTCGGGACCTGTATAATGTTCGGGCGAAAGATAAGTGTCTAACACCTGCGCCCGGCCGATGCCAAGCATGCGTGCAGTGGTTGTTATCTTGCCATTGGTGGGCAATGGTGGGTCTTGATTAAGCTCGTTTTGCGCCTGCGCCATAGGACTAAGGCACAGCAAAAGCAAGCAAAGCCACCACCCTGCCCACGCCCGTTGGCGGACGTGGACACAGGTAAAGGTTTCGCTTGCGTGTGTGGCCACCGTCTGAATGCGCCACAAGGGGGATGCACTAAGGTTCATCTTGAAAAAGACTTGGTTGTTCGGGACTAGCCGCAGACTTGATACGGGGCGACGAAGAGACGGCAGGCGGCGCGCTTTCTGCACCATCGTTGCCTTGTTCGCCATTGTCTTCGGACTCTGGTTCGGGTTCGGGGAAACGTGTAGGCTCCAATTCTTCAATGTGGTCTACATGCCAAGTGGTGATGCGTTTGCCCTTAGCCTTGAAACCTTTAATGCCAACAAAGTCGTCAATCTCTATCTCCATCGGCGCGCGTTCTTTGTCGCTGCCGCCGAACACCACCTTGATGCGCGGGTAAGGCTGGTCGGACAGGAAGAGAAGTTCGCTCTTGGGGTTATCGCCAAGGAAAGATTGCTTGCGCTTAGAGCCATCCATCGTGAAACGTTTGACGTAAGCAAACTTGTCGTTGTCGGCATCGCGCACCACGGCACTCCACACTTTGTTCTCGTCCCACTTCTCAATCAGTTTCAAGTTGTCTTCGTAATGGTTGTTCACATCGAAGTCCGAGAGGTAGAACTCGCAGTTATCCAGCACCACAAGTATAGAGTCGTTCTCGTTAAACTCGCCCAACAGCCGACCGTGGTCGTCGTAATTGATGCGTTTCACGTCGGGGTCGAACCACACTTTACGGCCTCCCAATGTGCTGTGTCCCGTTTCGAGCAGACCTATTTTCTTCACCGGACGTTTGCAAATGATGTTTCCACGCGAGGTTCTCGCCTTGATAATTACCTTCGAGAAGTCGAAGTCCACAATACATTTTTTGCGGCTTGGGGGTGCTTCCGGTTCGAGAATAACCCGTATCTTCTCGGCCTCGCCGTTGGGATTGGCCGTGAAATAAACCACTTTCGACCCCAGAGTGCCTTGCGTAAGGTCGTATTCACGGTCGCGCGTTACGCTGGTGATGTTGAAACGCTTGATAAAATAATGGCCTTCCTTGCCGTCGCGATACACAATATTATAAGTGGTGCGCCTGTCGTTGCGCTTATGCACCTGCACATGCAACACGTTTTTGCCCACGAAAATCTTATCGGCCACGCGCATTATCTTATATTTGCCGTCGCGATGGAACACCAGGATGTCGTCGATGTCCGAGCAATTGCACACAAACTCGTCTTTTTTCAGCCCCGTTCCGATAAATCCCTCGCGGCGATTGATATATAGTTTCTCGTTGGCCTCAACCACTTTGGTGGCCTCGATGGTTTCAAAACTCTTTATCTCGGTTAGTCGGGGGTGGTCTTTGCCGTACTTGGCTATCAAGAATTTGAACCACTTGATGGTGACATCCGTCATGTGTGCCAAGTCGTGGTCAATGCCCGCAATCTCTTCTTTGATGCGCGCCAGCAGCTCGTCGGCCTTATCTTTGCTGAATTTAAGTATGCGCTGCATCTTTATTTCCATCAATCGCATGATGTCTTCGCGGCGCAATTCGCGTATGAAGTTGGGCTTGAAGGGCGTCAATCGGTCGTCGATATGCTCCACGGCAACGTCCATATTCTCGGCGTTCTCAAACTTCTTGTCTTTGTAGATGCGCTCTTCGATAAATATTTTCTCAAGCGAAGAGAAGAAAAGCTGTTCCAACAGTTCGTCTTTCCTTATCTGCAATTCCAGCCTAAGCAGCCCCATCGTGCTGTCAACGTTATGGCGCAGCACCTCACTTACGGTGAGGAAACGCGGCTTGTTGTCTTCGATAACGCAGCAGTTGGGCGAAATGTTAATCTCACAGTCGCTAAATGCGTAGAGTGCATCAATGGTTTTGTCCGACGAAATGCCAGGGGCGAGGTGCACTTGTATCTCTACTTCGGCCGCCGTATTGTCGTCTACGCGCTTGGCCTTTATCTTTCCCTTCTCCACCGCCTTGAGAATAGAGTCGATAAGCGTGGTGGTGTTCTTGCTGAAAGGTATCTCGCGGATAACAAGTGTCTTGCTGTCCAGTTTCTCAATCTTGGCGCGCACCTTGATAGAACCGCCCCTTTGTCCGTCGTTATATCGGCTGGCATCAATCGAACCGCCCGTGGGGAAGTCGGGATATAGCCTAAACGGCTCGCCTTTAAGATAATGTATGGCCGCCTCGCACAGCTCGCGCATATTGTGCGGAAGGATTTTAGAGCTAAGACCGACGGCAATACCCTCCGCCCCTTGCGCCAAAAGCAAGGGGAACTTCACGGGCAACGCGATGGGTTCTTTGTTTCTTCCGTCGTAGCTAGCTTGCCATTGCGTGGTTTTGGGATTGAAAACGGTGTCGAGTGCGAACTTAGAAAGCCGCGCCTCGATATAACGTGGGGCGGCAGCACGGTCGCCCGTAAGGATGTTTCCCCAGTTTCCTTGCGTGTCGATAAGCAGGTCTTTCTGTCCCATCTGCACAAGGGCATCGCCGATAGAGGCATCGCCGTGGGGGTGAAACTGCATGGTATGGCCCACAATGTTGGCCACTTTGTTGTACCTTCCGTCGTCCATGCGTTTCATCGAGTGCAATATGCGGCGTTGAACCGGTTTCAAGCCATCGGCGATGTTAGGCACGGCGCGTTCCAAGATAACGTACGAGGCGTAGTCGAGGAACCAATTTTGGTACATGCCACTAAGGTGATGCACCGCCGAGGCATCGAAGCGGTCGGCGGGCTTATAGTCGGAATGCGTTTCAACGCCCTCTTCCTCGTTTTCGTCTTGTTGCTTTTCGTCGGCCACGTCCAGGCCTTCTTCCAGTTCGTTCGGGTCTTTTATTTCGTCGTCCATAGTGTGAGTTTCCTATATGTATGTATTTCCGCCAGATATATTTCGTGTGTTATAAAATTAAGCCACCGTCCAAACGAGGAGGGATTGTCCTCTGCTTACTTCGCCGTTTTATAGTTGCCCCGTATTGTAAGCCTTTGTTCGCAACAGTTCCATAAAGGCATCGTGGTGCGAATGTAGGCCTATGTTCAGTTCGCGAGCACTGTGAAGGCTCACGTCGCTGCCCTTCCTCGTCACCACTTTCCATTGCAACGGCGAGAACGCGCCGATGACGTAGGGCTGATGAGAGGTAACTATCAGCTGTATGTCCGTGTCGGTATTGAGAATCACGTCAAACAAGTTGGCAATGCAATTCATATCCATACCGTTTCCCCACTCGTCTATCAGCAACACGTCGCCATCCTCGGCCAAAGTTAGTGTTGTTATTAGGACAAGTGCCTTAAACATTCCCGAGGACATGTTGTCGCAAGAAACCAACGCGTTTGTTCCTTTCTCCTTGATGTGCAGGATTGGCCTCACGCTGCAATGGGTAGTATGCAACAAGGTGAAATCTAGTTCTTCCACCAAAGGGAAAACGCTCGAAAACGCCTTACAGATAGTATGAAATTCGGGCAGTTGGTTCTTCTTTAACAGATAGAGATTAGTAACAACTCCCCAAGAACGTCTTGCCTTAATGTATGCTAATTGTTGCTCTCGGTTCAACATGTCGCTGGATAGTTCATCGCAGCTTAGAAGTCCATCACGATTTCCCAAGTCATACACCTGGGCGAAGGCATCATAAACACAATAGACCCCGTCTTCATCTTTCAACACATCTATTGCACTACGGTATGAATCCAGCTTTACGGTTTCCTTTCCTTTAAATCGCAATACAGCATCTTTACGCAAAACAAGTTCTATTTCACCTTCCATTAGGCGTTCACTAACAATAGGAAAATCGTTGTCAGTTCCTAAGTTCAAAGGTTCTTGTCCGCCGGCCAATCCAAATTCGCCCGCCCATTGATAGTCCTTACCCCCTTGCGAAAAGCTTATGTTCCATTCTATGCCCTCAAAAGAGTAACCATTAGCAATATCAGACAGCATCTGCAACGCCCTTAATATCTGCGTTTTTCCCACTCCCGATGCACCAACAAGCAGGGTAGTATTGTCAAATTGGGCATCTTTAATGTTCCAACCTGTCTTATGATTGATAAAAGTTAGCTTCTTTATTTTCATGACTACAAATGGATTGCGTTGTTAAAGATGGGCCACACGCCTACTTGTTGTAGCCGTAATAATGACACACTAGCATGCACACCATATTTATAACGGTGCGCGCACTCAAAATGCAAAAATACAAATAAAACTTGGATTAGCCTTATCTTATCGCTGCCAATTAGTTATTTTGGACACTTTTTACCGTTCAAAGGCACTATCAGCCTACACTTTTTTGCTGTTTCTTGCTGCCCTTCCATTACTTTTCGAATGATTGAGCGAATACTTTTAGCACCACATCCTTTTCTTAGTTGCTGCAAAAACGCCAGGAACAAAAACAATTGGGGGCATTCATACCCACAGAGGTCGTCTTGTCTTTTAAGCTTTCTATAAATTGAGCGGAGTTTGTTGTCTTTGTGCAGTAAAACCAAGATACACACCCCACGCATACACGAAGTACCAGACTAAGATACAATAAAACCGAAATCCTGCCCCATTTGCCAGTGTCAAACGTGGTTATGTGCGCAAAAGATTCAAGAGATTTGTATCTTTGAGATAATCAACAAAATAAAAGTGAATTAATGATAAACGGGCTACGAGTTGGGAACGAGCAAGTTTCTTTTTCATTCTTTATTCTGCGATGCTTCAATGAATACTTGATTTACTTCTATAAAAGTAAACATTTCTCTGGGAAAAGTACAAAATCTCAAGAAAATACTCTTCAAGAATATATTTTAACTTCAATGAATCAGAGCTTTTCTCAAACTCTGTTATCCAACCAAGTGCATCCCCAATTGCAGCCAGCTTAATCGATCCTTTGCATTTAGTTTCTGGTTTCATATTACTCGATTAGGCGAAAAAATTTCTTTATCAACAACGAAATTACTTGTATTAAACTCTGACAATGCAGCTTTTGCTGATGCTAAACTTTCCTGAGAATCAAAACAGACTTGAATAATACTTTCAATTGGTATACCATCCTTTACTAGCACTTCGGCTTGAACATTCGTTGGGAACTTCGAATTCAGCCTGTTACGGACACCAAAAGGAATGTTTATGTTGTTAGCAAAAAGCATTTTAAATTTTTCAATGTCACCCGTTACTCCAATTGATTTTGCAGCATTTGATGCCGCATTAGTTACTGCAAACTTTGTATCCTTTTCATAGATATGTTTTGGATCTATTTTCAAGATACACCAACTTATTGTAATATCATCTTTTGTTCTCTCTTG
>ERZ772921.1800-NODE-1800-length-12032-cov-23.197462_pt1 | contig 12032 bp, 5 predicted proteins | sample MGYA00512117_ERZ772921 | MGnify/ENA primary metagenome ERZ772921 (study PRJEB29015, sample SAMEA2737944) | human oral metagenome | biome: human oral; feature: human-associated habitat; material: dental | place: China | collected 2150 ... | reverse complement strand
GCGGGTGTCGCACATGAGCATGGAGTACCCGGCGGCGCCGAGGACCTGGACGCCGACGGGCCCGGCGGCGACTCCGGCCCCGGCAACGCCGAGGACCTGTCGGACCTGGAGGACGAGGCGGACGCGGACCTGGGCGCCTTCGAGGCGCTGGCCTCGGTGGCCGCGCTGCGCCAGGACGCGGCCGCCGCGATCGGGGTCCCCGACTACCCCGAGGACTTCCGCGCGGGCTTCGTCTCCATCGTGGGGCGCCCCAACGTCGGCAAGTCCACCCTCACCAACGCCCTGGTCGGCCAGAAGGTGGCGATCACGTCGGGGCGCCCCGAGACGACCCGCCACAACATCCGCGGCATCGTCCACGGAGACGGCTACCAGCTGGTCCTCGTGGACACCCCCGGCTACCACCGTCCCCGCACGCTGCTGGGCAAGCGGCTCAACGACATGGTGCGCGAGGCGCTGGCCGAGGTGGACGCCGTGCTCTTCTGCCTGCCCGCCGACCAGAGGATCGGCCCGGGCGACCAGTTCATCGCCCGCGAGCTGCGGGGCGTGAAGCGCCCGGTCATCGCCGTGGCCACCAAGTGCGACGCGGTGGGCCGCGAGCGCGTCATGAAGCACCTGCTCGCCATCGAGCGGCTGGGCGAGTGGAGCGCCATCGTGCCCGTGTCCTCCGTGGAGGGCAAGGGCATCGACCACCTGCGCGACGTGCTCGCCCAAACGGTCCCCGCCTCGCCGCCCCTGTACCCCGAAGGCGACGTGACCGACGAGTCCCGCGACACCCTGATCGCCGAGTTCATCCGCGAGGCAGCGCTGGAGGGGGTGCGCGACGAGCTGCCCCACTCCCTGGCCGTGCAGGTCGAGGAGATCATCGAGAGGGAGCACAGGGAGGGCGACACCCGTCCGCCCCTGGTGGACGTCCACGTCAACGTCTACGTGGAGCGCGACTCCCAGAAGGCGATCATCATCGGGCGGCGCGGGGCCCGCCTCAAGGAGATCGGCACCGAGGCGCGGCGCCACATCGAGGAGCTGCTGGGCAAACGGGTGTACCTGGACCTGCACGTGCGCACCGCCAAGGACTGGCAGTCCGACCCGAAGATGCTGGGGCGCCTCGGCTTCTGAGGGGAGCATTGTAGCCGTCCACAACGGTGGTGTGAATATGTGAAAGACCACTCGTTGACTTGTCTTCCAAAGTGTAAACTTTCGCATACGAAACAACGTTGGCGAATGCGAGAGCATTGGAGGGCACGATGACGGGGTTCCGTAGTTCAGTCGTCTACCAGATCTACCCCAAGTCGTTCTACGACTCGAACGGCGACGGCGTCGGGGACCTGAGGGGAGTCATCGAGAAGATCCCCTACATCGCCTCGCTGGGCGTGGACCACGTCTGGTTCAACCCGTTCTTCCCCTCGCCGGGGCGGGACAACGGCTACGACATCTCCGACTACTGCGCCATCGACCCCGCCATGGGGACGATGGAGGACTTCGAGGAGCTCGTCGAAGCCCTGGGCGCCCACGGGATCGGCGTCATGCTCGACATGGTTCTCAACCACACCTCCACCGAGCACGAGTGGTTCCGCAAGGCGCTGGCCGGCGACGAGCGCTACCAGCGCTACTACTACCTGCGCGACCCCAAGCCCGACGGCTCGCTGCCCACCAACTGGGTGTCCAAGTTCGGGGGCCCCGCCTGGGAGCCCTTCGGGGACACCGGCAAGTACTACCTGCACCTCTTCGACCGGACGCAGGCGGACCTCGACTGGCACAACCCCGATGTCCGCGAGGAGGTCGCCAAAGTCGTCAACTTCTGGCGCTCCAAGGGAGTGCGGGGCTTCCGCTTCGACGTCATCAACCTCATCGGAAAGCCGGAGGCGCTGCTCGACGCCCCCGAGGGCACCGACGACCGCGCGATGTACACCGACGGCCCCGATGTCCACACCTACCTGCAGTGGCTCTCCGAGCAGTCCTTCGGGCAGGACGCCGACTCCATCACCGTCGGCGAGATGTCCTCGACCTCCATCCAGGCGTGCATCGGCTACTCCAACCCCGCCAACCACGAGCTGTCGATGGTGTTCAACTTCCACCACCTCAAAGTCGACTACGAGGACGGCCAGAAGTGGACGCTCAAGGACTTCGACCTGGCGGCGCTCAAGCGCCTGCTGGGGGAGTGGGCGCTCGGCATGCAGGAGGGCGGGGGCTGGAACGCCCTGTTCTGGAACAACCACGACCAGCCCCGCGCCCTCGACCGCTTCGGGAACGTGGACGAGTACCGCTACGAGTCCGCGACGATGCTCGCCTCCGCCATCCACCTGCTGCGCGGAACGCCCTTCGTGTACATGGGCGAGGAGATCGGCATGAGCGACCCCGCCTACACGAGCATCGACGACTACGTGGACGTCGAGGCGCGCAACGCCTACCGCGCCCTCGTCGAAGGGGGCACGGACCCCGCGCGGGCGTTCGCCGTCGTCCACTCCAAGGCCCGCGACAACGCCCGCACCCCCATGCAGTGGGACGCCTCCGACAACGCCGGGTTCACGCGGGGCACCCCCTGGTTGCGGCCCGTCAACCACGCCGAGGTCAACGTCGAGTCCGCCGAGCGGGGCCGCATCCTGCCCTACTACCGGCGCCTCATCGAGGCGCGGCACACCCACCCGGTCATCGCCGAGGGCTCCTACATCCCCTACAACGCGCCCGACGAGGTCTTTGCCTACGTGCGCGAGCACGACGGCCAGCGCCTGCTGGTGCTCAACAACTTCCGCGCCCACGACGTCGATGTCGACGTCCGGGGTCGCTTCGCCCAGGGGCGCGTCCTCATCGGGAACTACGACGACGCGGTCGTGCGCTCGCGCATCACGCTGCGCCCCTACGAGAGCCTGTCCATCATCACAGGTGCCTGACACGGTGCCCGAACACGGCACGAAAGGAACAACCATGTCCGAATCACCACAGCAGAGGGCGTCACTGCTCGCCCCGATGCCGGGCGACGTCATCGCCCAGGCCGACATCCCCGACCCCGCGTTCGCCGGGGGCGCCATGGGCGTCGGCTTCGGTGTGGTCCCCGAGGAGAACACGGTCGTGGCCCCCGTCTCAGGGCGGATCACGATGGTGGCCGACACCGGCCACGCCGTCGGCTTCGAAACCGCCGACGGGCTGCAGGTGCTGCTCCACCTGGGCGTCGACACCGTCGAGCTCAAGGGCGCGCCCTTCCGCCTCGTCGTCGCCAAGGGCGACACCGTGCAGGCGGGCGGCCCGGTCGGGACGATGGACCTGGCCGCCGTCGAGGCCGCCGGGAAGTCCACGGTCGCCATCACCGTCATCACCAACTCCAAGAAGCGCGTGGAGTCCCTCGACGTGCGGACCGGCCGTGCCCAGGCCGGCGACGCCGTCGCCGACGCCCTCCTCAAGGCCGCCGCTCCTGCCGCGCCCGCCCAGGCGGAGGCGGCCCCCGCCTCGTCCGGCACCAGCGCCGCGTCGTCGGGAACCGCACCGGAAGCGGCGGGCGCCACCGTCGAGGCGGACGACGGCTACGAGGGCCTGACCGGGTTCGCCCTGCAGGCCGCCCGCATCATCGACGGCATCGGCGGCGCGGACAACGTCGCCTCCGTCATCCACTGCATCACCCGCGTGCGCTTCTACCTCAAGGACGACGCCAAGGCCGATGACGCGGCCGTCGCCGACATCGACGGCGTCATCGACGTCGCCAAGGCCGGCGGGCAGTACCAGGTCGTCATCGGCGCCACCGTCGGCGACGTCTACGAGGAGATCGTCAAGCGGCTCCCGCAGGGCGCGGCCGGGGACGACGAGGCGGCGGCCGACCCCGTCGAGAAGCCCACCACCCCCTTGGGCTGGGTGAAGTACGGGTTCAGCTCGCTGATCGGCGTCATCACCGGGTCGATGATCCCCGTCGTCGGCGTCCTGGCCGGATCGGGCATCCTCAAGGGCCTGCTGGGCCTGCTGGTCCAGGTCGGCTGGCTGGTGAAGGACTCCGACACGAACATCATCCTCAATGCGATGGCGGACTCGATGTTCTTCTTCCTGCCCATCATCATCGGTTTCACGGCCGCCAAGCGCCTGGGCGCCGACCCGATCATCGTCGCGATCATCGGCGGCGTCCTGGCCTACCCGTCGATCGTCCAGCTGGCCAAGCACGATGCTCCCGGGTACCACGTGCTGCACACGCTGCTGGGCGTGAACTTCAACGCGGAGCTCTTCGGGATCCCCATCTCCCTGCCGCTGGACAACGCCTACGCCTACTCGATCTTCCCGATCATCGTGGGGGCGTGGCTGGCGTCCAAGATCGAGCCCCTGCTCAAGAAGTGGATCCCCGCCGTGGTCCACTCCATCTTCGCCCCGCTCATCGAGATCTTCGTGATCTCCACGCTGCTGTTCACCGTCTTCGGACCCGTCATCATGTTCGTCTCCGGCGGCGTCGCGGCCGGGCTGAACTGGGTGCTGGCCATCAACTACGCCTTCGCGGGCCTGGTCATCGGCGCCTTCTACCAGTGCCTCGTGATCTTCGGCCTGCACTGGGCCGTGATCCCCGTGATCGCCCAGCAGCTTGCTGTCCACGGGCAGTCCTCCACGATCAACGCCATTGTGTCCGCCACGATGATCGCGCAGGGCGGCGGCGCCCTGGCCTTCTGGATCAAGGCCCGCAGCGCGAAGATCCGCTCCCTGGCCGGTCCCGCCACGATCTCCGCGTTCTGCGGGGTCACCGAGCCCGCCATGTACGGCCTCAACCTCAAGTACGGGCGCGCCTTCCTCACCGCCTCGGTCGGCGGGGCCGCCGGCGGCCTGGTCACCGGCCTGCTCAACATCAACATGTACGGCTTCGCCGGGGCGTTCACCGGGTTCGCGTCCTTCGTGGACCCCACCGGCAAGGACACCTCCTCCGCCGTCAACTTCTGGATCGCGTCCTTCGTGGCGCTCGCCGTCGCCTTCGTGTGCACCTACTTCTTCGGGTTCAAAGAGGACGACTTCGGCCAGGGCAGGACCGTTGAGAAGGTCCGCCTGGGCAACCGCGAGGCCGCCAAGAAGGAGTAGCGGCTGAGAAGGGTGGCCGCCAAGAATGGGCAGCGCGCGCCTGATGCGCGACTGGGCGCGCGGGCTGGACCTGGGTCCGGCCCGCGCGCCCGGCTATTGGCCAGCGCCCGGCTATCGGTCCGCACTGAGCCGGCGGGTTTCTTAGTGCCCTCCGGGTCTGCGTGCGTCCGGCTTCTGGCGCGTCGCCGGGCGCGGCGCGCTCCGTTGCCGGTGTCCTTGAGAGTTATGGTGCCCTGGAGCAACGCCTCAGCCAGGGACTCGATGAAGTGGGGGAGCACTGGGGCAGGAAACTGCCCAGCCTCGGGCGGACCAACGTCGTCAGGTGGTGCTCGGGCGCGCGTTGGGGCAGGAAACCACCACCAGGTCCGCCGCCGTTCGGGCACTGGGTGGCGCTCGGGCCCGCATTGGGGCAGGAAAACACCTACTGGGGCAGGTTAACCCCCATTGGGGCAGGTTAATTACCTGCCCCAATGCACCGTAACCTGCCCCAATGCACTGTATGGTGCCCCAATGCTCGGCCCGCCGACTGTGGGGAAGCCGAGGAGACGCGCCTGCTGCCGCAACCTGCCCCGATGCGCGACTCCCGACCACTGAGGTTCCCACAGGGGTGCCACTGCGCGACTCAGACCGCCTCCGCACCACTTGGACCCCCAAGAAGACTGAGAGACCGCGGGCATGGCAGGGCATAAGTGGAGAGGCGCTCCCGGTGGCGCGAGATTCCGCGTGGCCGGTGGTGCCGCCGTGCCGTTTCGCCCGCACGGGTTGGTGCCCTTCCGTTGGGGCGGGGCCTGCCCCCTCAGGTGTGCCGTCTCGCGCGCACGGGTTGGTGCCCGTGCGAACCCATGGCGGAGCGGGGGCCGCCCGCGCCTTCCCGCGCGCGACTTGACGAGGGAGGCGCTGCGCGTCCTCAAGACCGGCGGGCGCGCCTCCCCCGGCCTACGGCTCGGCGGGCTTGCACCGGGGAGGGCTTGTCAGTCGGCGGTGGAACGACGCCCTGCCTCCCCGCGCGGGGCGGCGGCGCTAACCACGAATTGAGCGTCCGCGATCCCGAACTGCCTGCCTCCCCGCGCCGGGCGGCGGCGCTACTGTGGGACCAGGCGGACCGGCCCCCGCCTCGTCGACCCGAATGGAAGCACATGCCCCACCGCACGACCCCCTCCAGCATCCAAGTGCGCGGAGCGCGCGTCCACAACCTCAAGGACCTCGACGTCGACGTCCCCTTGAACACTTTCGTCGCCATCGCGGGAGTGTCCGGGTCGGGCAAGTCCTCCCTGGCCCTGGGCACCCTCTATGCGGAGGGGTCCCGCCGCTACTTGGAGTCCTTGGCGACCTACACGCGCAGGCGCATCTCCCAGGCCGCCAGGGCGCCGGTCGACCGGGTCGCCCACGTCCCCGCCGCCCTCGCCCTGCGCCAGAGGCCGGGCGTGCCCGACGTGCGCTCCACTTTCGGCACGGCCACGGAACTCCTCAACCACCTGCGCCTGCTGTTCTCGCGCGCGGGCTCCTACCTGTGCCCGAACGGGCACCGCGTCCCGCCCTCGCGCAACGTGGCTCTCGAGGTCCTGCTCGTGTGCCCCCAGTGCGGCGAGTCCTTCTACGGCCTGGGCGCCGAGGAGATGGCCTTCAACTCCGGTGGCGCGTGCCCGGCGTGCGAGGGCACGGGCGTTCAGCGGGTCGTCGACCGCGACGCCCTGGTGCCCGACGAATCCCTCACGATTGACGAGGGCGCGGTGTCCCCGTGGGGGTCGATCATGTGGAAGCTCATGAAGGACGTGGCCCGCGAGATGGGGGTGCGCACGAACGTGCCCTTCCGCGACCTCACCGAGGAGGAGAGGGCCATCGTCTACGAGGGCCCGGCTGAGAAGCGCCACATCGTGGTTTCCACCAAGACGGGTGGCGCGGAACTGGACTTCACCTACTTCAACGCGGTCGCCTCCGTCGAGAACGCCCTGTCGAAGGCGAAGGACGAGAAGGCCCTCGCCCGCCTCGACAAGTACCTCATCACCCGCACGTGCCCCGCCTGCGAGGGGACGCGCCTGGGGGAGAGGGTGCGCTCGACCCTCATCGACGGCATCGACCTGGGCCAGGCCTCGCGCCTGACCCTGAGCGGACTGCGCGAGTGGGCGGCGCGCGTGCCCGGCCTCGTCCCCGACGAGGTCGCGCCCATGGCCCGCGTCATCGTCGACGAGATGGCCGAGCCCATGGAGCGCCTGGCCGACCTGGGCCTGTCCTACCTCTCGCTCGACCGCGCCTCCTCCACACTGTCCAACGGCGAGCGCCAGCGCGTGCAGCTGGCCCGCGCAGTCCGCAACCGCACGACCGGCGTCCTCTACGTCCTGGACGAACCCACCATCGGCCTGCACCCCTCCAACGTCGACGGCGTCCTGGACATCGTCCGCGAGCTCATCGAGGATGGGAACTCCGTCGTCGTGGTCGACCACGACACCCGGGTACTGGCCGCAGCCGACCACCTCATCGAGATCGGTCCGGGCGCGGGCGCGGACGGCGGACGCGTCGTCTACCAGGGCCCTGTCCCCGGGGCCTCAGGCGCCCCCGGCTCCCGTATCGGCCCGTATCTGGCCGGGAGGCGCCGGGTGGAGCGCCGGGCGGGCTGGGACCGGGAGCGCGCGGGAACGGACGGGCGCGGCGAGGCGGGCGCTGACGGGCGCGGCGCCATCCACCTGGAGACCTCGCGGATCCACACGGTCCACCCCCTGGGCGTCGACATCCCGGTGGGAGCGCTCACGGCGGTCACCGGGGTCAGCGGATCGGGCAAGACGACGATGGTCCTGGAGTCCCTGGTGCCCGCCCTGCGCGCGGCCCTGGCGGGGGAGGCGCTGCCCGCGCACGTGCGGGACGTGGACGCGGCGGGCGTGACGCGGGTGAACCTGATCGACGCGACGCCCATCGGCGTCAATGTGCGCTCCACCGTCGCCACGTACTCCGGTGTCCTGGACGAGCTGCGCCGGGCGTTCGCGCGCACTGAGAAGGCAAGGGCGGCGGGCCTCAAGGCGGGCGCCTTCTCCTACAACACGGGCTCGCTGCGCTGCCCCACGTGCGACGGGACCGGCCAGATCACCCTCGACGTGCAGTTCCTGCCCGACGTGGACATCGAGTGCACGGACTGCCGGGGCAGCAGGTACAGCGCGCAGGCCCACGGGATCCGGCGCGACGGGCTTAGCCTGCCCGACATCATGGCCATGAGCGTGGACGACGCGCGGGGAGCGGTGCAGGGCCTGAAGAAAGCGGGCGCGCTGCTCGGCACCCTGTCGGGCTTGGGACTCGGCTACCTGGCGCTCGGCGAGGCCACGCCCGCACTGTCCGGAGGCGAGGCGCAGCGGCTCAAACTCGCCTCGGAGATGGGGCGGCGCCAGGAGGGAGCACTCTTCGTCTTCGACGAGCCGACCATCGGATTGCACCCCGATGACGTGCAGGTCCTCCTCGACGTGCTCCAGCGCCTCATCGACCGCGGCGCCACCGTCGTCGTCATCGAGCACGACCTGGACGTCATCGCCAACTCCGACTGGGTGATCGACATGGGGCCCGGCGGCGGGGCCGACGGCGGGCGCATCGTGGCGCAGGGCGCGCCCCGCGACGTGGCGGCCCGCCCGGACTCGGTCACGGGACGCCACCTGCGCGCCGCCCGGCCCGGGATCCTGGGTTAGGCCGCGGCACGGGACTGGACCCTGCTCGCGGCGCGTCCCGAGTTCCACAATGCGTCTGAGTCCCGGGTGGAAACGGGGGCGCAAGGGGCAGCTGTTCCAAAAAGCGTCTGAGTCTGCCCGAATTCGCGCGAATCCGCTCGAAACCGTCAGACTCAGACGCAAAATGGACCACCGGGCCCGCGCTCAGCCGACGAGCGCCCGCATCCGGGCGCGGGCGCCCTCCGCCCGCAGTGCCCTCAGCTGCGAGGCGAACTCCTTGACGAAGCGCTCCTGGCCGGCCAAGTCGCCGAACACCGCGGCGTCGGAGACGAAGGCGCGGTCGTCACCGGCCTTCTGGGCCGCCGCCAGCTCCAGCAGGCGCGCGCCCGCCGGGTCGTCGACCGCGATCGGGGCGCCCGCCTCGTCGACGCCCTCATCGCCCAGCGCCCACGCGGCCACCATCGCGGCGCCCAAGCGGATCGGGCCCCCGGACGCCAGGTTGTCGCGCACAGTGCCCAGCACGAACTTCGGCATCCTGTTCGACGCGTCCTGGGCCAAGCGGAACAGCGTGTCGGCGATGGCCTCGTTCGTGAACCGCTCGAAGAGCGTGTCCACGTACCCGTCCAGATCGATTCCGGGCACGGGCCGCAGCGTCGGGCGGGCCTCGCGCTCCAAATAGGCGCGCACCCAGGCGGCGATGTCCGGGTCGGCGGCGGCGTCGTGCGCGTACTCGATGCCCAACAGCCGCCCCCAGTGGGCGAGGCCCTGGTGCGAGGCGTTGAGCAGGCGCAGCTTCATGAGCTCGTAGGGCACCACGTCGGACACCATCTGCACGCCGACGTCCTCGAAGGGCGGGCGCCCGTCGGTGAAGCGGTCCTCCAGCACCCACTGCGTGAAGGGCTCGCACACCACCGGCCACGCGTCCTCCACGCCCAGGCGCTCGCGGACGGACTCGATGTCCGCGGGCGTCGTCTGCGGGGTGATGCGGTCGACCATGCAGTTGGGGAAGGCGACATTGTCGTCGATCCACTGCGCGAAGACCGGGTCGCTCATCCGCGCCTGCGACACGACGGCCGTGCGCGCCACCTTCCCGTTGCCGGGCAGGTTGTCGCAGCTCATCACCGTGAACGGGGGGACGCCGGCGTCGCGGCGCCGGCGCAGGGCCTCCACGATGTAGCCGAAACTGGTCGTCGGGTGGTGCGGATCGGCGGCGTCGCGGGCGGCGCCCTCGGACTCCGTGCGGAACAGGCCGGTGGCGTCGTCGACGTTGTAACCGCCCTCTGTCACCGTCAGGGACACGATGCGCGTCGTCGGTGCGGTCATGACTCCCAGGACGGCCGCGGGGTCGTCGGGGGCGAAGAGGTAGTCGTGGATCGACCCGATGACGCGGGACTCGGCCCGCCCTCCGGGGTGCTTGAGGGTGAGGGAGTACAGGTAGTCCTGGCCGCGCAGCGCGTCACGCATGCGCGTGTCCTGCGGCATCAGGCCCACGCCGCAGATCCCCCAGTCCAGTGCCTCGCCGCGCCGCATGAGGTCGTCGAGGTAGGCGGCCTGGTGGGCGCGGTGGAAGCCGCCGACGCCGATGTGGACGATCCCGGTTGTGATCGCGGAGCGGTCGTAGTCGGGGGCGAGGGTGCTGAGGGCGGGGGTGGTGGGCATGATCGGGGTCCCTTTCTGATGTGCGCGATGTGTCTGCTGTGTCTTCTGCGGTTGGCCGGTGGTGCGGGTCGAGGGGGTGGTGCGCGTTGAGTGCGGGGTCGGTCTCAGTCTGCGGTTGGCCGGTGGTGCGGGTCGAAGGGGCCTGATGGGTCTTGGAGCTGGAAGGGCTCTGAGCCCGAATGGGCCCCGCGAGCGGTCAGGCACTGGTGGGCGCTGCGGGCGCCGTCTCATCGTCGGAGATGTCGGGAGCGGTGTCGAGCACCCGGGCATTGCCCGGAAGCTTGAGGGTGAAGCAGAGGAGGAAGGAGATGACGTACAGACCGGCGAGCGCCATCGCGACGGCGAAGTACCCGGAGGCGGTGTTCTCGTCGCCGAGGAGTGCGGAGACGATGGCGGGGCCCACGAAGGCGCCCAGGCCGGCGCCGAGGTTGAGGATCGCCAGCGCGTTGCCGGTCTCCCCGTGCGCGTGGGCGGTGATCAGTGGTGTGGTGGGCACGTGGGCGCTCAGGCCGATGCCGACGGCCGAGGTGCCCAGCGCGATGAGGAGGAAGTTCGGACCCGCGATGAGCGGAATGACGTAGATGTAGACCAGGGCGATCGCCGTGATCGGGGTGGCCGCCCACTGCAGGGTGTTGCGCCAGCCGATGCGGTCGCCCATGACGCCCCAGAAGACGTCGCCGACAATGGCGACGAGGCCGAAGACGGAGAACTCCAGAATGGCCTGCGCCTCGGGCATGCCGAAGACCTTGTGGAGGTAGACGACGTAGAAGGCCTGCATGCCGTACTGGCCGGAGAGGTTGATGATCTTGACGATCCCGCCGATGGAGACCTTCGGGTGGCGCCACAGGACGGAGACGGCCGAGCCCAGGGACTGGCCGATGGACTTGCCGCGGGTCCGGGCCGAGGAGGGGTGGCGGCGCAGGAACAGCATGCCCGTCGTGCCCCCGATGGCGGCCAGCGCCCAGCCGACCCACAGGGTCGCCACGTGGCCGATGGCGCCCAGGAAGAGGCTGGACAGGTAGGAGCCGAGCAGCTGCATGCCCAGGGAGAAGGCGAACCAGAACCACCCCGAGACCGAGGACTGGCGGGCCGGGGGCGTGACCATCATGGTCCAGGTGAGGAACCCGTAGGCGAACATGGGGTAGCCGAAGCCCCGCAGGCCGTAGAACAGCAGCAGGAGGTGCATGTTGTGGCTGGGCAGGCCCACGGCGATGAACAGGGCGTCGAAGATCAGGAAGGAGATCAGGCCGATCAGCATGACCTTGCGGCAGCCCAGCGCGTCGCACAGGGCGCCGGACAGGAAGGCGGCCAGCGCCACGACGACGCCGTAGGAGGTGATGATCGTCGAGGCCTGCGGGACGCTGAAGCCGACCGCGTCGCTGGAGAGGTAGTTGGTGATCCACACGGCCTCGATGCCGTCTCCGATGACGAAGACGACGACGGCGAGGAAGCCGGCGGCCAGGTCGGTGGGGAAACCGGTGCGCTGTATGGCGGCGACCAGTCGGTTGGAGCTGGGCATCATTGACCTCGTTCGGTGAGACGGCACTGTCGCGGCTCCGAGCCTTTCCGGGGCCGACACGACCAGTGTGCGGCCGGCCGTCGCCCGCGCGGTTGCCCGTTCGGGCGCCCGGCGCCGACCGTTCGGCCGGGCCGGCACAGCAATTTTGTATTGTGGTGGCGGTGGGGTTCCAGCTTATA
>ERZ772921.1793-NODE-1793-length-12067-cov-2.489344_pt1 | contig 12067 bp, 9 predicted proteins | sample MGYA00512117_ERZ772921 | MGnify/ENA primary metagenome ERZ772921 (study PRJEB29015, sample SAMEA2737944) | human oral metagenome | biome: human oral; feature: human-associated habitat; material: dental | place: China | collected 2150 ... | reverse complement strand
AGGGGTGCGTTCCCGGAGCAGTGCGATGAGCTTTCCGCGGATGTTGCCGAGCAGCAACGGGCGCGCGGTGTTGAGCCCGATGCGACGGGAAGCCTGCTGGATGGACACCTCCAACCAGATGACGTCATGCCCTTCCAGGGCCTTGCGGATGCGAGGATTCATGACGGCTCCCCCTCCGAGGCTCACGACGTCCCCGGCTTCCAGCAGTTCGAGAGTGGCCGATTCCTCAAGGGAACGGAAACGAGCCTCACCATCGTCGGCGAAGATCTCGGCGACGGGTTTTCCCGCCATCTCCTCGATCTGGGCATCCACGTCGATGAAGGTCCTGCCGAGCAGATCCGCCAGTTTCGCCCCCACGGTGCTCTTTCCGGCGCCGGGGGCACCAACGAACACAATGGTCACTCTCGCACCTCCAGCCCTCGGGCGAGGTAGGCGTCCCGATTGCGACGGGTCTCGGCGAGGGAATCCCCGCCGAACTTCTCGAGGGCCAGATCCGCCAGTACCAACGCGGTCATGGCCTCGGCCACCACGCCGGCAGCCGGTACCGCGCACACGTCGGAGCGTTGATGATGAGCCACGGCTGCCTGGCCCGTCGACACGTCGAGGGTTCGTAGCGCCCGGGGAACCGTTGCGATTGGCTTCATACGTACCCGGAGCACCTCACCGGTGGACATGCCTCCCTCCACACCCCCCGCGTTGTGGGTGACGCGGGTGATGCCCTCATCGGTGGGAAGAATTTCGTCGTGAGCGGCGGAACCGCGGCGCCTGGCCAGCTCGAAACCGTCGCCGAACTCCACTCCCTTGATGGCCTGGATGCCCATCAGGGCTCCTGCAAGCCGGGAATCGAGGCGGCGATCCCCCTGGATGTGGGAGCCGAGACCGGGGGGCAGACCCCACACAACCACCTCAACCACCCCGCCTAGGGTGTCACCCGCCTTGCGGCACTCCTCGACCTGCGCCGCCATGGCCGTTGCCGCCGCCGCGTCGAAGCAACGGGTGGGGTCGGCGTCGATGGCCGCGAGGTCCGCGGCCACGGGTAGATCGGTGCGTCTCGCACGGACCCCACCGAGTTCGACGACGTGGCTGACGATGCTGACTCCCAGCGCCTGGTCCAGGAAGGCCGCGGCCACCGCGCCAAGCGCCACCCGCGCCGCGGTCTCCCGGGCCGAGGCGCGTTCCAGGATGGGTCGCGCCTCGGGGAAGGCGTACTTCTGCATCCCGGCCAGGTCGGCGTGGCCTGGCCTGGGGCGGGTGAGCGGGGCGTTGCGGGCCTGGGCGGCGAGCCGCCCGGCATCCACCTCGCCGGGTGCCATCACGGTTTCCCACTTGGGCCATTCCGTGTTCCCGATCATGATGGCAATCGGGGAACCGAGGGTTTCGCCGTGCCGGAACCCGCCCAGCAGGGTCACGGAGTCCTCCTCGAATTTCATGCGCGCCCCACGCCCGGCCCCGAGGCGTCTCCTGGCCAAGGCGGCGGAGATCTCGGGTTCCCCAACGCGGACATGGGCCGGGACGCCCTCCATCGTCGCTATCAGAGCCTGGCCGTGTGACTCCCCGGCCGTTAGGTAACGCAGCATGGGGGCAATTGTGTCAGCTGCGCCGCCGGGCCTCGAGTTCGGCCGTGGCCGCGGACAGGGCCTCCTGGAAACTCAGCTCGCATCCCGTCAGGAGCCGGAACTGGTCCACGGCCTGTCCGGCCAGCAGTTCCAACCCCGTGATCACCGGCTGATCAGGATCGGCAGCACTGGCCAAGGGGGTGGGCCAGGGATCATAGACGGCATCGAACAACACCGCGGCCCGTTCCGCCCAGGAGCCGGCCCACTTCGCCGTCGCGGAGGTCGGAACGGTGCTGGCCAACAGATCGACGTCCCGGAACGAAGCGTCCATCGGCTGCGCAGTGATGTCGATCCCGAGGGAGATTCCCAGCTCACACAGCGCCGCAGCCCGGGAGGGAACCCGGGCCAGCACCGTCACTTCCCGAACCGAAAGCCCCGACAGCGCGACCAACAAGGAACGCGCGGTGGCGCCGTTGCCTACGATGACCGCCGTGGAAATGCCCTCCAGACCACGATTCCGCCAAGCCTTGATGAACCCCGGCACATCGGTGTTGTACACACGGGGTTCCTCACCCAGGAGAATCGTGTTGCCCCCTTGGACCATGAGGGAGATCGAATCCGGTTCGCCCAGCCCGAGCAGGTCCTTCTTGTGGGGTGCCGTGACGCTCAGCCCGACCCATCCGGGATCCGTCAGGGATGCGACGAACTCCGGCAGCGTTCCGGGAGCGACCCGAATCGCCTCATAGCTCCAGTCGAGGCCGTTGATCCGGTAGCCCGCGCGGTGAATCGCCGGCGACAGCGAGTGCTCCACCGGGTCCCCAATGACTGCGCAGCGTTTCACGTGCAGCGTCCTGAATGGGACTGGCACCACTGCTGAAACAGTTTCACGTTCTCCGCGTGACCTGCCTCGTCCGTCGAGTACCTGGTCTCTCCGGTGTCCAGGTCGACGGTGGTGAAGTACAAGAAATTCTCGCCGCTCGGTGCCAGAGCGGACTCGATGGCGGACTGTCCCGGGTTCGAGATCGGCGTGGGTGGTAGACCCTTGACCTTGTAGGTGTTGTAGGGCGAATCCGTGGCTCGGTCTTCCGGGGACGTCGCGACACGATTGAACTGCCTGATCGCGTAATGCACCGTCGAGTCGAACTGCAGCGCCATGTCCTTTCCCAACCGGTTGTAGAGCACCTGCGCGATCCTGGGCCTGTCCTCCGGACGTGCGGCTTCCTTCTCCACGATGGAGGCCACGATCAGGACCTCGTACGGGGTTCGTCCGAGTTCCTTGGCCCCGTCCTCCAGTTTGACGGCACTCGCCACCTTGTTGAACTGACTCACCTGCTGTTTCAGGACCCCGGTAGCAGACACGGGTTCCTCCACCTCGTAGGTTTCGGGGAAGAGGAAACCCTCCAGATTGCCGTCACCACCCGCCCAATCGGGTAGGCCGAGCTCCTCGGACTTCGACGCCTCGGTCAGCTGCTCCTCGGTGAGCCCCAGTTCCTTGGTCAGGATCTCCCACTGCTGCACCTGGACCCGCCCCTCGGGGAGCGTCACCTTCAGAGCCACCTTATTGGCTGGGTCGAGCAGCATCTTCAGTGCGGTCTCGGCCGGCAGCTCGGTACGCAATCGGAAACGCCCCGCCTGGAGTTTGGAATCCGACCCCGTCTGGCGCCCGACCACCGAGCGGAAGGTGCGGGTGGACTTGATGACGCCGTTCTCCACGAGAACGTCGCCGATCTGCGTGACGGTGGCGTCCTTCGGGATCACCACGACCACCTCGTCCTTGCCCTCACCGATGTAATCGCTTTCGGTACGCCAGGAGACCCACGCCTCGTGAGCCTTGTGGACGACGAACCAGCCGCCGCCGAACAGCACCACGGCCGACAGCAGAACCGCGAACGCGCTGCGGGCGTGATATCCGATCTTGCGCCAGTCCGGTTGGCCGTCGTTGTCGACGAAGGTGGGGCTCACAGATCCTCCTGTTCCAGTGGTTCCCCGGCCAGCCGACCGGAGGCCGTTTCCAGATCCAGCGCGCGCTGCAGGATCTCCACGGCGGCGGCCTGATCTATGATCCGCCGTTGTTGCCGGGAGTTGCGGCCCGCTCCCCCAAGACTACGTGACGCCCCGGCGGTGCTCATCCGTTCGTCAACCAGCCTGAGCGGCACGCCTGGCACCACCGCGGCGAGCAGGGACGCCCTCTCGACCACGAACTGAGCAGCGAAGGAACGCTCCCCCGACAGGGTCAGTGGCAGCCCCACGTAGACCAGTTCGGGTTCGTACTCCTCAATCAGTTCCCTGAGTCGTTTCAGTTCCGAACCGTCCGAGCGAACCGTCTCCACGGGGTAGGCGAACGATGTGCGCGGATTGCTGGCCGCGACACCTATCCTCGCCTTGCCCCAGTCGATCCCGAGGCGCCCCAGCTCAGCCACGATCGGCCAGCATCTCCTCGACCGCGGTGATCGCCTTCGGGGCCGCTGCCGGGTCGGAACCGCCGCCCTGGGCGAGGTCGTCCTTGCCGCCGCCCTTGCCGCCCATGGCGTGGCAGGCCACGGAGATCAGCTGACCGGCGCGGATGCCCAGGTCACGGGCCGCCGCGTTGGTGGCCGCCACACCGGCCGCCTTTCCGCTCCCGCCGCCGAACAACGCCACGACTGCGGGTTCTGCCCCCAGTCGTTCCCGGATGTCGAGGGCGAGGGTTCGCAGGTCGCCGCCTGCGATGCCGGGCAGGGACTCGGCAACCAGCTTGACGTCGCCCACCCTGCGTGCCGCGCCGGCGAGCTCGCCTGCGCGGGCCAGCAGCTTCTCCGCCTGGAGGGCGGCGATCTGCTTCTCCGCCGACTTTAGCTGACCGAGCAGTTTCTCCACCCGCTCCGCGAGCTGCTCCGGCTGCACCCGGAGGCTGTCGGTGAGGGTGGCCACGAGGGCCCGTTCGGCGGCGAAACGTTCGAACGCGTCCTGGGCGACGAGGGCCTCGACGCGGCGCACCCCGGATCCGATGGAGGATTCGCTGAGCAGGTTCAGCACCCCGATCTGGGCAGTGTTGGCGACATGGGTGCCGCCGCACAGTTCCCGCGACCAAGGGCCCGCGAACTCCACCACGCGCACAACCGATGGATATTTCTCGCCGAACATGGCCATGGCGCCCAGGGCCTTTGCGTCCTCCAGTTTCATCTGGCTGGCGGTCACGTCGAAGGAGTCCCGGATGGCCTGGTTGGCGCGCTGCTCGACCTCCAGCCTCAGGGCCTCGCTCATGCCGTGGGTCGCCGAGTAGTCGAAGCGCAGGTAGCCCGGTTTGTTGTAGGAACCGGCCTGGGTGGCGGTCTGGCCCACCAGTTCCCGCAGCGCGGCGTGAACGATGTGGGTGGCGGTGTGGGCCTGCGACGCGGCGTGCCTGGCTGCAGGGTCCACGGCGGCGTGCGCCGCTGCCCCCTCGCCGAGGTCACCGAGCAGCTGAACCCGGTGCACGATCAGGCCGGGAACGGGACGCTGGACATCGAGCACATCGGCGGACCAGCCGTCACCGGTGATCCGTCCCGCATCGGCGTCCTGACCGCCGGACTCGGCGTAGAAGGGAGTTTCGGCCAGCACCAGTTCGACGACCTGCCCGTCGGCGGCGGAGGTGACCACCCGGCCGCCGGAGACGATGCCGACCACCCTCGTCTCGTGTTCGAGTTCCCGGTATCCGACGAACGGGGTTTCGTGACCCTCGCGGAGTTCCTTGTACGCCTCGATGCTGGTGGCCCCGCCCTTCTTGGCCTTCGCGTCCGCGCGGGCCCTTTCCTTCTGTTGGAGCATCAGTTCGGTGAAACGGGCACGATCAACCCCGAGCCCCGCCTCGGCGGCCATTTCGAGGGTCAGGTCAATCGGGAAACCGTAGGTGTCGTGCAGCTGGAAGGCCTCGTCGCCGGGCAGCTCCTTCATACCGGCCTGCCGGGCGCGTCCCACCGCGAGATCGAAGATCTGCGTTCCGGCGGACAGGGTGCGCCGGAACGAGACCTCCTCGTGTTCGCTGACCTCGGAGATCCTCGCCCAGGAATCGTTGATCTCCGGGTAGGAGACGCTCATCACGTCCCGGCTGACGGGCAGCAGCTCACCGAGCACCGGGGCGTCGACGCCCAGCAGCCGCATGGCGCGGATGGAGCGGCGGAGCAGGCGCCGCAGGACATAGCCGCGGGCCTCGTTGCCGGGGGTGACGCCGTCGGTCATCAGCATCAGCGAGGAACGTATGTGGTCGGCCACCACCCGGAACCGCACGTCGTCATCCGGGTCGGCCCCGTAGGTGCGTCCCGACAACTCTGCCACCTTCGCGATGACCGGGTAGACATCGTCCGTCTCATACATGTTCGCCACGCCCTGGAGCAGGTAGGCGATACGTTCCAGTCCGCTGCCGGTGTCGATGTTCTGCGTGGCGAGCGGTTTGACGACGTCGAACCGGTCCTTGGCGGTGACGTTGGTGATCTCCTCCTGTTGGAAGACCAGGTTCCAGATCTCCAGGAAACGGTCCTCGTCGGCCTCCGGCCCGCCGTCGGGACCGAACTCGGGTCCGCGGTCTATGTAGATCTCGGAGCAGGGGCCACCCGGGCCGGGCACCCCCATGTGCCAGTAGTTGTCCTTGAAGCCACGCTCCTGGATGCGGCAGCGCGGGACCCCGGCCTTCCGCCACAGAGATACGGTCTCCTCGTCGCCGTGCAGTGCGGTCACCCACACCTGGTCGGGCCGAAACCCGAGACCGCCGTTGGGGATCTCGGTGGTGATCAGCTCCCAGGCGTAGTTGATGGCGCCTTCCTTGAAGTAGTCGCCGAACGCGAAGTTCCCCATCATCTGGAAGAACGTGCCGTGCCGGGTGGTCCTGCCCACGTCGTCTATGTCCAGGGTGCGCACACACTTCTGAACAGAAACCGCGCGGCGGTAGGGGGTGGGTTCTTCCCCCATGAAATAGGGTTTGAAGGGCACCATCCCGGCGTTGACGAACAACAGGGTGGGGTCGTTGTAGAGAAGCGACGCGCTCGGCACGACGGTGTGGTCGTGGCGCGCGAAGAAGTCGATGAACCGGCTCCGGATCTCGGAGGTTTTCATGGGTGGGTTTTCCTTGAAGTCGTTGTTTCTCAGGGCTTCCGGGGCATGTCGAGTTCCTCGCGGAGCTCTGCCTCCTTCTCCCGCATCGCGGCGGTGAAGGTGGCGCGGAACTCGCTGAACTTGTTCACGGCCTGCTGCCCGGAGGCCTCCACGCGTTCGGCCACTCCCTTCGGGGTGAGCTGGTAGAGCCATTTGCGGCCTCGGAGCACCAGCGCCACGGCCACGGCGGCACCGACCAGGATCCAGAACAGACGTCTCACTTCTTGCGCCCCTTCAAAGCTGTCCGCAGACCGTGGACGATCGCGGCGCCGCGAACCAAGGGGCCGCCCAGGGTGGCCGCGAACAACTGCGACAAATTGGCGGCGTGCTCGCTGACCACGGTGGCGTGCCCGGAGACACGGGCCACGTCGTCGGTGACCAGGGACAGCTTCTCCAGCTCGTCGTTGGTGCTCTCGACGGTGCTCTTCAGCTCGACCAGGACGGGAACTGAATGGTGTCCGAGGTCACGCACCGCGATGCGGACCTCGTCGAGAGCCCGGCCGGCCTTGATCAGGGGGACGGCCGCCAAGGCCACGAGGACGCAGAGAGCAATGGCTGCGAGCAGACCTGCCAGCTCACCGACGGACATTTGAGGTCGCCTCCTTGAATCGAAGTATCGCCGTAACTCTAGCCGACCCGCGTCCTCAACGGCCCAGCAACTTCCGAACCGCCGCCATGCGCTCGGAGATGGCGGCCTCCGCCCCGTGACCGGTCGGCCGGTAGTAGCTGACTCCCGCGAGATCGTCGGGAAGATACTGCTGGGCCGCCACCCCGGCGGGCAGGTCGTGGGGATATACGTATCCCTCGCCGTGTCCGAGGGCCCTGGCCCCGGCGTAGTGGGCGTCTCTGAGGTGCGCCGGAACCGCCCCTCCCCTGCCCGCACGCACATCGGCGACGGCTTTCTCCAGAGCCATGTAGGCGGCGTTGGACTTCGGGGCGGTGGCCGCGGCCACGGTGGCGTGGGCGAGGGTGATGCGGGCCTCCGGCATCCCCAGCAGCTGCACCGCCTGGGCCGCCGCAACGCAGGTGCCGAGCACCCCGGAGGCGGCCATGCCGATGTCCTCGCTGGCCGAGATCATCAGGCGGCGCGCGATGAATCGCGGATCCTCCCCCGCCTCCAGCATCCGCGCCAGGTAGTGCAGGGCCGCATCCACGTCGGAGCCCCGCACGGATTTGATGAAGGCGGAGATCACGTCGTAGTGCTGGTCGCCGTCCCGGTCGTAGCGCACGGCGGCCCGGTCCACCGCGTGGGCGAGCACCTCGGAGGTGATCTCCCCCAGCCCGAGCGCCTCAGCGGAGGCCGCCGCCTCCTCCAGGTAGGTCAGCGCGCGGCGAGCATCCCCGCCGGCCAGACGCACCAGATCGTCCCGGGCCGCATCGACCAGGGCGATGGTGCCCGCCAGGCCCCGTTCGTCGACCAGCGCACGGGAGACCAGGGCCGAGATGTCGGTGTCGGTCAGGGGTTTGAGCCGCAGCAGCAGCGAACGCGACAGCAGCGGGGAGATCACGGAGAAGCTGGGGTTCTCCGTGGTTGCCGCGATCAGGGTGACGATCCGGTTCTCCACCGCGGGCAGCAGCGCGTCCTGCTGGGTCTTGGAGAAGCGGTGCACCTCGTCGATGAACAGCACGGTCGAGACGCCCCGTTCCAGCTCCCGCCTGGCCGTATCGAGTTCGGCGCGCAGTTCCCTGACCCCCGCGGTCACCGCCGAGAGCTCAACGAACCGGGCCCCGGATGCGTTGGAGACGATGGATGCCAGGGTGGTCTTGCCGACTCCCGGTGGCCCCCACAGGAAAACGCTCATCGGCTGCCCCGCGACCAACCGGCGGAGCGGCGCTCCCGGGCCGAGCAGGTGCTGCTGCCCGACGAGCTCGTCCAGATTCGCAGGACGCATCCTGACGGCCAACGGCGCCCCTTCGCCGCGGGCGTTCCCCAAGGAACCGCCCGTCCTGGTGGGCACGGGGTCAGGGTTGCCGAACAGGTCAGGACTCACACGAATCACAGTAGCGTCACCATGGCGGGAAAACCCGGGCTCCTGCCGTATCATTTGCTTGCTCGTGACGCCCCTGCATCCGCGGAGTTCGAATGCCACAACCACTCGGGGACCGGTTCAGCGCGCGCCGGAGGGTTGCTACCATCGTCACCCTCGGTCTGTTGACCGGACTCGGTCCGTTCACCATAGACCTGTACCTGCCCACCTTTCCAGCCCTCAAGACCGACCTGGGGATCACCGACTCCCAGGTCCAGGTGACTCTCTCCGCCACCACTCTGGGTTTCGCTCTCGGGCAGCTCGTGGTCGGGCCCCTGAGCGACCGGCTGGGGCGCCGGATCCCGTTGATCGTGGCGGCGAGCCTGCACGTGATCTCGTCCGTGCTCGTCGCGGTGGCACCCAACGTCACCTTCCTGACCACCATGCGTGTCCTCCAGGGGATCGGGGCGGCGGGCGGGGCCGTGGTGTCGATGGCAATGGCCCGGGACCTGTTCTCGGGGCGGCGGCTGGTGGTGATGCTCTCCAGGCTGGCGCTCATCAACGGCCTGGCCCCCATCATCGCTCCTCTGGTGGGTTCTTGGATGGTCACGGTCATGAACTGGCGCGGGGTTTTCTGGGCACTGGCCAGCTACGGCGCCGTTCTGTTGGTGCTGATCCTGTTCCTGATCGTGGAGACCCGCCCGCCCGGTGAGCGTACCGCGGGTGGGCTTGCGCCGCTCCGGGCCGCCTACCGCCGGGTACTGGGCGACAGGGTGTTCGTCGGCATCTGGCTGACCGCCTCCTGCTGCTTTGCCGGTTTGTTCTCCTACATCTCGACCTCGTCGCTGCTGCTGCAGGAAGCCTTCGGGCTGCGCGAAACCGAGTTCGGCGTCGTGTTCGCCATCTGTTCCATAGGCGTCTTCGCCGGGGTTCAACTGGGAAGCCGCCTGTCCGCGCATCTCGGCCCGCAGAAGGTGCTCATCGTCGGTACCGCGGGAATGATCGCAGCGGCCTCGGCGTTGTTGGGACTCGACGCGATGCGCGGCGGCCACATTCCCTTGATACCGGCGATGTTTGCCTACACCCTGGCCTTCGGGGCGTGCAATCCCGCAGCCCAGGTGCTGGCATTGCAGAATCATCGCGCGGACTCGGGGGTGGCCGCATCCTTGATGGGGGCCCTCAACATGACCCTCGCCGCCGTGGTGGGGCCCGTCATCGGTCAGTTCGAACTGACCTCGGCCGCGCCGATGGCGATCGCGATGCTCTGCTGCGCCACCGCCGCTGCACTGTGCCTGTGGCTGATCGCCCGGCCGCGACGGATCGAGTTCACGCTGTGAGGCGAGGATTCCCCCCGGTTCTGCTGGTGTTGACGGCAACCACCTCGGTGCAGATCGGTTCCTCCTTGGCCAAAGGGCTGTTCGTCGCGACCCCACCGCAGGTGGCGGCATGGTTGCGAATCCTGTTCGCCGCGGTGCTCCTCGGCATCGTGTTCCACCCGACCCTGCGCGACCGCAGCCGGGAGCAGTGGCTCTCGGCCGCGGGATACGGGGTGGCGCTCACGGGCATGAGCGCGATCTTCTACCTGTCGATCCAGCGCATCCCCGTCGGCATGGCGGTGACCTTCGAGTTCCTGGGGCCACTTGCCGTCGCCACTTTCGGATCGAAACGCAGGCGGGACCTGCTCTGGGTGGCTCTCGCCGCCCTGGGGGTGATTCTCCTCGGCATCAGTCCAGCCCCGCTGGATCCCGCGGGCGTGGTCCTGGCGCTGCTGGCCGGGGCCTGCTGGGGCGTCTATATCCTGCTCACCCCCACCCTCGGGGCCCGTTGGGAGGGTTTCTCCGGTTTGACCGTGGGATTCTGGATCGGGGCCATCCTGCTGCTTCCCGTAACCCTGGCCACGGCCATCTCGGGCGAGTACTCCTGGGCCCTGGACCCGGGCGTCTGGGGAATGGGCCTGGCTCTCGGTCTGCTCAGTTCCGCCGTTCCGTTCCCCCTGGAGATGCGGGCCCTGCAACGCATGTCCCGGGCCACCTTCGGAGTCCTGACGAGCCTTGAACCAGCGGCCGCCGCGCTCGTCGCCTTCCTGCTGCTGGGCGAACAGCTCGGAGTTTTGGAACTGACTGCCATGGCGCTGGTGATCCTCGCGAGCGTCGGATCCATCCGAAGCTCCGCGAAAGACAAAAGCCCCGGTAGCAGCTGAACGAGCCTGGGGAACCTTCCTGAAGAACGGCGCCGGGCCCACCCGGGTTGTTGTTCTCGGAACTCCCGTGGAAAACATGCTCTTCCCGGATGAGGACGGCAGGTCATCGGCGAGAGTCAGAAGCACGTGAGCCCGTGAAGCCGATACGGGTCGTCTTCGGGGAGTGACGCAGGAGCGACGTGGACGGCTGATGTCTCAAGATTTCGACGTGGTGGGCAAGGCGAATCCACCCAGCCCACCGGAACCATCATCAGCCGACGCGCCCAATTCCTCAGCAGCTGGCGCCGCAGCAGATTGGGCAGGTTTCGCCTTCCGGGGACGGCCGCATGGACGAAGCACCGAGATACTTGGTACATCTGTTGGAATCGTGAGATCAGTACTCGACCGCGATGCCGGGGCGGCCCGGTCGACACCCGTCAGGTTGGTGGGCGCCAGCGGCCACACCTCACGATTCCGCTTTTTCCTTCCGCGGTCTGGCATCGACCCCGGCCTCCCTGCGCTGCTGGGCGGTGATCGGGGCCGGAGCAGCGGTCAACGGATCGTATCCGCCGCCCGACTTAGGGAAGGCAATGACCTCGCGAATCGATTCCGCGCCGCCGAGCAGGGCGACGATCCGGTCCCATCCGAAGGCGATGCCGCCGTGCGGCGGGGCGCCGAAGGCGAATGCGTCCAGCAGGAAACCGAACTTCTCCTGCGCCTGTTCCTGCGTGATGCCCATCACCTTGAACACCCGCTCCTGCACGTCGCGGCGATGGATACGGATGGAGCCGCCGCCGATCTCGTTGCCGTTGCAGATCATGTCGTAGGCGTAGGCGGTGGCCTCACCCGGGTGTTCGTCGAAGGTGTCGAGCCATTCGGGTCTGGGAGAGGTGAAGGCGTGGTGCACGGCGGTCCAGGCCCCCTCGCCGACGGCGACGTCACCCTCCGCCTTGGCCTCGGATGCGGGTTTGAACAGGGGCGCGTCAACCACCCACAGAAAACTCCAGGAGTTTTCTCCGATCAGCCCGCAGCGACGGGCGATTTCGTCGCGGGCCGCCCCCAGGAGGTTCTGAGAGGCGGTGCGTTCCCCGGCTGCGAAGAAGATGCAGTCGCCGGGTTTCGCCCCGGTGCGTTCCGGCAGCGCGGCCAGTTCCGCATCGGAGAGGTTCTTGGCGACCGGGCCGCCCAGTTCCCCGGCCTCGGAGACGGTGACGTAGGCCAGGCCCTTGGCGCCGCGCTGCTTGGCCCATTCCTGCCAG
>ERZ772921.1790-NODE-1790-length-12081-cov-16.396557_pt1 | contig 12081 bp, 9 predicted proteins | sample MGYA00512117_ERZ772921 | MGnify/ENA primary metagenome ERZ772921 (study PRJEB29015, sample SAMEA2737944) | human oral metagenome | biome: human oral; feature: human-associated habitat; material: dental | place: China | collected 2150 ... | reverse complement strand
GTGTCGATCAGGCGGTAGCCGATCTCGAGGGCCTCGCGCACGCAGCGCGCGGTCTCCTCCGGCGGGGTCTGGAAGACGCCGTAGCCGAGCATGGGCATCTCGACGCCGTTATTGAGGGTCTTGTGGAGCATGATGGTGTCCTTGTCGGTGATCTCGGGCGGTTCAGGCCTGCTGGGAGTAGTCCATGCGCCGGGTGGCGAAGGCCGGCGGTTCGTCGGGCACGACGTAGTAGGGCTTCTGCGGCAGGGCGTTGATGCGGGCCATCTCCTCCTCGGTCAGGGCGAAGTCGAAGATGTCGATGTTGTCCGCCATGTGCTGCGCGTTGAGCGTCTTGGGGAAGGTGACGTTGCCCTCCTGGAGGTGCCAGCGCAGAACGACCTGGGCGGCGGTCTTGCCGTACCTGGCGGCGGGTTCGGTCAGGGCGGGCTCGGCCAGCAGGGCCCTGTCGCCGTGGCCGAGCGGGTACCAGGCCTCGAAGACGATGCCGGTGCCGTCCAGCTCGGCCTTGAGGGCGTGCTGGTTCCAGTAGGGGTGGGCCTCGACCTGGAGGACCGCCGGGGCGATGCGGGCGACGTCGAGGATCTCGCGGACCTTGGCGGCGGAGAAGTTGGACAGGCCGATGGAGCGGACCCTGCCGGCCTCGACGGCCTCCTCCATGGCCCTCCAGCCGGCCACGTACTCGCCGTAGGGCTGGTGGAAGAGCATCAGGTCGACGTAGTCCATGCCCAGCCGCTCCAGGGTGGCGTCGATGTCCGGCCCGCACTGGGCGTAGGGGTAGGACTGCGGGAAGAGCTTGGTGGTGACGAAGAAGTCCTCGCGCGCCACCGGGCTGCCGGCCACGACCCGGCCGACGGCGACCTCGTTGAAGTAGGCGTTGGCGGTGTCGATGTGCCGGTACCCGGCGTCGATCGCCTCGGGCAGGTGCTCGGCGACCTCGGCCGAGGACATCTGGAAGACGCCGTAGCCCAGGGCCGGGATCGCAAGACCGTTGTTCATGGTGAAGGACCGCATGGTTGACTCCTCGGCGGGATGTTCCGTTCCATGCATGAGTCTTTGCCAGTAATCCGCCTTTGTAAAATGCCGATCCCGGATCTGCTCATGCATATACTGCATGAGCAGGGAAGAGATTGAGCGGGGAGGCGGAGCGTGGAGCTGGAGCAGCTCAGGCAGTTCGACGCCATTGCGCGCCAGGGCACCATGAGCGCCGCCGCCCGGACCCTGCACCTGTCGCAGCCCGCCCTGTCCCGCTCGCTCGCCCGACTCGAGGCCGAGCTCGGCCAGCCGCTCTTCGACCGCCCCGGGCGCCGCCTCGTGCTCAACGACGCCGGCCGCGTCGCCCTCGAGCACGCCCGCCAGATCCTGCGCGACGAGCGGGCCATGCGCGCCGCCCTCGACGACGTCGCCCGCCGCACCCGCGCCCTGCGCGTGGGCACCGTGGCGCCCGCCCCGCTGTGGCGGCTGACCGCCCTCATGGTCGAGCGCTTCCCCGGGCTCATCCTGACCTCCCAGATGCTCGCCGAGGCGCAGGTGCAGACCGGCATCCGCGACGGCGGGCTTGACCTGGGCATCGCCCTGCGCCCCGCCGCGCCGCCGGGCGTACGCTCATGCCGGCTCATGGTGGAGAACCTGTCCGTCGCCCTGCCGGACGGGCACGCGCTGGCGGATCGGGCGAGTGTGAGCGCGGCCGAGCTCGACGGCGAGACCTTCCTGCTCTTCGAGGGCATCGGCTTCTGGCGCGAGCTGTGCGACCAGCACTTCCCGCACTCGCAGTTCGTCGTGCAGGAGGATCGCGCGGTCTTCGAGCAGTTGGCGCGCAGCTCGTCGCTGCCCCACTTCGTCACTGACGCGCCCTCGCTCTCGGCGCCGATGCCCGGCCGCACGGTCGTGCCGATCCGCGACGCAATGGCCCATGCGACCTTCCACCTGCTGGTGCGCGACGGCGGCCGTCGAGAGGCCGACGAGGTCTTCGACTGGGTGCGCGGGCGTCCTGATCCGGCGTCATAGGCCGTGGCCTTCGTGCTCATCGAGAGGAGCGACGTGGCCGACGGCGAGGTGCAGTGGGTCAAGGAGCTCGCGTGGGAAGTCCGCCGGCTGCGGGGGCCGATGAGATCTTGCGCAGGGCGAGCGCGTATCTGCGCTCCGTGGAGTGCAAGCGCTGGTAAGGGTTGTCGGCTCCTTCGCCGATGACGATCGCCAGGAGCTCGGAGCCCGGCATCCGTCGGGGGCCTTCGAGTACTGGTGCGCGGGTCGCCCCGAGCGGGTGACTCGCGCCCGTCGTGGCACGCCTGCCAGTGCTGGGTCGTTGCGCGATGAGGCCCTCAAGGGCGGGGGCGCCCGGGTGCACAAGGAGGGCGATTGCTCGGTTCTGGGGTCCGCATGATGCACGTGATGTGGGGTTGCCGCGAGACCGTCGAGCGTTACGGCGCCGGTTGCGCGGGGCGCTGTACCACCTGTGAGACTCATGGACGATGTAAGGAGTGCGCATCGTGTCGGTGACGGGCGCACACGTTGTACTTCACTTATGCTACCATTAGTAGCGGATTTCGTGGCAGGAGCGTCTATGGCGGTGACGATAGCTTCGACGGGAGGCGGGGCGCAGACCTGCACTGCCGCTTTGCTTGGGATCCGCTGGCCCGAGGGGGACGCCCCGTCAATACCACGATCGAGTGATCGGCTCGGCCCCGCCGGCTGCTGCCCGCTTGATGCGGGCATACGGTACAACCCCCCGGTGGGCTGCGAACCGTGGAGGCGCATGGTCGTTGTCGGGAGGGTTGCTGTCCCCTACGGGCCGTACCGACTCACCCGGGCCGATGCCGCGCCCACTCGTGCCGTCACGACGGCTCTCACCCTTGGCCGGGGCACCGTTCCCCGCACGCACTTGAGCGCATCCTGGAGCGTCCGGTCGCTCATGTCCGGCACGGCGACGCCGATCGTCTCCGGTCTGCCCTGCGCCGCTTTCGTGCTGTTGCGGATAAGTAGGGCGGGGCTTCTGCTGTACCGAGGAGACCTCGCCGTCGAGCAGGTTGGGAGGTCGATGGGCTGCACTTGCCAGCCGTTCTTCTGCACTGCCCAAGCGACCGGCGATGTGCGGAGCCCGTCATCATCGGGCCATCTGCACCGCCCGGCGCTGTCGAGGGTCCATCTCACGACGTCCCGCGCCTCATCCAGAATCTGTCTCCCATCATTTCATTCCTCGAGACCTTCATGCGCTCTTCGGCGTGCGTCCTCACGGCCTCGCCTCCGGTCCGCATCGACGAATCGCTCCCCACCATGGTCAGCGGCTCTCGCTGGCAGCCCTATGTGAAGTATCGTGCCTCTTTCGCGAGCACTTCTGGTAAATCTTCATAGGGGTCTTGCAAACTGATCTAAGATGTGTTAGCGCATTTGCGTTGACACCGCTGCACGTGGTTCGCGCGGCATGTCCCTGTTGATCGATGCATCAAATTCTGTCCCTGCCATGAGTGTGTAGTGTGCCATGCCTTGCTCGCCCTCGCGCGGTTCTGGGTAGACGATGATGTCAGCAGAAATAGACCTCATTTGACGCTGGAGTTGAAGTATGATCACGGTCGAAAGACTGACCAAAAAAATATGGACAAAATACCGCGGTTGACGACCTGAGTTTTTATGTTGAGGATGGTTCGCTGTTCGCCTTCCTCGGTACTAACGGGGCCGGGAAATCGACTACCATTTCCTGTATGACAACTCTTCTGGAATTTGAATCGGGAAGAATTGCCGTTGACGGCAAGGAGGTGGGACGTCGCGATAGTGAGATTCGCGCCGACATCGGCATCGTATTTCAGCAGTCGCTTCTCGATCCGCGCCTGACGGTCAGAGAGAACCTTGAGTCCCGCGCATTATTCTACAGCGTGAGCAGGTCCCACGTGAATGAGTTGATCGAACTCATCGAAATGGGAGACTTTCAGGGGCGACCATACGGCGTGCTGTCCGGCGGGGAAAAGCGACGCGTAGACATTGCGCGCGCTCTCCTGAACAAACCCTCCATGCTTTTTCTCGACGAGCCGACGACTGGGCTGGACCCTCAGAGTCGCGAACAGGTCTGGTCAGTCATCTCCCAACTGCGCACAGGTCGGGGACTGACGGTCCTTCTCACAACGCATTACATGGCTGAGACGGAGAATGCGGACCGTGTTCTTGTGATTGATCACGGGCATTCAGTTGCTGAGGGGACGCCGTTCGAGCTACGGGCGAGGTATAGCACCCCTCATCTCTCAATCAGTATAGACCATGACGATCAGAGTCTGAGCGTGGTCGATCGGGTTCATGCTCTCGTCCCCGGTGTCCGGGTGAAGATGCAGGAGGTCGGGGGCGCGGTGCATCTGGCGGTGCCCGACTCAACGGCCGCCCTGAGAGTCCTGGACGCAGTACGGCCCCACCTGGCCGACTTCGAGTTTCGACAAGGTTCGATGGATGATGTGTTTTTGGCGCTCACAGCGCAGAAGGAGGAAGCGTGAGGACCACCCTGGGTTTGATCCGACGCAATATTCGTGTCTACTATCGTGATCGTGGGCAGGTTGTTCTCTCCCTCATCGCGCCGCTGATCCTGCTGCTGCTCTATATTCTTTTCCTCGGTAACCTCCAGGTGGATACGCTCAAGGGCTCGCTTCCGGGCGCCAGTGATGAGGAGATCGATGCTTTCGTTTATACTTGGGTGTTCGCCGGAATGGTGATGATAACGACAGTGACCACGGGTCTATCGGCTTTGAACACCTTCGTGGAGGATCGAATCTTCGGACGTTTTAAGGATTTCAGGGTCTCCCCGATTAATCCAGTGCAGCTCATCGCCGGCTACCTGGTCGCCTCCTGTCTCATCGCCTTTGTCATGAGCCTGATCGTCTTCATCGTAGGACTAGTGGTCGTGTCCGTCTCCTATGACAGCTTTCCTGGATGGAAGGACGTCTTCGCATCTGTCGCCTGGACCGCGCTCATGTGCCTGGGATTTTCCTCGATGTCGGCTCTGATTGTCACCTTCATCCGCAGTTCCGGTGCATTCACCTCGCTGAGCGTGATAGTGGGAACTGTCATCGGTTTCCTGGCTGGTGCCTATATTCCGCTGGGAACCATGTCGGATGGGGTGGTGAATGCGCTCAACGTCCTGCCGTTTTCGCAGTCGGCCATGCTCCTGCGCAACCCCCTGGCCGGTGTTCCTCTGACTGATCTTACGCAGAATGTGCCAGGCGCATACGATACGATTTCAGAATATTTTGGTTTCCAACTCATGGTCGGAAGTCGAACCATCACGGAAGCCATGGTCGCGGTCGTCCTCCTGGCAATGACGATCGTTTGCGGGGCCTTAGGGGCTCTCCGCATGCAGAGGAGCATCAATTGAAATTGAACCTGCGAGAAGAAGCGGATGCAGTGAGCGCCCGAAGCGTGCTGGCACCTTTCTCGGGCCGAGGAACATGGGTCGTCGGAATGAGACTCCGGGCGGAGAGGACATCTCCCGCAGCAGCGGCGGTATTCGATGCAGCTTCTGACATCATGGCGGTCGATGCGCGTGGAGTGTGTCGGCGCACTCTCGATGTCGAATTGAAACAGACAGAAAACGCTCAACCGGCCATTACGATCGCTGCGCTGGCAAGCTGGGCCGCGGCCGGGAGAGCTTTGGCTGATTCCTCGACAGTGATGGCCGGACCCAGCGTGGGGGCGATTTCCGCTGCTGCAGCTGGTTATCTCAGTGTGTCCACCGTGGTCGAGCTTGCTGTCTCGCGAGGAAAGTTGATGAACTCGGTGGGGTCCCAGTTTGACCCGAGTTTCCCGCATCCACGTATTGCGCGGTCGTGACGTGTCAAACTGACTCTTTGGACTGCTGGGTGTTTTTCGGACACTGCTTCTTTGCGCTCCAGGCTGCCTTGACTAAGCCAAGAAACTCTTGCTCAACCTGGTTCGGGCTGCGATGTTCCAGGGCGCTAAGGCGTCAGGAATCAGGTGCTCTTTCCTGTGCCTTGCGACTCAGTTGCCCACCGTCTGAGCCACAAGATCGTACGAGGCGGCTACCGAGGCGATCATGCGGTCCTTCATGGGTGACCTCACGCACGACCCGGGCCTTGAAATCCTCCGAGTATTTTTCTGCCGGCGTGGTCTCCATGCTATCGGCTCACAGGAAAAAACTCCCCCGGTCCGAGAAACATCGTGCGCTCCACATCCATGCGGGCGCCTCAAGGACCGACTTAAAAGTAACTACGTGAACATTTGATAGACTCCACCTATCGCACCCTCAAGCACGAAAAGCCGTCAAACTTCAGGTCGGGCGGCAGGGGCGCTTGAGCGGTGGGACGTAATGGTTGAGCGCCCGTGGTGATGATTCGCCGACGGGTTTACGTTCTGGCTCATGCTCGTCTAATATGCGAACACTATGTCTTTACTCCGATATGAGGCCTTTGGGGTGTGTTGTTGTTAGGGTTGGGGGTCCTGATCTATAGGATGGAGTTCATGTCCGGATGGAGATATTCCGAGGAGCTGCTAGCCTCAATATCGGGCTACGATGGCAGAAGCGGGATGGCCGTTGATGAGTAGTGGGATCCGGTTCTCGACGTGAAGTGGCGACTCGTTTATCGAAGCGACCCACATGTTTTCGTTGGCTCGGTTGCTCAGGAGCACGATTGTGCTGCCTTCGGTCCTGAGGAGACGCATCATTCCAGTTGTGGCCTCCTCCGCCCATTGTCGGTAATCTCCGCCGATATCCATGTACTCCCCCCACGGAGGGTCTGTGACAATCGTCGAGAAACAGCCATGAAAACTGACCGGTGGTCTGCGAGTGTCCCAGGAGGAGGTGCTCACTCGGCCTGTACGCATCAAGTTCCTAGGAGCATGAGTTTTCAGGTCGTTGAAGTGGACTCGCGCTGCTGGCCATTTCAGTCGCTGCTGTACGATTCCTCCGGATCCTGCGAAGGGATCAATGAAGTCTTCGTCGGGACGAGGCTCACTCAAGGTGATCAGGAGCGAGGCTAGGTTGGGTGCGAGTTCCCCTTTATTTGGTGCGGGGGCCGCAGGAGTCCGTAGACGAGTCCCGAAGAATAGATTTTTCCAACCTTTTCGACCAATGATCCAGTACTCCATTCCCCCGCCCCGAGAACGCACTCTTGTGCCGGTGAGGCTTTCAATCATGATTTCCAGTGTAGTGCGTCTTGCGCGATCTATGGACGTGAGTTGGCCATCTATGCGGGCCATGATTCGAAAGGTCTCGTCCTTGCGTATCCCCGCGATGCCCCTCTTCGCAAGTTGTGCGGTTAGTCGCGAGACGGAATGAGGTAGGGGTCCCCGGGTGGTGGAGGCCTCTATGGAGAATACGTTTTTGAAAAGAGGGATCAATTGTGTGGGTAGAGAATCTTGATGCGAGAGGCGTACTGCGCTCTGGTCAATGTCCAGTAATTTGGCGCTATTAGCCTCGAGAACAGACTCGATGACGTTCTGCAAGCCTGCCGGGAAGAAGCCGATGAACTCCGAGGTGCTACTGAGGTCGTTGCGTTCGTTTCGGCCTCTCCCGACTCGGTCGACTTTCTTGGATGGAGTCGAGTCTGTCGTGGCTCGGGAGGGGTTCGCGACTTGGGGTTCATTCGGCGAGAATATCACCGCTGGGGTTCATACTCGCTGCTGCTATACCGGCTGTTATTCCGGTGCTTGCTCCCGTGGCCGGGGCTCGCGCTTCTGGGAACGTTCAAAGGTGTGAGGTCGGGTTATGCTTCCTCAGCGGGCTGGGAGGGCTCGGGTCTGGATGATTATGGCCCGCACGGCGTTGGGCCGCTCCCCGGGAGCTTAGCGAAATCGGTCGTCACGGGGTGCGGACTGGGCTCCGACCCCGCCGACCCCCCTGGTGGCGGGGTGTGCTCGATCCCGGAGGAGATGCCAGCGAAGTCGATCGAGGCGTTGTTCATGGGCGGCCCTGTTCTTCTTCACTCACGCTGGGGCGGCGGCCCCCGTCATCGCCCGGACGGCGTCGAAGTCGTCGCGCACTCGGGCCCGACCGGCGATGCGGCCGTCCTCGACGTGCAGGACGCGGTCGCAGGCGCACGCGATGAGCTCCAGGTCGTGGGTGATGACGAGGATCGCGCGGCCCTGGTCCGCGAGCCGTCTCAGCAGGCGGGCGACGCGGCGCATCCCGTCCAGGTCGATCCCGCTCGTGGGCTCATCGAACACGAGGACTCGCTTCCCGGCCGCCACGCACGCCGCGACGGCCAGGCGCTGCTTCTGCCCGCCGGACAGCGTCGCCGGGTGCCTGCCGGCCACGTAGTCCAGGGCGAGCTCGCGCAGGACGGCCTCCGTGTCCACGGCACTGGCCTGACGGCGCGACAGGCCGAAGGTGACCTCGGCCGCGGCGCTCTCGGCGAACAGCTGGTAGTTGACGTCCTGGAAGACCATGGAGGAGGCGCGCGTCCGGTGCTTGCGCGACGCCCGTCGCCCGTCCAGGAGGACCGTCCCCCGCGCCTTGCGCTCGAAGCCGCACAGGGCGCGGCACAGCGTGGTCTTGCCCGCGCCGTTGCGTCCGGCGAGGGCGACGACCTCCCCGGCGCGCAGATCCACCTCGGCTCCGCGCAAAACCGGACCTCGACCGTAGTCGACCGACAGGCCCCGTGCCGATAGCACCGCATGGCCGCCTCTGCCGCCGGCGGCCCTGCCCGCGCTATCGGTGCTATCGGTGCTATTGGCGTCGTCGCCGGGCGGGACCGGGCCGGCGCCACCCGCGGGCGCGACGTCATCGAGGTCGCGCGTGCGCAGCCCCATGGAGTCCAGCTCCTGCGGGCTGAGCTCGGCGAACTCGCGGGCATCCATCATGCGCTCGATACGGCCGCCGTCGAGGTGGACATAGGTATCGGCGATGCCGGAGAGCCAGGCCAGTCGGTGCTCGGCCACCAGAATCGAGCGGCCCGATGCCTTGGCGCTCGCGACGAAGGCCGCGATATCCGCGATGGAGGACATGTCCAGGTTGCTCGTCGGCTCGTCCAGCAGCAGGTTCGGCGGCCGCAGAGCCCAGATGCTCGCGTAGGCGATCTTCTGGCGCTGTCCGCCGGAGAGGCGGAAGATGCTGCGTCCCGCCAGGGACTCCAGGCCCAGCTCGCGGAAGGTCCGGTCGACGCGGGCGCGGATCTCCTCCTCCGGCCAGCCGGCGCTCTCCAGGGCGAAGGCCGCCTCCCCGGTGGTGTCCACGTTGAAGAACTGCGTGCGGGGGTTCTGGAACAGGGACCCCGCGCGCTCGGCGACCCGCCAGGAGGACAGGGCGCCGACCTCCTCGCCGTCGAGCAGGACGCGCCCGGCCGCCCGACCGGGGAAGAAGCGCGGGGCGAGCCCGTTGGCCAGGCGCAGCAGGGTGGACTTGCCGCACCCGGAGCGCCCGCACAGGACCACCACCTCGCCGGGGCGCACGTCGAGGCTCGCATCCCTGACTCCCGTCTCCCCGGCGGCGCCCCCGCGGTAGGCGAAGGAGGCGTGCTCGAATCGGATCATGCCATCGCTCCGCAGACTCTGCAGACCACGGCGCCCGCCACGGCGCACAGGCCCAGGGCGAGCATGAACCAGTCCACCGGGCGCATGGCGATGCGCAGGTAGCAGGTGCGGGCGACGGGGTTCTCGATGCCGCGCACGATGGCCGCCATGGACAGCTCGTCGGACACGCGGCTGGCGCTCATGAGCAGCGGGACGTAGATGCAATCGATGGTGCGCGCCGGTGCCCGCACGAGGCTCGCGGGACCGGGGGAGACCCCGCGCATGCGCATGGCGTCCCTGATGAAGGCCCAGTCCTCGCGGACCGCGGGTGCGTAGCGCATGGCCACGGCCAGGGGGATGCTCAGTCCGCGCGGCGCGCGCAGGCGGGCGAGCGAGCTCATGAGCTCGTTGACCTGGGTGGTGGCCACGGTCGCGTAGGCCATGAGCCCGCAGGCGAAGATCTTGCGCACCAGCAGGAAGAAGGAGCCGAACGTCGTGCGTGCGGCGACGCTGTCCAGGTACGGCAGGAACTGGGTGGCGGCTATGGTCGCCGCGTACAGGAGGAGCATGATCGCGGATGCCCTGGTTCTGCCCAGTGCCACGCCGAAGGCGAAGGCTGCCGTCATGAGGAGCATCTCGTAGGCGAGGCTCGGGGCGAGAGCCACCGCGACGGCCATGGTCGCGATGAGGGCCAGCTTGGTGCGCGGGTCGAGATGGACCCGCTCGCCGGTGCGGACGACCCGCGTCGTCGGCCGGCCGTGGTCGTGCACCTGCTGCGCCATGCGCGTCGTCAACCGTCGCGTCGTCGTGGTGGCGGTATCGGCGCGCAATGCTCAGGCCGTGATGCCGGCGCGCTCGAACTGCCTGCGTAGCAGGCGCATGCCGGCCAGGCCGCTGATGAGGGCGCAGAGCACCGTGGCCAGGGTCATGGCGGGCAGCATCCAGCCGGTGGCCGTGCTCTCCATGGTGCTCATGTACGCCTGCTCGGTGCCTCTGCCGGTCAGGTAGGCCGTGTAGCCGCTCGGATTCACCCACAGCATGATGTAGGAGCCCATGGGGGACAGCGAGTAGACGACGAAGGCGATGAGATTGAGGGGCTTGGCCCTGAACCGGCCGACGCCGGCGATGATATCGGCCAGGATGCCCAGGACTGCGGAGGCCAGCGCCCACCCCCAGTACATGCCCGTGACGAACAGGATCGCACCGATGACCACGCCCAGGATGGCCAGGGGCCCGTGCTTGGGGACCTTCGCGATGAGAAGCAGGTAGACGGGCCCGGTCAGCAGGGCGGCCGCGGCGGGCATCCAGAACGTGAGGACCGGGTTGGGGGCGAACAGGGCGCTGCCGACTACCATGAAGACGAGGAAGAGGGCGGTGAAGACGCCGACCGTGATGAGGTCGCGCGCGGTGAGGGTGGAGCTCTCGACGGTGGGGGACGGGTCGGGGGATGGCGGTGCCGACGTGCTCAATTCTCGTCCTTCCCTATTAACTCAGGTATTGCTAACCTTTTGCGAAGTATATGGACGAGGGGCGGATTCTGGACCGTTCGTCAGGCATTCCAGTCCTATCGGCGTATGATCGCGTCTCATCGTCATAGGTCGAAAGGACGACGACGTGGAGAAGTCGGTGCACAGTTCGATGCTCAGGAGCGCGGGCTTCGTGGAGGTGCCGTCGTCGGAGGGCCTCGGCGGGCTCTGGCACTCGTACCGGTGCGAGGGGCGGGAGTGCACCGGCTGGTTCCACGTCCTCTCCCCGGACCCGGCGCTGTGGAGCATCAGCATTCACGACTTCACCATGCGCAGCGACTTCATGATGGACGTCGAGCCGCCCAGCTATCTCACGGTCACGTGGTTCAAGTCCATCGCCGGGGAGGAGTTCAGCCCCTACCGCAGGCTCAGGCCCGACAGCGTGTGGGGTCAGAGCATCGGAGGCGGTCCCTGGAAGGGCGTGGCCCACGGCGGCATTCCCGTGCAGAGCGTCGCCATCGAGATCACGCCGGAGTTCTCGGCGCGGTTCCTCGACAAGGAGTACGCGGGCCAGTTCCAGGACGTCGAGCAGGCCTTCGTCTCGCTCGGCTCGATCGACGAGTTCCGCGAGATGAGGGCACTGCTGTCCCGCCTGTGGCCCCGGCCCGGCGACCCCGAGCACAGCGAGCTCTACTACGAGGGCAAGGTGCTCGAGGCGATGGGCCTCATCGTGGAGCGCTCCCGGCGCGGTCCGGTCGTGGAGAGCCGGCGCCTCAGCCCCGCCGATCGCGAGCGCCTGCGCGACGTCGTGAGCTACATCGACGACCACTGCTCCGTGGACCTGCGCATCGGCGACCTGGCCGGGATCGCGTGCATGAGTCCCACGAAGTTCAAGGAGACCTTCAAGCGGCTCAACGGGCAGACCGTCACCCGGTACATCCAGGGCAGGCGGATGAGTCAGGCGGAGCTCCTGCTGCGACAGCCCGACCTCACCATCGAGCAGGTGGCCAGATCCGTGGGCTACACCTGCGCCAGTCGCTTCTCCGCCCTGTTCAAGCGCGAGGTCGGCATGCTGCCCAGCGAGTACCGCAGGCGGCTCGTCATCTGAGGCCGCGTCCGAGACCCGGAGGGGCCCGGCCGGCGCGCCGTCGGGCCCGTCGTACGGGGCGGGCCCGAC
>ERZ772921.1788-NODE-1788-length-12086-cov-21.737096_pt1 | contig 12086 bp, 6 predicted proteins | sample MGYA00512117_ERZ772921 | MGnify/ENA primary metagenome ERZ772921 (study PRJEB29015, sample SAMEA2737944) | human oral metagenome | biome: human oral; feature: human-associated habitat; material: dental | place: China | collected 2150 ... | reverse complement strand
CGTCGTCACGCCCGCGGCGGCCCAGCCAGCGGTCCTGAGCGGGCCCACGCCCACGGCTGCCGTGGCGCAGGCCCCGGTCCAGGCCCCCAGGGGCAGGACGCCGGTGTGGATCCCGGTGGCTGTCGGACTGGGCCTGGCCGCCCTGGTCGTCACCGGGTTCCTCCTGGGCAGGCCCCTGCTGGCCCGTCTGAGGGGAACCGCTCCCGGGGGCTCCGCCTAGGGCGTCTCCAGCCCGCTGGCAGCCAGGCGGCCCTGGATTCCCGGGGCCCCGCCCAGGGCCGCCGGGCGGTAGGCGGGGCGGTGTTACCGCGACCCTGCGGAGTCGGCCCGTATCCTGGACGCGGGGCGGACACGGGGCCGTGGCACTGCGGGCCCCGGGCGGGAGTAGGCTTGCCGGGTACGGTCCCCGTGCCCAGGAAGGTGTTAGGACATGACCTCCTCTCAGGCCCTTGGCGCCCCGCCCCTGCGTGCCCCTGACCAGGCCGACGACGTGGCGGGTCGTATCGACGCCCGGGGCCGGGCCGCCCTGGCCCGCCTGGGCGTGACCCTCCGGCCCCCGCGCTCCCCGGGCCTCGAGGCCTCCTCCGTGCTGACCGGGACCAGGGTGGGGACCCTGCCGCGTACCCGTCCCGAGGCCCTGGCCGCCCTGGCGGACCGGGCGCGCGCCGCCCAGCAGCGCTGGGAGACGGTCAGCGTGCGGGACCGGGGCCGGGTGCTCCTGGCATTCCACGACCTGCTCTGGCAGGAGCGGGAGGCCCTGCTCGACCTCGTCCAGTGGGAGTGCGGCAAGGCCCGGGCCCATGCCTTCGAGGAGCTGGCCGACACGGCCATGAACGCCCGCTACTACGCGGCGACGGCGCACCGCCACCTGGCCCGGCGCCGCCGCCGCGGTGCTGTTCCGGGCCTGACCCGGGTCACCGTCGGCTACCAGCCCAAGGGCCTGGTGGGCGTGATCTCCCCCTGGAACTACCCCCTGACCCTGGCGGCCTCGGACGCCCTGGCAGCCCTGGTCGCGGGCAACGCGGTCATGCTCAAGCCCGACAGCCTCACCCCCCTGACCGCCCTGGCCGTGCGCTCCCTGCTGAGGCGCGCGGGCCTGCCCGAGGGACTCCTGACCGTGGTCCTGGGGCCGGGGGCCGAGCTCGGGACGCCCCTGGTCAAGGCCTGTGACGCGGTCATGTTCACCGGCTCGTCGGCCACCGGCGCGACGGTGGCGGTCCAGGGCGCGGCCCGCCTGGTGAGCGTGTCGGCCGAGCTCGGTGGCAAGAACCCGCTCATTGTGCGCGCCGACGCGCCCCTGCGCCGGACGGTGCGCGGCGTGCTCAGGGCCTGCTTCTCCAACTCCGGGCAGCTGTGCGTCTCCATTGAGCGCGTCTACGTCCACGAGGCCGTCTGGGACCGGTTCGTGCCCGCCTTCGTGTCGGCCGCCCGCACCCTGCGGGTGGGGGCCGACATGGAGTGGTCCACCGGCATGGGCCCGCTGATCAGCCCCGCCCACCTGGAGCGGGTCCACGCCCACGTGGAGGACGCCGTCGCCCAGGGGGCCACTGTCCTGACCGGTGGGCACCCCCTGCCCGGTACCCACCCCACCGCCTACGCACCCACCGTCCTGACCGGGGTGGGGCCCGGCATGAGGGTCTACCGGGAGGAGACCTTCGGTCCCGTCGTCGCCCTGTACCCGGTGGCGGACGACGCCGCCGCCCTGGCCGCCGCCAACGACAGCCCCTACGGCCTCAACGCCTCGGTGTGGACCCGGGACACCGCCGCTGGCCGGGCGCTGGCACGTCGCCTGCGCTGCGGCACCGTCAACGTCAACGAGGGCTACGCCGCCACCTGGGGCTCGACCGACGCGCCCATGGGCGGTATGGGGGCCTCCGGCCTGGGACGGCGTCACGGGCCGGAGGGGATCCGCAAGTACACCGAGGTCCAGGCCGTCGCCGTGCAGCACGGGCTGGGCCTGCAGGCGCCCCCGGGCGTGGGGGAGCGGGCCTGGGCGGGGGCGCTGGCCACCTACCTGCGTGGCCTGCGGCACCTGACCTGCCCGCTGCGCTGACGCCCCTGACCGCTGCGTTGACGCAGGACCCCGGCAGCACGGACATTCTGGCGAGTGCTGACACCCCTGACCGCTGCGCCGCCACCCGCCGACACTAAGGACCCTGACATGAGAAGCACAGCGCGGACCCCTCGTCCCCTGTCCCCCGCCCGTTCGCGTCGCACCCCCGTGCGGGGCGCCGTCGTCCTGGTCACCGGGGCGGCCTCCGGAATCGGCGCCCTCGTGGCCGTCCAGGCCGCCCACCGGGGCGCCCGGGCCGTGGTCCTCTGGGACCTGGACCTGCCCGCCGCCCAGGACGTGGCCACCCGGGTCCAGGCGGCCGGGGCCACCTGCCTGGCCCAGCGGGTGGACCTGCGCGACGCCCAGGAGGTGGAGGCCGCCGGGCGGGTGGTCCTGGAGCGCCTGGGAAGGGTGGACGTACTGGTCAACTCCGCGGGGGTGGTCACCGGCAGGCGCTTCGAGGACCTCTCCGAGGAGGACGTGGCGCGCACCTTCGACGTCAACATCCTGGCCCTGTACCGGGTGGTGCGCTGCTTCCTGCCTGGTATGCGCACCCGGGACCGGGGCTGCGTGGTGACCATCGCCTCCGCCGCCGGGCTGGTGGGCGTGGCCCGGCAGACCGACTACTCGGCCTCCAAGTTCGCCGCCGTCGGCTTTATGGAGTCGCTGCGCAGTGAGCTGCGCCGCTCCGGCTCCCACGTGCGCACCCTGGTGGTCGCGCCGTATTACGTCTCCACCGGCATGTTCGCCGGCGTGCGCACCCGCGTCCCCCTCCTCCTGCCCGTCCTGGAGCCGGAGCGTGTGGCCAGCCAGGTCCTGGACTCCGTCGAGCGCGGGGACGCCCGGCGGATCCTGCCGTGGTTCGCCAACGCGGTCCTGCTGGTCAAGGCCCTGCCGGTACCGGTGGCCGACGCGATCACGGACCTGTTCGGCATCTCGACCACCATGGACACCTTCACGGGCCGCCCCGGGCACTGAGTCGGGCGGTACGGTACGGCCGCAGGGACGGGGGCCGGGGACCGCCGCAGCGGACGCCGCGCTTTTCACCCAGACCGGGACCACGGGGGCGAGGGCCGGGGACCCGGGCACCGGGTAGGGCCATGGGCGTGCCTGCGCCCGTTGAGGCCCGGGGAAGGGCACAATACAGCCAGGACGGTGGCCCGCGGACCGTCGCTGCGCCACCCCTCCTGCCGGTGCGCGCCAAAGCCGCCTGCACCCGCCCGGGCGGTTCCTGAGCGCGGCCCACCTGGTACCGGTGGGACGTCCTTGTCCAAGTGTCGGAGTCCGGGACGACGTCGTCTGCCCGGAGGCGCGGTCGCCAGGCCCGTGGTGACTGAAGAGGGAGCGAGTATGCTGGGGTACCGAAGCACCTTCACCGTGGCCGATCCCCGTGACTCGGTCGTGGACCGGGTCCGGGGGATTATGGTGCGCTGGTCGGAGGCGAAGCACGGGGAGGTGCTGGGACCGCACGGGCTCGACGACCTCGTCCCCGGCAGCCGGGTGTCCCCGGCGCCCTCGCTGGAGTTCTTCCTGGTCGACACCACGGAGGAGTCGGGGGACCGGATCATGGGGTTCGTCTGCGTCGAGAACAACGGGCGCGACGCCTGGACGAGCCAGGTCATGGTGGCCGGCCCGGAGGAGGGCGGGCGTACCGTGATCGCGGTGGACATCGACGCCCAGTCCGCCTCGGCGGAGCCGTCCCGCCCCACCACCATGGGCGTGCCCCGTTTCGTGCGCAATATGCTGGAGGAGTTCGACTGCGACGACAACGGGATCACCCTGTCCAACGACCCGCGCGTGCTCCACGCCGAGGACGTGGACACCCTCATTAAGGAGCTCGGGGAGGACGACCACCACGGGCTCGTGCTCGTGGCGGGGACGCCCGAGGACTTCCCGGTGGACAGGTGGAAGAGCCTCATTGACAGCAAGGTCACCTGCGGGACGGCCGGGCAGAGCGCCGTCTACGTCCTGGACGCCAAGGCCACCGAGGCCTTTAACGCCAAGGTGTCCCCCCGCCACGAGGTCCTCCCGGGCGGGCTGCGTACCTTCCTGCCCGGTGCGCACCTGAACGAGCCGCAGGACGGGATCCGCCACAGGTTCCTGGTGCCGGGCTCGATCGCCGACGACGTCGCCTGCCAACGGGCCGCGCGCGCGATCGAGCGGCGCGCACGGAACTTCACCAACGAGCGGGCCCAGGACCGGCAGGTACGTCGCTACCGGCAGGTCCTGGACCGGCACCTGGACGACATCGTCTTCGCCCAGAGCGCCGAGAAGGAGCGGCGTCGCCTGGCCGTGCAGCCCTCGCTGCTGCCCAATGAGGCCTACACGGCCATTGAGCAGCAGATCCCCACGACGCTCACGGCTGACGCGCTGGCGAAGCAGGCAGACCAGGTCACGCCGGTGCCCCGGGCGGACGCGACCGTGATCGAGGCGCTGCGCGTCGAGCTGGCCCAGGTCCGCTCGGAGGCGGAGAGCCTACGCACCGAGGCCGGTGAGCACCAGCGCGCGCTCCTGGCCGCCGAGACCACGAACGACGAGATACGCCAGCGCCTGGCCTCCTCCGCCAACGAGGTCGAGCGGCTCAACGAGCAGATCGAGGCGGTGATCGACGAGCGTGACCTGCTTAAGAAGGCCCACGAGGACCTTGAGCTCGAGCTCGCCATCGCCATTGAGGAGACGGACAAGTCCGTCCCCCGGATGGTGCGGGCGCAGCGTGAGATACTGCGCCTGCGTCGGCTCCTTGAGGACAACGGCCTGAGCGCGGAGGCCTGGAACGAGGATCCCGAGTCGGTGGGGCCGGAGCGCCCCTCGAGCTGGAACGAGCTGGCGGTGCGGGCCTCCAGCGGGCACCTGGAGGGGCTGCCGGGGGTCACCTTCACGTGTGACTGGGACATTGTGGCCGACCTCGACGACCACTCCGACGTCCTGTGGCTGACCAAGACCTGGCAGATTCTCCAGGTGCTGAGCGACTACGCGCGCGCCCGGGCCGACTCCGACTGCGGGGTCAAGAACCTCCACACCTACCTCCAGGAGACCCCGCCCGGCTACCTGCCCCTGCCCGCGAGCAAGTACAAACCACGGGAGTCCGACACCGTGACCAACCGGCCCGAGCTGGCCAAGGAACGCATGTTCCCCGTGCCCGTTACGGTCCCCGGCCGTGACCGCAACGGGTGCGTGTTCATGCAGGCGCACTTCGTGATCGCCCAGAGCAGCATGGTGTCCCCGCGCCTCTACCTCTACGACGCCACGAGGGTCAGAGGCTGCGGTGACGTCATTGTCGGCTATATCGGCCCGCACCTGAGGAACGCCCACACCAACTGAGGCGGGGGCGCCTCGTGTACGCCCACAGGGGCGCCCGCACCAACTGGTGCGGGGTGCGGGGGCGCCCAGCGGGCCCGGGCCGGTAGGCTCCTGCCATGCTCCGCCGAACTGACCTGCGCCGCTCCGACCTGTCAGCCCGCCAGCTCGCCGCGGTCCTGCCGCGCGCCGAGGTCGACGTCGCCTCCGCCCTCCAGGCGGTGGCCCCCGTCCTGGCTGACGTGCGCCGGCGCGGGGCCGCCGCCCTGCGTGACGCCGCCGAGCGCTTCGACGGCGTGCGCCCCGAGCACCTGCGGGTCCCCGCCGCCGCCCTGGCCCGGGCCCTGGAGGACCTTGACCCCGCGGTCCGCCAGGCGCTGGAGCTCTCCGTCTCCCACAACCGTGCCGGGCACGCCGCCCAGCTGCCCACCGGGCGCAGTACGCAGGTCGTCCCCGGGGGCGTGGTCACCCAGCGCTGGGTCCCGGTGCGCCGCGTGGGCCTCTACGTCCCCGGGGGCCTGGCCGTCTACCCCTCCAGCGTGGTCATGAACGCGGTGGCTGCCCAGGTGGCGGGCGTGGAGCAGGTCGCCCTGGCCTCCCCGCCCCAGGCGGCCTTCTCGGGCCTGCCCCACCCCACCATCCTGGCGGCCTGCGCGCTGCTGGGGGTGGAGGAGGTCTACGCCGTCGGCGGGGCGCAGGCCATTGCCATGCTGGCCTACGGCGCCGCCGTCGAGGACGACGTGGACCGTGCCGACGCCGGGGGTGAGGTGCTGTGCGAGCCGGTGGACGTGGTCACCGGCCCGGGCAACGTCTACGTGGCCGCCGCCAAGCGGGCGGTGCGGGGGGTGGTCGGCATTGACGCGGAGGCCGGGCCCACCGAGATCATGGTCCTGGCCGACGCCACCGCCGACGCCGAGTACGTGGCCGCCGACCTCCTGTCCCAGGCCGAGCACGACCCCCAGGCCGGCAGCGTCCTGGTCACCGACTCCGAGGCGCTGGCCGACGCCGTGGACGCCGCCCTGGAGCGGAGGCTGGCGGCCACCCGGCACCGGCAGCGGGCCGGGACCGCCCTGCGGGGCCCTCAGTCCGGCGTCGTGCTGGTGCGGGACACCGAGCAGGCCCTGGCCGTGGCCGACGCCTACGCCCCCGAGCACCTGGAGGTACAGACCGCCGACGCCGCCCGACTGGCCCGGCGGGTGCGCAATGCCGGGGCGGTCTTCGTGGGGCCCTACAGCCCGGTGCCCCTGGGCGACTACCTGGCCGGCTCCAACCACGTTCTGCCCACCGGCGGCACAGCACGCTTCACCGGCGGGCTGTCCGTCATGTCCTACCTCAAGCCGGTCCAGGTGGTGGAGTACGACGCCGCCGCCCTGGAGGCGGTGGCCGGGCCGCTGACGGCCCTGGCCGAGGCCGAGGACCTGCCTGCCCACGGCGAGGCGGTCCAGGCCCGCCACCCCCGCGAGAACGGTACTTATTCTTCGTGAGAACGGTACTTGTTTGCCGTGAGAACGGTACTTGTTGCTCGCGAGAACGGTACTTGTTGCTCGCGAGAACGGGAGAGTCATTCAGGACGCCTATGACTCCTGCCCTGATCTGCGAGGAGGCCTATACCTGGTAGTCCTCGGGGCGATCCACTGACACTCGGCGAGGGGCAAGGGGCATCCTGCGACGAGTGGTCTCCAGAGCGTTCTCCCATGTCGCCTGCTGGGGTCTGGCGGCTGCCAGCAGACTGAGTCAGGTGCGGGGGGCACGATGGGCGCGCCACACAGACTCCGACCCTGGCGTGCCGCACAGGTCCCGAGTCCCCGCGCCTGGCTCCCCGCGAGCACCCCTCCCGTTCTCACGAAGAACAAGTACCGTTCTCGCGAGGAACAAGTACCGTTCTCGCGAGGAACAAGTACCGTTCTCGCGGCGAACAAGTACCGTTCTCGCGGAGGGGAGGGGCGCCTAGATCCAGTCGTGGCGGCGCATGATCCACCACATGCCCACGCCCGACCCCAGGGTCAGGAGGCAGGTCAGGACGTACCCGAAGGTGTTGCCAAAACCCGGGAACGGCACGTTCTGACCGAACCAGCCGGTCACGAAGGTAATGGCGGCCAGCACCGCCGCCCAGCCCGAGAGCTTCTTCATGACCACGTTCAGGCGCGCGTCCTGCAGCGCCAGGTGGGTGTCGAAGATGGTGCTGATCATGTCGCGCAGGGACTCGCTCCACTCCCCGGCACGCAGCACGTGGTCGGTCAGGTCGGAGTACCACGGGTCCAGCTGCACCAGCTCCAGGCGGCGGTTGCGCCACAGGATATTGACCAGGTCCCGCATGGGCAGCACCACCCGGCGCAGCGCCACGAGCTTCTTGCGCATGGCGTAGGTCTCCCGCTGGAAGTTCGGCCCGGGCCCGTCGACGTCAAAGAGCTGGTCCTCCAGGTGGTCAATGTGCTCGTCAAGATCTTGGATGGTGGAGAAGTAGCCGTCCACAATGACGTCCAGCAGGCCGTGGACCAGCGCGAACGGCCCCAGGCGCAGCATGTCCCCGGCGGTGTGCCAGCGTTCCAGGACCGGTCCCATGTCAAAGCCGTTGCCGCGGCGGATGGTAATGAGCCCGTAGGGGGAGATAAAGGCGGAGACGCGGTGCAGCAGGAGGCCGTCGCCGTCAGGGTCCTCGGCGCTGGCCTGGGGGAGCACGTCCGGCGTCAAGGTGGTGGCGTAGGCCACGAAGAAGGCGTGGTCTCCGTGGTGCGTGGCCTTGACCCGCTCAAAGGGCGCGATGGCGTCCTCCACGGAGGTGGGCTCGAGGCTGAGCTCCTCGGCCAGGAGGACCAGCGTGGCCGGGTCGGGGTCCACCAGGTCGATCCACACCAGGGAGGTCGGGTCCTCGATCTGCGCGGCAATGTGGCCCAGGGGCAGGACGGTGGACGTCTTCTCCCCGTCACGCCAGATAACGGAGTTGACCTCTCCCGCGTGGGCGGGTTGCGTCATAGGAGATACAGACATAAGCCTATGATTCCACTCACAGCGGCTGTGTGCTGTGTTCTGAGGCCGGAGAGCCGTCTTCGGGACCGGCCCGACGGCACCGGTGCCCGACGCCGCCCTGTTCCCGGTGCCGGACTACCCCGCCCTGTCCGACGCCGCCCCGGACCTGGGTGCCGGTCCGTGACAGGCAGCCCGGCGCTGGCGGCCACCCCGATACCGCTCCGGGCCCGGATACCGCCGCCTCCGGACGCCGTGCTGTACGCGCCGCCATCTGCCGCGACGGGCTGGCCGGTGTCATCGCCCCCGGGCGCACCGTGCTGTCGTGCTGCACGCGCTCGTCACCTGCCTTCAGCGCTGGGCCAGCACCAGGGGGTGGACTGCTGCGGCACCGGCCTGGCGCAGCAGGGAGGTGGCCACCGTGAGCGTCCAGCCTGAGCCGGTCCAGTCGTCCACGAGGACCACGGTGGCCCCCTGCAGCCTCCCCAGCGCGGCAGCGGACCAGGCACCCAGGCTCAGGCTGCGGGCCACCTGTGCCAGGCGGAAGGCCGAGCCGACGTCGTGACGTGGTGGCTCGTCCCCGCTGACGCCCACGATCCCCAGGGCCCTGCCCCTAAGACGGTTCGCGACGGCCCGGCCCAGCTGGCGCACCAGGCGCGGCCGGGTACGGGAGTCCACAATGACCACGGCCAGCGGCCCCCGCCCCTCGTCGTCCGCCTGACCACTGGCGTCGGCCTGGCGGACGACCTCGCCGAGGCGGTCAACCACCTCCAGGAAGGGGGCGCGCAGGGCCCGGGGGACCTCACCGTCTCGCCCGGAGAGCACCAGGTCCCGCAGCGGAGCGGAGATCCCCAGACCGTCCAGACGGCCGAGGGCCATACCCGCCCCGGCCTGCTCGTCGACGCCGATACGGCCCCTGTAGCGCGCCAGCCCCAGGCGGTCCATGCCCGTGGGCCACTGACGACGCGCACGCAGCTCCACGCCCGTGCGTGCCAGCGCCTGGCGGGCGACACCGACCTGCCCGGCGTCGGGCGCCTGGGGCAGGACCAGCCCGCCGCACAGGTCACAGGCCCCGCAGCGCCAGCCCTCAGTGACCTCAGGGTCGTCAAGGGCCTGGCGCAGGAACGCCATACGGCACGCCCCGGCACCAGCCCCGGCGACGGTGCCGATGCCAGCCCCGGTGCCGCCCCTGTTCGCGTCGTCCGCGGGGCGCAGTGCCCCACCGAGGCGAGGGACGGCGCCAGCGCGCTTAGTTCCCAGGGGCTCGGCCCCCAGGTGCTCGTAGGCGACCATGGCCTCCTGCTCGGCCAGCCGGGCCGCCTCCAGGCGGGCGTAGCGGTCGGCGTCGTAGACCCAGGGGCGGCCGGTGGGCTCCCATCCGCCACGCACCCGTCTCACCGCCCCGTCCACGTCCAGGACCTTGAGCATGGACTCCAGGCGGGCGCGGCGCAGTGAGGTGAGGGTCTCCAGCGCGGGCGTGGGCATGGGGCCGCCGCCAGCCGCCTGCCGGGCGGCCATTCCCTCCAGGACGGCACGCACCTCCTTCTCCGGGGGGAAGCCCTGGGAGCCGAACCACTCCCAGATGGAGCGGTCCTCCCTCCCGGGCAGGAGGACCACCTCGGCCCGTTCCACCCCGCGCCCGGCGCGTCCCACCTGCTGGTAGTAGCTCACCGGTGAGGAGGGAGCCCCCACGTGCACCACGAAGGTGAGGTCGGGCTTGTCGAAGCCCATGCTCAGGGCCGAGGTGGCGACCAGGGCCTTGACCCGGTTGGCCTTGAGGTCCTCCTCCAGGTGCTCGCGCTCGGCGGGGTCGGTCTGGCCGGTGTAGGTCGCCACCTCCAGGCCCGCCTGACGCAGGTGCTCGGTGACCTCCCCGGCCGCGGCGACGGTCAGGCAGTAGACGATGCCGCTGCCCGGCACGTGCTGGAGGTAGGCGGCCAGCCAGGCCAGGCGGGTGGCGGCGTCGGGCAGGATGCGTACCCCCAGGTGCAGGGAGTCCCGCTGGAGGCTGCCGCGCAGCACCAGGACGCCTGGACCGGCTGGGTCGCCACCCACGGAAGTGCTACCGGCTGCGCCTCCGGTGGGGGTGCTGTAGCGGCGCGAGGCACCGGCAGCTTCCTCCCCGGCTGCGCCACCCACGGGAGTGCTACCGGCTGCCGGGGCGGATGGGGCGGTGTCCTTGACCCGGCCCGTGGGGGCCTGGTGGGCTGTGGTGGGTGCCTGGTAGCCCGTGGAGGTCTCCAGCTGCTCGGCGACGTCGGCCGTCACCCGGGCGTTGGCGGTGGCCGTGGTGGCCAGGACCGGGGTGCGGGGCGGCAGGGAGGCCAGCAGGGTGCGGATACGCCGGTAGTCGGGGCGGAAGTCGTGGCCCCAGTCCGAGATGCAGTGCGCCTCGTCAATCACCACGAGCCCGGCGTCGGCGGCCAGGTGGGGTAGGACCTCCTCACGGAAGACGGGGTTGTTGAGCCGCTCGGGGGAGACCAGCAGGACGTCCACCTCCCCGGCGCGCACCTGGGCCTGGATCTGGTCCCACTGGGTGGCGTTGGCCGAGTTCATGGTCACCGCGTGGATACCGGCCCGGCTGGCTGCCGTTACCTGGTCGCGCATGAGGGCCAGGAGCGGGGAGACAATGACCGTGGGGCCCGCACCGGGGCGGTTCGGCGAGCTCGCACCGGGGCGGGGCGGCGGGTCGCCCGGCCGCCAGGTGCCCCAGCCCTCGCGCAGTAGGACCGTGGCCACGAAGTACACCGCCGACTTGCCCCACCCGGTGCGCTGGACCACCAGGACCCGGCGGTGCCCCACCACCAGGGCCTCAATGGCCCGCCACTGGTCCTGGTGCAGGCGGGCGGTGGGGACGCCGACCAGGGCCCGCAGGATCTCCTCGGCGCGCCGGTGGACGGGGGAGGGGCGGTCCCCCACGGCGGAACCCCCGGCCGGCGTGCTGGTGCGCTGGTGGACGGGGGAGGGGTGGGTCTGCGCGGACGGCGCCCTGGGAGGGGCCTCGTTCTGCCGGGCAGGAGCTGAGTGCCTGGGCGTCTCGTCCGCGTACCCGTGGAGCTGGTCGACGTCGTACCCGTGCCTGGCCTCGGTGTCCCACCCGTCCACCTTCTTGGAAACGATCCTGCCGTCAATCGTCCTTGCCATAGGAGGATGGTACTGACCGAGGGCGCCGCCCGGGCGGGGCGAGGGAGTGTCTGCGGGGCCCAGGCTGGGGCGCAGGTGTCGTCCGGGCCTAGGCTGGGGCCGGACGGCCGAGGTCGGGGGCTGCCGTGGCGCCCGGGCGGTGGGGTGTGGGCCTGCCGCCGCGGCCGCCCTGGCCCCGCCCTCAGACCACGCCCCGCCGGACCGCCCCGGGCCCTGACCCGCAGTCAGGTGGCCGCGTCCTGGGGTCGAGGACTACCTGATCAGGTCCAGGAGGCGGGAAGGGCGCAGTTGCACATTCATCCTAGGTGTGTCAGTGAGGCTTTGGCGTGATTCCAACGTTCTGCGTCCCTGGGTGGGGGCCGGAAACAGGATGAATGTGCAACAAGGATCGCGCTGCACATTCATCCTGGTGTCCAGGCCCCGGGCCGCTGACAGGATCCGCTTGATTCCAGCGTTCTTTGATCGCTGTTTGTAAAAAGAATGTGCAAGTCTCGGATCCCGGGCGGGGGCAGGCGCGCACCGGGGCGGCTCGCTGCCGGTGGGGACGGGGGCCTCGGATCCCGGGCGGGGGCGGGCGTGCGGGGGGTGCCGCTAATGGCGGCGGGGCGGGCCCCGGCGCAGGGAGGAC
>ERZ772921.1787-NODE-1787-length-12087-cov-22.739528_pt1 | contig 12087 bp, 8 predicted proteins | sample MGYA00512117_ERZ772921 | MGnify/ENA primary metagenome ERZ772921 (study PRJEB29015, sample SAMEA2737944) | human oral metagenome | biome: human oral; feature: human-associated habitat; material: dental | place: China | collected 2150 ... | reverse complement strand
ACAGGCCCAGCTGCGCCTGCAGGTCGTTGAGCAGGTACAGGATCTGGTTCTGCACGAGCACGTCCAGGGCGGACACGGCCTCGTCGAGGACGATGACCTCGGGGTTGAGCGCCAGGGCGCGGGCGACGGCGACGCGCTGGCGCTGCCCGCCCGACAGCTCGTTGGGGTAGCGGCGCATCGCCGAACGGGGCAGCGCCACCATCTCCAGCAGCTCCGAGACGCGCGCGATGCGCAGCCTCTTGGGGTTGAGCTCCTGCTTGGCGGCGCTGGACATCACTGCCCCTGAGGAGGCGTCCATGAGCTTGGAGATCCACTCCTCGGGCTCGCGCCCGGTCGCCTGGGCGCGGTCGTACTCCTGTTTGGCGTAGGCGGGGGTGCCGTAGCCGTGGATCTTCAGGGGCTCCTCGATGAGGCGGTAGATGGAGTACATGGGGTCCAGCGACCCGTAGGGGTTCTGGAACACCGCCTGGAGGCGGCGGCGCAGGCGGAAGAGCTCCCCCTCGCTCATGTTCGCGGTGTCCTGCCCGTCGAAGAAGATCTTCCCCGAGGTGGGGGTGAGCAGTTGGAGCACCATGTTCGCCGCGGTGGACTTGCCGGAGCCGGACTCGCCGACGACGGCCAGGGTGGTGCCGCGCCGCAGGGCGAAGGAGACGTCGTCGACGGCCTTGAGGATCTTCGCCTCGCCCTTGGCGCCGCGGATGTCGAACTCCTTGGACAGGTGCTCGACGCGGATGATCTCCTCCGTGGAGGTCGACCCCATGCCCGCGCCGGTGAGCTCCTCCTCCGTGACCTGGACGCCGCGCTTGTGGGCGGACTCGATGCGGGCCGAGGCCAGCGACGGGGCCGCGGAGACGAGGCGCTTGGTGTAGGGGTGCTGGGGGTGCTGGAGGATCTCCAGGGCGGGGCCGGACTCGACGATGCGACCGCGGTGCATGACGACCAGTTGCTCGGCGCGCTCAGCGGCCAGGCCGAGGTCGTGGGTGATGAAGAGGACCGCGGTGCCCATTTCGGCGGTGAGTTTGCCGAGGTGGTCGAGGATCCGGCGCTGGACGGTGACGTCGAGGGCGCTGGTGGGCTCGTCGGCGATGAGCAGCTTGGGGTGTGCGGCCATGCCGATGGCGATGAGGGCGCGCTGGCGCATGCCGCCGGAGAACTCGTGGGGGTACTGCTTGGCGCGGCGCTCCGCGTCGGGCAGGCCCGCCTCCTCCAGCAGCGCGGCGACGCGCGCGCCGATCTCGGAGCTGGGCACCACGTTGTTGGCTTTGAGGGCCTCTTTCACCTGGGTGCCGATGCGCAGGACGGGGTTGAGGTTGGTCATGGGGTCCTGGGGGACCAGGCCGATGCCGGAGCCGCGCAGCCTCACCCATTCCTTGGTGCTCAGGTGCGTGATGTCCTGCCCGTCGAACTCGATGGTGCCGCCAGTGACCTTGCCGGTGCCGGGGAGCAGGCCGATGACGGCCGCGGCCGTCGTGGACTTGCCGGAGCCGGACTCGCCGACGATCGCGACGGTCTGGCCGGGGTAGATCGTCAGGTTGGCGCCGCGCACGGCGGGGACGACGCCCGTCGAGGACGTGAAGGCCACTTCGAGGTCGGTGATCTTCAGCAGGGGGTTCGCGTCGTCGGGATGGACGTCCGACGGGGCGGAAGCGGTGCCCGCCTGGACGGCGCGCTCGACGGCGGCCTCCATCTGCTCGTCGGTGAGTGGCTGGGTGTTGTTCGTGTTGTCGCTCACTTACGTGCCTTCGGGTCGAGGGCTTCGCGCACGGCGTCGCCCATCATGATGAAGCTGAGGACGGTCAGCGCCAGCGCCATGCCCGGGTAGAAGAGGTTCATCGGCGCGTCCCGCAGGGACCCCTGGGCGGCCGAGATGTCGGCGCCCCAGGAGATCACGGAGGTGGGCAGGCCGATGCCCATGAAGGACAGGGACGCCTCGGACACGATGAAGGTGCCCAGTGCGACTGTGGCGTAGACGATGATGGGCGCCATCGAGTTCGGGATGATGTGGGAGACGAGGATGCGCGCGCGGGAGGCGCCGGTCGCCCTGGCCGCGGTGACGAACTCCTCGTTCTTCGCGGTCATGACGGCGCCCCTGGTGATACGGGCGATCTGCGTCCATCCGAATACCGCCAGCACGGTGACGACCATCATGATGGAGCGGGATTCCTTGAACATCTGCATGAACACGATGGCGGCCAGCAGCAGCGGGACGGCGAAGAACACGTCGGTGATGCGCGACAGCAGCGCGTCGAGCCACCCGCCGAAGTAGCCGGCGAGGGCGCCGATGGTGGCGCCGATGATGACGACGGCGATCGTGGTGAGGACGCCTACGGACACCGAGGCGCGCGCCCCGTAGATGACGCGGGCGTAGATGTCGCAGCCCTGCTTGTCGAAACCGAAGGGGTGGCCGCTGGTGGCGGCGCCGTTGTGGCGTTCGAGGACGCAGTACGCGGGGTCCTGGCCGGTGAACAGCCCGGGGAAGAGCGAGATGAGGATGGTGGCCACGATGATGATGGCGGCGAACCAGAAGATGGGCCGCCTGCGCAGGCGCTTCCACGCCTCGCCCCACATCGAGGAGGGGGCGCCCTCGTCGGGGACGGCGTCGACTGCGCCCAGGCCGGTCTCGTCGATGTCGGAGACGTAGTGCTCCTGGTTGGCGCGGGTGCGCGTGATGTTCGCGGAGGGAATCATGTCACTCATAACGGATCCTCGGGTCGAGTACGGCGTAGAGCAGGTCGACGAGCAGGTTGGCGATGATGTAGACCAGCACCAGGACCGTGGTGACGGACACGACCGTCTGGGGCTCGCCCTTGATGATGGCGTTCCACAGGGTTCCGCCGACGCCGTGGATGTTGAAGATGCCCTCGGTGATGATCGCGCCGCCCATGAGGGCGCCGAGGTCGCCGCCCAGGAAGGTGGCGACGGGGATGAGGGAGTTGCGCAGGATGTGGCGGGTCATGACGACTCCGCCGGGCAGGCCCTTGGCCCGGGCGGTGCGCACGTAGTCGGCGGAGACGTTCTGCGAGACGGATTGGCGCGTGAGCCGGATGACGTAGGCCAGGGACACGCCGCCCAGGACCATCGCCGGCATCGTCAGGGACTCGAATGTGACGGAGTTCGAGGCGGTTGTGGGCAGCCAGCCCAGTTTGACGCCCAGGAAGAACTGGAGGACGAAGCCGAGGACGAAGGTGGGCACGGAGATGAGGGCCAGGGACAGGATGAGGACCGTGGAGTCGAACCAGCCGCCCCGTTTGACGCCGGCGATGACGCCCAGTGTGATGCCCAGGATCGTCTCGATGGCCATGGCGTACAGCGCCAGCCGGATGGTGATGGGGAAGGCCCCGGCGATGAGGTCGATGACCGGCTGCCCGTTGAACGCCTTTCCGAAGTCGAGGGTGAATACTCCCTTGAGGTAGAGCAGGTACTGCATCCAGAAGGGCTTGTCCAGGTTGTACTGGGCGCGGATCTGGGCGGCGGCGGATTCGGAGAGGCCGCGGTCGCCGCCGAGGGCGGCGACTGGGTCACCTGGCATCAGGTAGACCATCGCGAAGATCAGAAAGGTGGCGCCGAAGAAGACCGGGATGGTCTGCAGGAGCCTCCGTCCGATGTATCGGAGCATGGACATTCCTTTGAAGTTCTAATCGGTCGTGCGGCCCTCGGGGCGCGGCCCGGGGCCCGGCCCCTGGTCAGAAGGGGGGCCTTTGCTTTCATCATAGGGTAAAGGGGGCGCAAACGGGATATTGCGGGATCGGGCACGGGGCCGCTGCCCGGGGCGGGCGGGCCGCGGTACTGGTCCTGGAGCGCCGTGGTGGTGGGAACGCGAGCAGGGGTGTGGCGAGCGGGGCAACCGCTCGTCACACCCCTGGCGGTGGATCGTCGGATCCGCTACCGCGTCACTTCGAAGTGGTCACTTCTTGGTGATGTCCTGGTAGACGGCCTGCCCGTGCCAGTCGAAGGAGACGTTGTCCACGTTCGCCGACCAGCCGCCGTTCGTGTTCGGGTACCACAGGGGGATGGAGGGCAAGTCGGTGAGCAGGATCTCCTGCGCCTGCTGGAGGAACTTGGCGGAGTCCTCCGGCGTGGCCGCGGAGGAGGCCTGGGTCATGAGCGAGTCGAACTCGGTGTTCGAGTAGTCGCCCTTGTTGGAGGCGGCCTTCGTCTGGTAGAGGGGCTGCAGGAAGTTGTAGGGGTTGGGGTAGTCGGCCATCCACCCGGCGCGGAAGGCGCCGGTGATGGACTGGTCGTCCTCGGCCGCCAGCAGGGACTTGAAGTCGGGGTACGGGTTGCCCTCGGCGTCGATGCCCAGCGTGTTCTTGATGGAGTTCACGGTGGCGTCGACCCATTCCTTGTGGCCGCCGTCGGAGTTGTAGGAGAGCTTGAAGGTGCCGTCCCACGGGGTGATGGCGTCGGCCTGCGCCCACAGTTCCTTGGCCTTGTCGGGGTTGTAGGCGAGGACTTCGTTGCCGCTCAGTTTGTCGGAGTAGGTGGGCAGCGTGGGGGAGGTGAAGTCCGTGGCAGCCGTGCGGGTGCCGTTGAAGATGGTCTTCGTGATGGAGTCGCGATCGACCGCCATGGAGATGGCCTGGCGGCGCAGGCGGCCCTCCTCGCCCGTGAAGTGGGGCAGCCACTGCGGGATCGTGAAGCACTGGATGCCGGCGTAGGGCTGGTTGGCCGTGCGGCCCTTCAGCTCCGACTCGTACGTGCTGAAAGCGGCGTTGGGGACGGCGTCCAGGACGTCGAGGTTGTTGGAGAGCAGGTCCTGGTAGGCGGCGTCCAGGGAGGTGTAGAACACCATGGTGAGTCCCTTGTTCTTAGCGGGCGTGTCGCCCACGTAGTTCTCGTTCGGGACCATCTTGATCTGGACGTTGTGCTCCCAGGCGTTCTCGCCATCGACCTTGTAGGGGCCGTTGCCGACCGGGTGCTCTCCGCCGTTGTCGGGGTCGGCCAGGGTCGAGTCGGGCAGGGGCGCGTAGGCGGAGTAGCCGAGCCGGTCGCGGAAGTCCGCGGTGGGCTGCTTGAGGGTGGCGGTGAAGGTGTACTCGTCGGACGCCTCCAGGCCGGTGATCTCGCCGTTGCCCTCGTCGTCGGTCCCTTGGAAGAAGTCGAAGAACGCGGCCTGGACCTGTTTCTCGGAGGTGACGAGGTTCCACGCCCCGATGAAGTTGGAGGCCTTCACGGGGGTGCCGTCGGAGAACTTGCGGTCGTTGTGGAGCTTGATGGTCCACACGGTGTTGTCCTCGTTGGGCTCGATGGACTCGGCCACGTCGAGGACGGTCTTGCCGCTGTTGTCGTAGCGGACCAGCCCGGAGAAGAGGGCGGTGAGGATGCGCCCGCCGCCGTTCTCGCTGGTCATGCCGGGCAGCAGGGTGTTCTGGGGCTCGGAGCCGTTGACGGTGACGATCCCGTCGCTGGATCCGGCCGATGCGTTGGAGCCGCCGCCACCGCCGCTGCACGCGGTCAGCGCGAGCGCCGCGGCTGCGGGGACCGCCAGCCAGGCCTTCTTCAGGTTCATGGAGATGCCCTCCTATGTAGATGGGGCGGTCTGATGTGAGACCGCCGGTGACGTGATGAGGGTATCGTCCCGGGCGTGGTTGAAACGATGGATGTCCATCATGTGTGCATTACATTTCGGTCACGATTGTAAAGTTTAGGTAAAATTATGTAATGGAACACATGTGTTGGCGTCGGTTGGGCGCCAGTGCGGCCGGGCCGGCCCCCGCCTCGTGGGGTGACGAGGCGGGGGCCGCCACGGCGCCACGGGCACGGGGAGGGCGCCCGGGCCGCCTATCAGCGAGGGGGCGCCCTCCCCACGGGCCATCGGGGCGCGTCAGCCCGCCAGCCCCTGGGCGGCCAACCACGCGCGGGCGATGTCGGCGGCGGACTTCTGCTCCGCTGTGGACTGGCGGTTCATCTCGATGAGCGCCTCGGGCGTCAGCGCCGCGCTCACCGAGTTGATGACCGCCGCCGCCCGCTCGTCCACCTTCGACGAAACGATGGGCACCACGTGCGAGGCCAGGAAGAGGCCCTCGGGATCTTGGAGGACCCTCAGCCCTCCCTCGGCCAGGACCGGGTTCGACGAGTAGATGTCCGCCACCTGCACGGTGCCGTCCCGCAGCGCCTTGGCCGCCAGGCGCCCGCCCGAGTCCTCGATGGGCGTGAATGTGGCGGTGACGCCGTAGGCGGAGGCGAGGCCCTCGGGGCCGTAGGGGCGCGTCTCGAGCTCCGAGTTCCCGCCCAGCACCACGGTGCCCGCTCCCGCCAGATCCCCGATCGAGGTGAGGGAGTGGAGTTGGGCGAACTCCTCCGAGACCACGTAGGAGTCCTGGTCCGTGGCCCCCGCCTGGTCCAGGGCGCGCAGGCCCTCGGGCATGGCCTCGGCGAGGGCGCGGTAGACGTCCTCGGAGGTGGTCTCGGTGGCGTCGGCCTTGAGGTACTGCAGCAGGTTCCCCGTGTACTCGGGGAAAACGTCGATCGTTCCCTTGGCGACCTCGGGCATGTAGACCTCGCGCTGGCCGATGCGCATCTGCCTGTTCACCGCGAAGCCCGCGCCCTCCAGGGCCTGGGCGTAGGCCTCGGCGATGATCTCGTTCGAGTAGTAGTCCTGCGAGCCGATGGTCAGCGCCTCTCCCGAGGGCGCGGATCCCTCGAGCGACGAGGCCGAGCCGCAGGCCGACAGTGCCAGGGCGCCCGCGGCGACGACGGCCAGGGCGGCGTGTTTCCTTCTCATGGTGTCTCCTCGGTGGGGTGTGGGTTGGTCGGGGGCCGTGCGGTGCCGCCGGAGCGGCGGTTGGCGGCTAGTGGGCGGGGGCTCCGGGATCGGTCTGCGCGGAGGGGGCGGCTGCGGACGAGGGGTCCGGGTCGGGGGCTCCTCGCGAGTCGATGCGGCGCTGGAGGGCGCCCAGGGCGGCGTCCACGACGAGCGCCAGGACCACGACCACCAGCGAGCCGCCGATCATCTGGGCGTAGTCGCGGGTCTTGAGACCGGTGAAGAGGAACCGCCCCAACCCCACATCGGCGGTGTAGGCGGCGAGCGTCGCCGTGGCGACGACCTGGAGGGTGGTCGATCGCAGCCCTTCGAGAAGCAGCGGAACGGCGGCGGGCAGCTCCACCTGGGTGAGCACCTGCCACGAGGACAGGCCGATGGCGCGGGCCGCGTCCACCGTGACCGGTTCGGCCGAGGTGATCCCCGAGTAGGCTCCGGCGAGCATCGGGGGAATGGCCAGCACAAGCAGCGCGCAGAAGGGCGCCACCAGCCCCAGGCCGGACCACAGGCCGACCAGCGTCAACAGGCCGAGGGTCGGGAGGGCGCGGGCCGACGCGGTGACCATGGGAACCACCGCCACCCCGCGCCGCGTATGGCCGATGGCTACCCCGGCCGGGAGCGCCACCACGCAGGCCACGGCGACCACGGCGAGGGTGAAGTAGAGGTGTTGCTGCAGTCGTGACGAGATGCCGCTGGCCCCGCCCCAGTTCTCGGGTGTGAACAGCCAGCCGAGGGCGTCGAGGAAGAGATTCATGCCGTCACCTGCTTCCGTTTGCGGAGCCACGGGGTCAGGGCCCTGCCAAGCAACACGAGGAGTAGGTCGAAGACCAGGGCCAGCAGCAGGGTCGCGCCGAGCCCGGTGAGCAGCGATTCGACCAGTTGTCGCTGGAAGCCGTCGGTGAACAGGGTGCCGAGTGACTGCACACCCACCAGCGCGCCGACCGTGACCAGGGACACCGTGGAAGCGGCCACCACGCGCAGCCCCGCGATCAGCACCGGCACGGCGAGCGGCAACTCCATCTGCCAGAATCGCCGCCACGGATCGACCCCGAGGGCGTTCGCGGCCTCGACGACCTCCTCCGGCAGGGAACGAAATGCCTCCGCCACCTGGGTGACCAGTACCGAGATCCCGTACAGGGTGAGGACTATCACCATGTTCAGCGGGGAGCGCACCGGCACCCCCAGGATGACCGGGATCACCACGAGCATAGGCAGGGAAGGAACCGCGTACAGGAGGGAGAAGGCACCGAGCAGAAGTCCTCCGAAGCGCCGGGTTGCGACCGCCAACCGGGCCAGCGGCACCGACAGCACGGCGGCCGCGACGATGGCGCTCAGCGAGAGCAGGGTATGGATCAGGAAGTAGCTGCCCACCTGCCCGAGGTTGTTGATCAGCCAGGTCACGACGACTCCCTGTCCCGGTTTCCCCCGCCGTCGTCGGCCCGGCCCCGACCGCATCGCCCCGTGGCGCCACCGGCCTCAGCCGCCCCTCGCGCACGAGGCGGCTCAGCAGCTGGGTGTAGTGCAGCACCTCGAAGCGCCCGCCGATCTGCGGGTACTCCCGCGAGATCGTGTTGAAGCAGTGGGCGCAGGTCACCACGATCCTCTGCGCCTTCGCCTCGGTGAGGGTCTCGACGTTCTGGCCGGCGAGCATCTGGTAGAGGATCTCGTTGCCGGCGCGCCGGGCCGGGTCGCCGGTGCAGGTCTCGGCGTCGCCGAGGACCGCGAAGCTCACCCCGGCCGTGTGCAGCAGCTCGGCCACCGCCCGCGTGGTCCGCTTGGCCCGGTCCTCGTAGGCGCCGGCGCAGCCGACCCAGAACAGGTAGTCGACCTCGGAGGCGTCCTCGACGTCGACCCCGATCACCGGCACCTCGAAGTCCAGCCCCTTGGCCCAGTCCATGCGCTTGCGCGGCGCCAGGCCCCACGGGTTGCCCTTGGACTCCAGCTTGCGGAACATGCCGCCCAGCTCCTTGGGGAAGGCCGACTCCATGAGCACCTGCTGACGGCGCACGTCGATGACGCGGTCGACGTGCTCGATGTCCACCGGGCACTGCTCGACGCAGGCCCCGCAGGTGGTGCACGACCACAGCACATCGGCGGGCACCACCTCACCGGCCAGGGCACGGTACCCGCCGCCCAGCCCACGACCCAGCCCACGACCCAGGCCAGCGCGCCCGGCGCCGAGTGCGTCCCCGGCGTCGAGCACCTGGTCAACCAGCCGCCCCCGGCTGTCGCCCAGCTGGGGTTCTCCCAGGCCTGGGGCCTGTCGCGCGGGGGCGTCGTCGTGGCCGTGGTGGACACCGGGGTGGACGCCTCCAACACCCACCTGGGTGACGCCGTCCTCGCCGGCACCGACCTGCTCGACGCCGACGACGGGCGCACGGACTCCTCCGGGCACGGCACCGCCGTCGCCGGGCAGATCGCCGCCCGCCCGGTCCCCGGCTCAGGCGTGGTGGGCATGGCCCCCGACTCCCTCATCCTGCCGGTGCGCGTCTACCAGGACGGCTCCCCCGAGGCCGTCAGGGCCGGGCGCGGGCCCGACGCCACCCGCACCGCCGAGGGCATCCGCTGGGCGGTGGACCACGGCGCGGTCATCGTGGTGGTCCCCCAGTCCACGCCCTCCGACGTCGAGGCGCTGCGCTCGGCGGTGGACTACGCCACGGCGGCCGGGGCCCTGGTGGTGGCCTCGGCCGGCAACGCCAACGCCCAGGAGGACGCCACCGCCGTCCGCTTCCCCGCCGGGTACCCGTCCGTCCTGTCCGTGACCGCCGTGGACGCCAACGGCATGCCCTCCGACGCCGTGGTCCACGGCACGCACGTGGAGGTCGCGGCCCCCGGGGCGGGCGTCCTGACCACCTTTATGGGCAGCGGGGACTGCATGCTCGCCGGGGCGACGCCGACGACATCCTACGCCACCGGCTACGTGGGGGCGGCCGCGGCCCTGGTGGCGGCCGCCTACCCCCAGGAGTCGCCCGCCGACTGGGAGTACCGGATCCTGGCCACCGCCCTGCGGCCCACGCCCTCGGTGCGCTCCACGACCCTGGGGTGGGGCCTCCTCGCCCCGTACGACGCCCTCAACCTTGTCAACGACGGCACCACGGTAGGGCCGCCGAACCCGCGGTTCCCGGCCCCGGTCCCACCGGCCCCCGTCCTCATGGCCCGCCCCGAGGAGGTGACCGACACCCTGGCCCCCCGCCGCCACCTGGTCCTCACGGCCCTGGGGGCCGGGGCCGCCACCCTGGTCCTGACGGTCCTGACCGTGGCCCGCCTCCGGCGCAGGCGGGTCTAATGGGGTGCCGCGGTGAGGTGCCGTCTGGGGCGCTGGGTGAGGCGCCAGCTGGGGCATGGGCCTCGGGCCCGCCCCGGCCCGGCGGCTCCGCGTTCCGAGGCGATGCTGGCCTGGGTGGTGCGGCCTCGGGCCCGCCCGGACGCGAGCGCCGAGGGCCGTACCGTCCCGTCCTGCCGCATCCTGAGGGCCGGAGCTGAGGCGTACCGGTCCAGGCCCGTTCTCACGAGCAATAAGTACCGTTCTCACGACGAACAAGTACCGTTCTCGCGGAAGGCGGGGGTGGGGCGGGTGGTGTCAGGGCACCTGGACGCACTGGCGCACTACCGGGGAGAGCCTGCCGCTGGCCGCTACCGCCTGCACCTCCACGCAGTTCTCCCCCGGTACCGCCGGGACGCGGGCCAGGTTCTTCTCGGCCCGCTCCGTCAGGTCCGTCTGACCGGGTCGGGTCGCCGTGTACACGAAGTAGCGGGCCTCGGGGTGCGCCCCCGACTGCCCTGCCTTCCCCGCTGTGGCGGCCGACGACGCCTTGACCCCGTCGGTCCAGGTCCACACCACCTCGGAGCCCTCGACCTGCCCGGTCAGGCCCGTCACCGGCAGGGGCAGGACGTCCACGGCCTCCTGCGGCCCGTCCGAGTAGTCCGCCGGGGTACCGGCAGGGGCCAGGTGGACCGACCTGCCGCCGCCCGTCAGCATGGCCACCCCCACCCCGGCCGCCATGACCGCCGTCACCACCGCCAGGACCAGGCCCCGCAGGGGCAGGCGCCGCCCCGGCTCCGGCACGCTCTGGGGACGCGGGCCCGTGGCCTGTGCCCGGGGCTCCTCGGACCAGCTGTCCTGCTGGGGGACCACCGCCTGGTCCTGGAAGTCGAAGTTGGGGGTGCGCAGGCGGGTGCGGTCGGCGTCGACCGCGGCCACCGCGTGCAGACGGGTGCCCTCCCCCGCCCCGGAGGCACCCGCCCCGGGGCCACCCCCCAGCACGGCGGCCCCCGCCGCGCCGACTCCCCCACCCAGCTGCATGGGGGTGACCGGGCGGCCCATGAGCCGCTGGACCTCCTGGAGCCCCTCCCCCAGGGCCACCGCCGAGGCGGTGCGCCGCAGCGGATCCAGGTCCATCGCCTCACGCAGGACCGTCTCCAGGAGCCCGGGGGCGTCCTGGCGCCCCAGGGCGCGGATCCGCCCCGAACGCACCCGGCGGGCCACCTCCACGGGCCGGTTGTCCCCCAGGGGGTCCTCAAAGGGACTGCGCCCGCTGAGCAGGGTCCAGGTGGTGGCCGCCAGCGCCCACACGTCCTGCGTGGGGTGGGCGTGGGCCTGGGAGTCCTGCTGCTCCGGGGGCGCCCACAGCACGGAGAAGCCGTCCACCAGGCCGCTCTCCAGGGCCCCGACCCGCGCGGCCACCCCGAAGTCCCCCAGCACCGGGCGGCCGTAGGCGTCCAGCATGAGGTTGCCGGGCTTAATGTCCCGGTGGACCAGGCCGCAGCGGTGCAGCACCTCCACGCCCCCGCAGACCTGGACCATCATGTCCAGGGCCTGGTCCACCGCCAGGGGGCGGGAGCGGACCTGGTCGCCGATGTCGGCCACCGGGCAGTACTCCATGACCAGGTAGGGGCGGGCGTCATCGGTCACGCCCACGCCGTGGAGCTCGACGACGGCCGGGTGACCACCCACGGCGGCCAGGGCGTCGGCCTCCCGGCGCAGCTCCTCGACACCGGCCTGGTCCCCCGGGCTGCGCACGACCTTGATCGCCACGTCCCGGGAGGGCAGGAGCTGGTGGTACAGGTGGACGTCGGCGAACCCCCCGGAGCCCAGCGCCCTCACCCAGGTGTACCCGGTAATGGCGGGGGCGGTGGTCCCGGGCGCGGCAAGGTGGGTCATGGGGTGTCCTTCCGGCGGCTGCGTACCAGGGTACGCAGTACGCGACGTCGTACGTTCCGGGCGCCCCGGCCGCCTACCCGGCCCAGCAGACGCCCCAGGCCGGTACGCCCGGTGGGGCCCAGGCCGAGGTGGTCCTCGGGGGCGCGACGGCGGCGCCCGGAGCGGC